>Ga0233437_1003540_pt1 | contig 20281 bp, 17 predicted proteins | sample SI_122_August201_FD_182714 | JGI IMG/M metagenome (GOLD analysis project Ga0233437, IMG submission 182714) | Seawater microbial communities from Saanich Inlet, British Columbia, Canada - SI_122_August2016_200_MG | ecosystem: Environmental > Aquatic > Marine > Inlet | place: Canada: British...
ATAGGGGCACGCCCTGAAAAGATCGCTGGAGAAGAGCCCATCGGCAAAAAGTTTACGAAACACGGACACGGCAACATCGCATAAGTCGTTGTTTTTAAAAAGCTAAAATTTTAAGCGGGAATTGCTGGGTGTGATGAAAGAGATTTTCAAAGGAGCGGAGAGTGGGGATTGTAGCAAAGAGGAAGCTTCCCAACTCCTCATCATGATCGTCGATGACAGGCCGGCCAACCTGTATGCGCTGGAGAATACGCTGCGCGAGGTGCCGGCCCGAGTCCTCCGGGCGCATAGCGGAGAAGAGGCGTTGGCGCTGACCCTGGATAACGAGTTCGCCCTGGCGATTCTCGATGTGCAGATGCCGGAGATGAACGGCTACGAACTGGCCGAAATGCTCCGCGGAGATCCTGCGACCGCACACGTACCGATCATCTTCGTCTCCGCTGCCTATGCGGACGAACAGCACCAGTTCGAAGGGTACGAGGCGGGGGGAGTGGACTATATCGTCAAGCCGTTCGACCCGGCCATTCTGCTGGGAAAGGTGCGGATTTTTCTGGAGCTGGCCCAGTATCGGAACTGCCTGGAGAGAATGGTCGAGGAGCGGACCGAGGAATTGAGGCGGAGCGAAGAGAAGTACCGCCTGCTGGCCGAAAACATAGCGGATGTGATATGGAGAATGGACAGAAGCGGACGCCTGATCTACGTCAGTCCATCGATCGAGTCGTTGACCGGCTTCAGCAGCGAGGAGTTCATGGCGATCTCGTTCGAAGAGAGATATCCGCCGGCGACGCAAAAGGATATTCTCGGAATGCTGGACGAGGCCGACGAGGGGAAGGTCGAGGGAGCGTGGTGCGGCGAAGAGGAACTGAACCGCAAGGATGGAACGACGGTATGGACGGAGAGCCGCATCGACATCGTCAGTGATGAAAGGGGCCGGACGATAGGTTTCGTAGGCATAACGCACGATATCAGCGCCCGCAAAAGGCTGGAGTGCGAGCGGGAGGAATACGCCAGAGCGCTGGAGGAGTCGCTGGCGTACCAAAAGTCCCTGCTGAGAGAGGTCCACCACCGGGTGAAAAACAATCTGCAGGTAGTGATGAGCCTGCTGCGCATGCAGATCCGGCGATCCCCTTCCGAAGCCTGCAGCCGCGCGCTACAGGATGTCATGGGGCGTCTGCAGGCGGTGAGTCGCGTGCACGATCGCCTGCACGCGGGATGCGATCCGGAGGAGATGGACCTGGGCAGGTACCTGGAGGTGTTGATGGAGGATCTGCGGCCGCTCCTGCCGGATGGGGTGGATCTGGTGATGGAGCGGGTGCGCGTGGGCGCGGATATCGGGCAGATAGTGCCGTTCGGTCTGATAGTCAACGAACTCGTCACCAACGCGCTGCAACACGCTTTCCCCGAGGGAAGACCGGGTGTGATCCGGGTGGGGCTCAATCGGAACGGAACGGACGAACTGGTGGTGGAAGTAAGGGACGACGGGGTGGGATTCCCGGACGAAGGGAGTGACGATGGCGATGGGATCGGGATGAAGCTGGTCGCCGCGTTGACGGAACAGATAGGGGGGAATGTGGAGATCGGGAGTTCGGAGGTAGGAACGCTGATTCGGGTCGTCTGTCCGGTGGAAGGCATAGAAGACAATTGAAGCATTGGCCGCGCATCGCCGGAAATGGGGATGCGCGACACGGGGCCGGTTCGAGCCGCAGGTGCTTATATACACCGGCCTTCCGGAGAATATACAAGGGAGGGGAGAGAGACTGAATGAAGGACTACCGGATGATCCAGCAGATCTGCAGTCTGCGGAGGCAGCGTGCAATGAGGGAATGGATGAAGAAGGTGGACGGCGAGCAGGAACGGTGTCGGATGTGCCGGGATGCGCAGTGGCGGTTGCGGGAAAGGGTGGCCTTTATGCGGTGCAGCGAGGATATGAAAATGGTGCTGTCCTTGCTGTGCAAAGAGCTGCACGCACTCGGCATAGGCAGCCGTGGTTGCGGAATAAACCTGGTGGATCTCAAAGGGGGGACCATATCGACAATCCACACGGTGGAGCCGGACAGTTGGAAGACGTTCTCGAAAGAGATAGCAGAGAGCCTGGTCTTCAAGGTCTGGCTGGAGGGTTGGCCTGATTACCGCTGCGATCTGGAAGAGGAGGATCGCTACGGAGAACGGGAAGCACTGCGCAAGGGGTGCGGTTTCGCGGTGAGGAGCGTGGTGGATATTCCCTGCGAATTCGGCACGCTGGCGGTCGCCAGCGAAGATGCGCACGCTTTCTCGACTTCGGATATCGCGGTACTGATGAAACTGGGAACGGTCCTCGAGGAGGGGTTCAGAAGGCAGTCGGACCTCGTGAATCTCGAGAGACGCGACCGGGAGTTGGAGGCAGAGGCGGTTCAGCGCCGGCAGATGGAGGCGGAACTGATGCGCACGGAACGCCTGCGCACGGCCGGGGAACTGGCGGCCGGTCTCAGCCACAATATCAACAACATGCTCAACGGTGTCATCGTTCCGGCCCAGATCTTGAAAAGGCTGTCGGACGATGCTGATATGAGCGAGCAGGCGGATCTCATCATGGAGTCCGGGGAGTGTATCAAGAGTCTGGCGCGCCGTCTCCACTTATCGATACGCGGTATCGAAGAGAGGGAATTGCAGGCCATTGATCTGGAGAGCGCTGTCGAGCAGGCGGTGTCAATCGCGCGCCCCCGCTGGAAGGATGAGATGGAGGCCAGAGGGAAGAGGATAGAGGTGAAAATGGACCTGGAAAAGGGAGTGGAGATCCGCGCGGTGAAGGCGCATATCCACGACATATTCGTCAATCTGCTGTTCAATGCCATCGACGCGATGCCGGGTGGAGGATGTTTGACGATCGGATCCGAGGTGCAGTGTGATCGAGCCAGAGTCACGATTCGCGACACCGGATGCGGCATGGACGCGCAGGCGCATTTTCGAGCCTTTTTTCAGCACGAAAGGAGATTCCGGAACCGGAATCGGGCTGTACATGGTATACAACATGGTGACTCAGATGGAGGGAGATATCGACGTTTTCAGCCAGCCCGGAGAGGGAACGACGTTTACCCTTTCGCTGCCGATGTGGTCAGAGGCGGGCAGCGTTGATCCGAGGATGATGTCCTATGAGCCGATTCGAAACGTCCGTTTACTGATCATCGACGACGATCAAACAACGCTGCGGATTCTGTCGTTGATGCTGAGCAAGAAGCACTCGGTGGAATTGTACTCCAACGGCGAGGAGGCGCTGGACAATTACTCTCCTGGTAATTGCGATGTCGTTCTTGTCGATCTGGCCATGGAGGGGATCGTCGGAGACGAGGTTGGTCGCCGCATTCGTGCCCGGGATGCGGAAGTGGTTCTCGTCTTGATGAGCGGCTGGTCGATACACGACGGCGATGAGCGGCGTCGCATATTCGATTTTTTCATACAGAAACCGTTCGAGAAAAAACAGCTGGAGGCACTCGTAGCCCGAGCCATCGAATTGCGGGATATGCGGACGATGGCTTCCGCAACAGAGGAGGAAATGCTGTGAGACAAAGGAAGTCCCAGACGAGATGCTGCTACAGGAGGATGAACCCGCCGACCGTCCAGGCGCTGGCGGAGTTCGAGTCGTTCGCGGCGGATACGCGAATCCTCTACGATCACACTTCTCCTCAGGGAGGGGAATACGGCGCCGTCTTCGAGCGAATTCGAGAAGGATTAGAGCAAGTCGGTCGAGATGGGTGCGGCTGTTTCAGCGTTTGTGCCGTGACCGCTTTTCGCGAGGTGCTACTCGACTACGTCCCCGCCGATCCGAGCAGGCACATACAGCTTCTGGGGCAACTGGGAGATTTTACGCATCAAGATACGAAAGAGGCGTTCGAGAGATGGCTGGGGAGTGTGCATGTAGATAGGGGCAACCCCTGCCTGCGCCGGGAGGAGGAGAGTATACTGGCCACCTGCTGGCATCCTCACCCCGGCAGCCTGCTCGATTATCTGTTCAACGATCCGGCTGAGGTCGGGCGTCTGCTGGCAGAGCGTTTGCGTCCGGGCAACGGACATTCCCTGCGATTGATCGGCCACAGTCTGACAGGAGTGCCCGCCGCCGCCCTGCGGCCTTTCGTAGATTCGCTGACCGTCGCCTATGTGCGAGGTGCGGATATCCACCTGCTCGCACCTGTGCTTCCAGTTCTGGAGGAATGGGAGGCGGATGCGGTTTTTATCGAGGGATGCGCACCGGTCTCCCTGTTGGGGGCGCTGTTGATACACGAATTGACAGAGATGGTGCTGGAGGAGAGCAAGATCTGGGACTTTCTTGAAGCGCACATAATCGCCTGCACCCTGGAACGCTGTCTGAAGGGCCACATGCTGCACGTGGCGGTCGAAGATTTCTTTCTGCATCAGCCGTCGGCGCCACGAGCAACGCAGAGTCCCGAGGTCGGAATGTCCATGCTGGGTGTGGACGAGGAACCGGAGGAAATTTATAGTATTCCGGAAGAGGATGACGAGGAACTGGAGCAACTGCCGCTGGATTCGGGTTGCGAGGAAGGGGTTGGTAATATCCTCTATTTTTTCCCGGCACGGGAAAAAGAACGATAGCGGAGACCGCCAATGAATGAGGAGGTCGGCATGAAGTGTACAGGAGTGCTGGACAAAGAGGAATTGCGCCGGCGATTCGCCGGGCGGGAAGCGCTGCTCCAACAGGTTGTGGAGATTGCGTGCCGGACCTTTCCCGAGATGCTGGAAAAAATCCGTCGGGAAATGAACGAAGGAGATCTGGCCGCAGTGAGACGCGATGGCCATACCTTCGAGGGGCAGTTGAAGACGTTCTATGCATTGGCGGCGACCGAGCGCCTGAAGCAACTGAGGAGCGCCGTCGCAATCGGCGACGGCGGAGAGGCCAGGGTTCTTCTCTCTCTCCTCGAAGAGGATGTGAGGCGGTTGCGCGATCACCTGTGGAAGTTGAGTGCGCAACTGGAAGTCCGAACGTAGTCGATGCGATGGAGGAGGCGAGAGCAATGCAGGTGCTGGTCATAGAAGACGATGAAATCACCCGGGTAATGCTATGCGGATTGCTGGAAGAATGGGGTTACCAGGTAAAAAGCGCCGCCAGCGGGGCGGTGGCCTGGCAGCTTTTGCAGAGGCATGATGCCCCCCGATTGGTCCTGCTGGACTGGGAACTGCCGGAACTGGACGGGATCGATCTGTGTAGCCGCGTTCGTCGCGAAGAGAATGGGCACCGGTTTTACCTGATAATGCTGACGGTCCGCGAGAATACGAGGGATCTGGTCGAGGCACTGGAAGCCGGCGCAGATGATTTTCTCGCCAAACCTTGCGTGCCGGAGGTGCTGCGCGCGCGGATCGGAGTGGGCGAACGTTTCCTCGGTCTGCAAGATGAGCTGGAATATCGGAAGAAGTTCGAGGGGGTGCTGGAGATGGCCGGCGCGGTCTGCCACGAACTGAATCAGCCGCTTCAGGGGGTGTTGAGCGGGATTGAAATAGTACAATCGGAGATCGGAGAAGACGATCCGCTGCGCGAGTCGGTCGATCTGGTTCTGCAGGGGACGAAGCGAATGATTCTGATCACCCGCAAGCTCATGCACCTCAGCCGTTACAAGAGCATCGACTATGTATCAGATGGCTGCCGCATCGTCGATATCGATGCTTCGGTAGGGAGTGATTATTGACTGCCCCCATTCCCTGTGTGAAAAAGCCGCCCTTCTTCCAGGGGCTGTCTCCTACGCGGCCTCCTGCTATTCATCCGCCAGGGTGCTGGCCTGCAGTTTTTCTATGAGAGGAGCTGCTTTCTCGGCAAAGTCGCCGTCTTCGAGCAACGATTCGGCAATGGCGTACCAGTGGGTTAAATCCTACAAAGGTACAAAATCCGCCACTTTATCCAGCCTGTTCTGCTCTGTGACCCGCCACGATTCTTGAGACGGTCGCTTCACTGACATTATATAGCCGGGCCATCTGTGCCCCGGACTTTCTCTCCGCCAGGACATTCTCCGCAATATCTTTGCGTTGATCCGGACGGAGTTTGGGTTTTCGTCCCCCAATGCGGCCTTCCTGGCGGGCGGCGTCCAATCCGGCTTGGGTGCGTTCTCGAATCATGGCGCGTTCAAATTCGGCGAAAGCGCCGACCATTTGCATCATCATCCGGCCGGCCGGGGTCGTGGTGTCGATGGCTTCGGTCAATGATTTAAACCCCGCGCCGACCTGGTCAATACGCTCCATAATAATCAGGAGATCTTTCAAGGACCGTGAAAGCCGGTCTAACTTCCAGACCACTACGACATCGCCTTCCCGCAGTTGTTCCAGCATCTTATGCAGGTGCGGCCGATCCCAACGGCCTCCGGACGCACTTTCCTTGAAGACCTTTTCGACCTGTGCCGCTTTGAAGGCCTGCTGTTGCAGTCGGGCATTATCTGGATCTCCCTTGGAGACCCGACTGTATCCAAAGACCATGGCGTCATTCCTTCCATAAACGTTCGTTTGTGCAAGCTTTTGGGGAGTGCGGTTTTTCCCTGGTTTTAGCCTTGCACAAACTCCTTTCATTTCTTACTTGAAAGGTAATAGGTTTTTGCAAGGATGAAAAGTAGAAAGCGAGCGGCCTATGCCCCGGATGAAAATCCTCGACGCCTCCGAACAGGCGGGCTTTGACAAGCCTCCGTTATTCGGGAGTGAAGAGAGAAAACGTTTTTTTGAATTTTCAGCGACTGTATTGGAAATCGCTGAGCGATTTCGTACGCCTTGCCACCGAATCGGTTTTCTGTTGGCCTACGGCTACTTCCGGGCGACGAAGAAATTCTACTTGCCGCTGGACTACCAACCGGCGGACATCGCCTATGTTGCCGGACACCTCAATGCATCGCCGGACTGTTTTAGCGCCCAGGATATTCCGGAGACCACCAACCGGCGGCACCGGCAGCACATTCTGTCCTATTTCGGCTTTAGGCTCTTTGACCAGGATGCGGCGGACTACATCACCCCGGAAATCGTCCCAATGGCGCAAGCTCATCTCAAACCCAAACTGATCTTCTGGCACTGTGTTGACCTGCTGATCAAGAGGCGCTTCGCCCTGCCGAGTTATTCGCAGCTATCCGAACACATACTCGCCGCGCTCAATCAGCACAAGCGGACCTTAGCGGCTCTTATTCATCGCGAAATGCCCCAGGAAACGCGTGCGCTACTGGATAGTCTTTTCGCCCAAGACCCCTTTTCCTCTGGCGATGAGGTAGCCTCATCTCATGCGCGGTACAGACTGACGCTGCTAAAAAAACGGTCCCAATCTACCAAGCCTTCCAAGGTCCGGGAGCGGGTTGACGATCTGTTTTATCTCAAAACCCTTTATGAGCCGATAGAACATCTCTTATCCCTTCTTCAACTGGGCCAAGAGGGGATTCGGTATTACGCCAACAGCGTAATCAAGTCGGATATATTTCATCTTGCCAGACGATCGGATGAAGACCGCTACGTCCATGTCATCGCCTTCATTGCCCATCAATATTACCGTCTGCAAGACAATCTGGCCGATGTCCTTTTGACCGTTGTGCAGTCCTATCAAAACACGGCCGCTCGCGAGCATCGCGATGCCTGCTATGCGCAGCATAAACACCGGGATCAGTCGCTTAAGTCACTGTTAGAGGTCCTCGATGACCAAGTTTTCCGTGCCCTTTCAGATATTCGCGCCGTCCTCAGCGACCGAGCCATAACCGATGCGGAAAAGATCGCGCACATTGACCAACTGGTAGGCGACCAAGCGCCGGCGCTTGAACGCAGCGCCGCACTGAAAGCCTCTTTGGAGGAGGGCATGGAGGACGGGCCGTATTTTGAAATCTTAGAAAGTCGATCCGTACGGCTGCAAAACCGGATCAGTCCCATTGTGAAAGTTCTGAATTTTCAAACTGAGTCCGGGGTCTCCGCCCTCATGGAGGCCATCCTCTATTTTAAGGACAAAGACGGCAACATTACGGCTTCGGCACCGGTCGAGTTTCTGGATGCCGAACAGCATGCGGCCGTCCATCAGGGCGGGACGTTCCACATATCCCTCTACAAGGCGTTTCTGTTTATGCAGATCGCCTCCGCCCTCAAATCCGGGACGTTAAATATGCACCATTCCCACAAATACCGTCCTTTGGATGAGTACATGATCGCTAAGGCGCGCTGGCAGAAAGAAAAAGAAACCCTCCTCGCGCGGGCTCAATTACAAGAATTTGCCGATCCAGTTCCCCTGCTGGACCAGCTCGATTGTGCCCTCTACCAACAATATCATATAACCAATGGCCTCCAGCGTGAAGGCGCCAATCCCCATCTCAAAATCGGAACGAATGGCACCTTTACAGTGGCCACCCCCAAACAGGAGGCCGAACAAGCGTCTACGGCGCTACAGCCCTACTTTCCCGAACAACAATTGGTGCCCCTCACGCAAGTATTGGCCACCGTCAACCGGCATAGCGGCTTTTTGGAGGCCTTCGAGCATTGGCAGCAGCGTTATGACAAAAATAGCGCGACCGATAAGACGCTTTATGCCGGTATTATTGGCAAGGGGTGCGCCATCGGGACGCCCAAAATCGCGCGGATATCCAGCCAGATCAGCGAATCAGCCCTGAACCATGTGATCAATTGGTATTTCTCCCTGGAGAATATCCAAGCGGCCAATGACCGCGTGATCCAGCTCCTGGATAGGATGGAATTACCTCAGATCTATCGGGCCTCGCAGGATACGCTGCATACGGCCAGTGACGGCCAGAAGTTTACGGCGCGGAGTGAATCGCTCAATGCCAATTATTCCTATAAATACTTCGGGAAGGAGCAGGGCATCAGCGCCTATACCTTTATCGATGAACGCAACCTGCTGTGGCACTCCCTCGTCCTCAGCGCCGCCGAACGCGAAAGTGCGTATGTAATTGACGGCCTCATGCACAACGAGGTGGTCAAATCGGACATCCACTCGACGGACACCCACGGCTACAGCGAGGTGATCTTCGCCGTGACCTATCTGCTGGGCTTTGCCTATGCACCCCGGATCAAAAACCTGAAGAAACAGATCCTCTATATCTTCCGAACGCATCCCAAATCCGCCCATCCGGACTGGAAGATCACCCCCGATAAGTATATCAATCGGGCGATCATAGAAGAGACCTGGGACGACATCCTGCGGTTTGTAGCCACAATCAAACTGAAAGAGACCACGGCCTCGGAATTGTTTCGACGGCTCAATTCCTACTCCAAACAACACCAGCTCTACCAGGGCCTCAAGGCGTTTGGACAGATCATCAAATCGCAGTTTATTCTGCGCTATATCGATGAGGTGGAAGTCCGCCAGGCGATTGAAAAGCAACTGAATAAAGTGGAGTTGGCCAACCGGTTTACGCGGGCGGTTGCGGTCGGAGATCCGCATGGCGTTGCCCAAGGGGAAAAGGAAGAGCAGGAAATCGACGAAGCCTGCAACCGGTTGATCAAAAACAGTATTATCTGTTGGAATTACCTCTATCTCTCCGACAAACTGGCGCGCCTGGAAAACCAGCCGGAGCAACGCGACATCCTGCGGTCGGCCATTGCCAGCCATTCCGTCATAGCCTGGGCGCACATCAACCTGCTGGGCGAATATGACTTCTCAGATGAAAAGCTACAAGATGCTTTTGGAATTACCCCCAAAAATCGGGGGTTAAACGCGGGGTAAAATTGGGGGGGGACGAGAACACCACAGAGCTATAGCTTGCAATGGTTTAGAAAAAATAAAGTGGCGGATCTTGTACCTTTGTAGGATTTAACCCTATGTATCTCGACGGGCATGGCGATACCGGCGCACGAAATCCAAAGCATCCAGCAAGTCGGTATCTTGCGTGGCGGATTCGATGTGGAGTAAGTCCAGCACCCGAAACAAGAGGGCGCGATGACGGGCATGAAGGGGCCACAGTAAAGGCAGGTAATTGTTCTGATGATACGCCGAAACGGATTCATATTGTTGCTCCAGGCGTTCCTGCCCTCCTTGAGCGGTTAGCAGCTGGCGAACCCGTTGGCCCAAAACGGAATCGGATGCGTCTTCCTTGGCCTGACACAGAACCTGGCCCAGTACCCCGATCAGGGATTCTTCCAGGGCACGGTGCTTCTCTTGCAGAACGCGCAGCTGTTCCTGAGCCCCATTATGGATCCGCTTCATCCGGCGTAAAAACATCTCGATCAACTCATCCCGCGTATCGGATTGGGCTTGATGGAGAAGACAGAGCAACAAGGTGTGTCGTTTGCCGGCTTGCTGGACCACGCGTAGATCGCCCACCTCCAGCGCCGTGGCTTCGGCCGCAAACTGGCGTATTTTGGTGTGGGGTATATCCCGGAGAAAGGGCGTGGGGTCCAGCAACGCATCCAACTGGTCCAGCCGGTCGGCCCATTGCCGAAGATAGTTCAAAGTGGGAGGCCCTGGGGTTTGCTTGAGTCGGTTGAAGCCGGTCTCCTGCTCTCCCAGCAGCACTACCAGCAAGGCATCCAACGCGGCTTTTTGTGGGGCCGTTAAGGCGGTCGTGATCTGCCTGAACAACTGCTCGTGCACCTGCTGGCGTAGATGACCCACCAACCGGTCCAGCGTGCTGAAGGCGGGCAGATCGATACCGTGTTGAGTCAGGGTTTCAACCGCCACATTGATCAAATCCGCCGGATCGCTCATCGTGATGGCGGCCGTGCGGACGGCCTGTTCAATCTGTTCTTGCCCTTCGGGCGTATAGGGTTGGCTACCCAGAAAGCTCCGAATCGCGGTGCGATATCGATGCAGGGTCGGCTTCAGACGGGTTTCATCCAGCAGATTCATCGGGCTCTCAAATCCCCATGGTTGAGCCAGATGGTCTATAAGTTGGTCGGGTACATCACCTAACGCCGGGAAATAGCCCAGTTGTTGCCGGGTCTTGAGCAGAACCGTCAGCGTGAGACGCTGACGGTTTCCGTTGGCGTTCTGTCGGATAAAGTGCTGTTCCGGTTCGGTCAGTTCATACCCCGCCTGTAATTCTTCCGCGCTCAGCAGGGGGCGAAGGTGGGGATAGGCGGTTCGGTCAACGGAAGCCATAGAAGGAGAGGAAGGTTGAACCCCAAAGGGATCTATCGGGAGAAGAGTGGAAGGCGACGGTGAATCTCAAAAAATATCCGCCATCGCCTCATCATAGTTGGCCTGGACCCGCTTCAAATCTTCAGTTCCATACTCATCCAAGGTCGTCTTCACACTCGTATGCCCGAGAATCTTGGACAGGCTCTCGACGGAGTGCCCCTTGTCTTTCCAGAGTCGGGCGAACGTGTGACGAAGTAGATGAGGATTGATGACGGCATACTTGGGATTCGGATTTTCGATGCCAGCCCGCTTCCCGGTCTTGGCCAGAATCCGGTTGATGTGATGGAGGACAAAGGGACCGCCGCGGTTGCTCTGAAAGACCGCTCCCGTCTTCCGGCGGCCGACCAGGTAGCGAATATCGGTGAGTACCTCTTCGGGACAAGGAATGTCTCGTTCTTTGTCTCCCTTGCCGACGATGTGCAGGATTCGGTTGTCGAAGTCGATATCGCGGAGATCGAGGTTGCGGGCTTCGAAACGGCGCAGACCGGTAACAGCCAACAGCTTGATGAGGGTTCGATCGCGGAGATTGGGCGCGGCACCGATGAACTTTTTCAGCTGGCGCGAGGTAAGCGTATACTCCGAGTCCTTAAGCTGTTGTTTTTGCGGTGGGCGTTTCTTGGTATTCGTGGACATAGGGTACACTTCCTTTTAAGAATACCTAAAAGGGTACACTCGCCCACAAAATTACAGACTGAGGAAACGGAACGCAAGGTAAAAGGGTACACTTTAGCCAAAGTGTACCCTTTGCAGCCATCGAGGACCTGTCTCAAAGCGAAGTGATAACTTTTTACACGTATTCCGAACATACCCCGACTTCTGTAATCGATGCTGTCGCGCCTTCCGAGGCTGCGGGGCCACTTCCGGGGAGGGCCATCACGTCCGCGGCGGCGGGAGCGTTGAGGTCATCAGTTTTCTTTGCCATAGTTCTACTTCTCCTCATTAAGGTTAAGTTTACGATGATCCAGTTCATCATAGAGGTCTCCGGCTCGGGGCTGCCTTTGCAGCCACAAGAGCCGGGCCCGTTCTTCCAGATCGTCCATTGCAGTGGCCAATGGCCCCCTGCAATTTCTGTCTATCTGTCTGTGGCCTCGATTCGGAGGCTTGCGTATATTTTTGATGCGTTCCATTTTCCTCTGACTCCTGCCTGCCGTGCACCCAATATGCCGGCGGGCTTTTTTTTTCTGTGCGCGTCTTCTCGGCCCCAGGCGCTTTGTTTGTGCGCCGGAGCTTCTTTCTGCAGACCCGCCGGGAACCTCGGTCAGTTGCCGAGCTGCCCCCGACGTCGTAGGGCCCCTTCCGCTTAAGGACATTCCCGCATACCGGTCATTCCAGCCGCAGCGGCGGGCGTAGACTGCGCTGCGAAATGTCCAGGATGCGGAATGTCCATTGGAGCCGGGTTTCTCGAGATTTTTCATACGCTCACCTCCTACGGCGTAGTGAGTAGAACAAACAGATGCGCCCGCCGGAACGTCCGGCAGGCGCATTTCTCTTGCCAAATAGCGTCGGTCTTCGTTAATTCAGGGCGGCAGATCAAGCCACCTTACCGACTGTTGGCGCAGTCGAAGAAGACCAACGCATCGGGCGAGTTCACCGTCCGGTGCGTTCCTGTGTCTATAGAATAAACTCCTCCAAGTGATTCCTCAATATGGAAAAACAATTGCCCAAACTTCATTTCTCCAAGGTCTTCCGCAGACTCACCGCCCATCGTCTCAGCTGTTCTAATGTCGGCACCTCTTTAGGATCGTCCGAGTCGTTTGCCAGTGCAAGAAACATCGCCCTTATGTCCTTCACCCAACGCTGTTTGCCTCCTTTTTGTGCCCTCTCAGCCAAGACTACCGCCTCCGCCGCTGCTTCTCGAGCATTTCCTGGCCACCCCCGCTTATAGGGAAACCCTCTAAGAAGAGCCGCTTCCCGCGCGGCTTCATCGAGTTCCTCCAGGTCTGGCCGCGCAGTCAAATTCTCATGCTGTAGTTCCCTTAATTCCTCTTCTAAGAGCGCCCACCCACCTCCTTCGACAGCTTCCAGAACCAAACAGATCGCTCGATCAAGGGACTCTACCTGGTCCAGCTCTTTAGCCTGCTGACCCCACCCCCCTTCAGCGTGGTATTTCAAAGACTCGATGCGGCTGTAGATGACAAGCAGCACAACCGCGCCCGGATGGTTTGTTCCGGTAGCGATTTTAACCGAATCGGATAGTCCGCTTCCTGTTCGGGAGCAACACCAGCTTAATGCGTAGTCTGTCAGGCGACCGTACTGTTGTAGGATCTCGCATTCCTCATCCGATAATTCTTTCAGCGGTGCCGCTGCCTCCCATTTTGCGAAGTAGCCTCTCAGAGTCTCGGGCGTGTCGACATCGAATGCTTCTCTCAGAATCGGCGGCAAACTTTGAGACGCATCAGAATCCATTCTCACCTCCGCTCATAATGGATAAGAAGAAGGCTGGTGGCTGGAGATGGTGTAGGAAAGCGCTGACCGGCAGCACCAAACGCTACCTGAACCGGTCATGGGCGCCGGAGGAGGGAATCCCCAATTCAATCAACCCCGCAGCATAGATGTTGGCATTTCTGTTGGTCTGGAATTACTGCGCCAGCAGCAGCTTCTGCGTGCGGATTTCCACGTCTGTCTGGAGCCTGCAGAAGTAGACGCCGGTACCCAATCGGTTTCCCAGGTCGTCGCTTCCATCCCAGACGGCTTCGTGACGGCCTGCCTGGCGAATACCCGATACCAGCGTGCGCACCCGCTGACCCGTCAGATTGAAGACCGCCAGTTTGACTTCAGCCGCCGTCGCCAGTCGGAAGGGAATTACTGTCTCGGCGTTGAACGGATTTGGGTAGTTCACCCCCAGCGTCGTGGTCGGTGGGAGTCCCAGATGTTCCTGAGCCAACACCAACAGCTTCGCCCGAGCTTCAGACCCAAACTGGTCGGCAAAGACGAAGAAATCGCTGAAATTCACCGTGCCATCGCCCGTGAGATCATAGAGGGGATCGCTTCCGCCAAATGCGTCGGCAAAGAGGAAAAAGTCGGAGAAATTGACGATCCCATCCCCACTGAAATCGCCAACCAGTATTGGCTGCACGGCCTCGCTGGTGATCCGCGCCACGAAATGGACAGACAAAATTTCCTCGCCAGCCTCCACTGTGTTGAGGCTGACGATCGTAATCACGATTTCCGCATCACCGGTAAAGCCCTCGAGGATCTCAAACGCCAACGTCCCCAAGAAGCCGTCCCCTGAGTGGGTCGCCTCCGCCCCCAGCACCGTTCCTCCCACCTCCAGGTTGCCCTCTTTCTCATTGGTCAGACCGAACAGGCCTGGGAGGAAATCGCTGGCCTCAAAGCTGCCTGTCTCATAGGCCAGTTGAGCCGGATCATACGCCAGCGTTGCGCTCCAACCCTTGATCTCAGGAGCATCCGCTATATGCAGTTGGAGCATATATTGCGCACCAGTCACCGCACTACCAGCCACGACCTGCCCCTGGTCTCCAGGCGACGGACTGAAGTCGATCGAGATCGGCCCCGAAGGCCTCTCCAACTCCGGGACTGAAGAGACCACCCCCGATACATCGGGCGTCCAGTCAACCCGGCTCTCGAGCGTCCGGAGCGTTACTTTCTCTATCTGGATCGACACGTCTCCTTCGAAGTCGGGAGCTGTCCGGAAGTGCCACCGACCCAACAACCCTTCCCCCGATACCGCCGTCTCAGGGGTCGGTCCCATGACCGAGCCACCAAACTCGATGGCCGATTGCTGCGGATCGAAATGGGACAAATAGAGTACGGTGCCCTCGCTCTGATCCAGCAGGTTGGCACCCGCTTCGGCCGACTGGAAGAACACCTGACTCGTATCGACACCGACACTCACGGCAAACCCGGTCAACGCCTCCACAGCAGCGGAATAGACCTCGACGACGATCTCTTCATCCGGTCCTACCCCCTGCAGGCGCGTGACCCCTTGATCTCCCGCCTGCGTATCCAGGTCGAGGGTGATGGCCGCCTCTGACCCAACGGAACCCCCCCTCTCACGGGCTATCATTACGATCTCCAGGTCCTCCACCGCCTCGCCACTGTCCACGATGACCGGATCCTCCAGGCCATCGCCGTCGATATCGTAGCTGCCCCCCACGGGATCGTCGTCCACCGTCCCCTCAGCGAACACCTCGTAGCTTCCGACCGGAACCTGGTCGAGAGAGAACGTGCCATCCAGCGAGATCGCCGCCTGTGCCACCAGGCGGTTACTGATCGAGTCAAAGAGGAAGACTGACCCGATCGGGTGGGCCCCCTCATTCACAACCACACTGCCAGATACCGACGCCAGGATCGGCTCACCCGCCCCCGTCGAGAACGTCGTCTCGAACGCCTCAAACAGACGCAAACCATCTCGAGCGGTCGCCCCAAAGACGACCAGACGGTAGATCTGGTCAGAAGCCAATTCGACTGGGAATGTGGCGATCCGTCCATCCCCTCGCAGCTCTGCAGTTCCAGACAACGGTCCAGACAGGGGCTCGGGAAGCATCTGCGCGTCGACTCCGACGAACCCGCGACGCTCGAACAGTGGCGCACTGAAGGTCACCCCAATCTGGGTATCGGATGCGACACCGCTGGCAGCCGCTGTCGGTTTTACCGACGTCACGCTCAGAAACGGCGTGGCCACGTCGAGAGCAGACCAGACTATCTCTATCCGAGATTGATCCGGCTCGTTGGTGAAGAGAGTTACCTTCCCCTCACGTGCCTCCTCCGGAAGCGGTCGAAACAGCAACGTCAGGTCACCCGATTCCTGAGGGGGAATCTTCAGAGAACTCGGAGAGCCCACCACCTGGCGATCGTCGGACACGACGTTGGAGACATCTAGCGGGGCAGATCCTTCGTTGCGGATCGGCACCACAAACGCGGCGGTCTCGCCGACAGCTACCTGCCCGAACTCCGCCAGGCCAACGTCCAGGACAAGGGATGGTTGGTCCGGCGTCCGTTCGACTGTGCCGGACAACGAAACCTGGAGCAGAGGTGTATCGGGGTCGTTGCTGGGAATGTCCAGCGTCGCACGCAGCACCCCTACTGTCGATGGGTCAAGAGTAATCAGTAGCGTCTTGTTGGCACCAGGCTCTATTGTGAGTCCACTCCCCGAAACACGAACACTGGCACTGCTGCTGACAATGTTCACGACCCGAAGGGGGCTTGCGCCGTCGTTGGACACTACCAGATTCAGCGTTTTGGATTCACCGACGACGACAGCGCCGAAGTTGACGGACGTCGGGAGGACAGAAATGACTGGCACTGGCTTGGCCTGGACCGTCAGCGTGACGGCTCCCGTGTCCGCCCCGCCCCGGCCATCAGCGACGGTGAAGGTGAGGGTATGGACGCCGACCTGGGCCGTAGAGGGGGTCCAAGCGAAGGTGCTGCCCGACAGCGATGAACCGCCGGGATTGCCCGCCACTGAGTAGGTGAGGGCATCGCCGTCGGCATCGGTGGCCGAAAGAGCGATACGCACCGCTTGGTCTATCTCCACCTCCCGGTCGGCGATCGCTGCCAACACCGGTGCCTGGTTGGAGGGCGTCGGGACCGATACCAGAACAGTCTCTGTATCGCTTCCGCCTCGGCCGTCGGATACGATGAAGTTGAGGGTGTGGGTACCCACTTGATGGACCGTCGGCGTCCAGGTAAAGGTGTTGCCCGACAGCGATGAACCGCCGGGATTGCCCGCTACTGAGTAGGTGAGGGCATCGCCGTCGGCATCGGTGGCCGAAAGAGCGATGCGCACCGCTTGGTCTATCTCCACCTCCCGGTCGGCGATCGCTGCCAGCACGGGGGGCCGGTTGGATTGGAGGACGGTGAGAGCGACAGACTGGGAGTCGGATCCGCCCCGGCCATCAGCGACGGTGAAGGTGAGGGTATGGACGCCGACCTGGGCCGTAGAGGGGGTCCAGGCGAAGGTGCTGCCCGACAGCGATGAACCGCCGGGATTGCCCGCTACTGAGTAGGTGAGGGCATCGCCGTCGGCATCGGTGGCCGAAAGAGCGATGCGCACCGCTTGGTCTATCTCCACCTCCCGGTCGGCGATCGCTGAAAATCCTGGTGCGTTATTTGGGCTCGGGAGAGGGCCTTCTGCCTCCCCGACCAATGTGATTGTCTTGGTCGGATTCTGCGGGTCGTTGCTTGTTATTGTTAGTTTCCCGCGATGCTCGCCACCCCAATCTGGCACAAACGCGACCACAATTCCTACGGCTTCTCCTGGGCCGAGAAGTGCAGAATCGGGCCTGGCGCGAAAGACCTGAGTGTCCGACGAGATCCGCTCTACACGTAGGAGTCCAGCTCCAATGTTCGAGATAGTCAGGGTCGAGCGTACTGGCGTGCTCTGCTGAGTTTTTGGGAAGGTTATTACACTGGGCGTAGCACTGAGTGACGGGGTGACTACTTCTCCGCGCATCAGACTGTTGTCCGACCCTATGGCCCAACCCGATGTCTTACTAGTGAACTTCATATAGCGGATAGAGACGGGCGTCTGAATCGTCAGCGTTTCCTTCACGGATCGAGGAGTGGTGCCCTCCAATATGAATCCAAGCTTGTGTCGGTCCTTAAGGACATAGTTGAGCCATACATTGTCGTCGTGATCCACCCATACGTTTGTCATATAGCTGTCTTTCCAGAGCCAGTCATAACGAAGCGAAAAAAGGACCTTGTCTTCTCCCCCCTCGAAGAGGTGTAGCCTGTAGTCGGTGTCGCTGGTAGCGAGAGAGCTGCTCCGCTTCCGTTCGATGAACCAGATCCGTCCTTGGCTGTCCCAAGCCCAACTGACGATGCCGGAATCGGCAGAGTAGAACTCACTCCAGCCAGTCCCATCATACCGAGCCAGCTTTCCTCCGCTGAAAAACCCTCCGAGGCTCGCGATGCCGGAATCGGCATCGCGCATCTGGATTCCATCGATATCGGAGTAAGGTCTGGGGGAATTGACGTAGTTGCCGTCAAGGAACCGGAACGGCGTGGCAAACCAGATGTCCTGCTCGTTGACGGCGCTTATGAGGGGGCCGGAGTTCCCAAACCAGAGTGGTCCTACACCACTCGTACTATCCAGCCCCGCCACTTCCTCCCAGAAAACCCCGTCGAATTCCAGAATGCCTCGTTCGCCGATTGCCCACCCCCTATTGGGACTCTTCCAGGCGATATCGCGCAACACGCCTACGTCTGGAACCGGCTCTGACTCCACCGTGCCACCCCGTACACGATACATCAGCGAACGACTGGCCCCCCCGACCAGCCAAACGTCGCCCCCCTCACCCTCGATGAGGGCGTTGACGGACCCCTCACCCGTAACCCGGGCTACAGTCGACCAACGGCCAATCTGTGATGCGAGACAGGGGAGCGCTCCCAAGAGGAATACCGCCGATGTCAGAGCAGCCAGGAGCTTTGCTAAGGACATATTGCCCTCCATGCTGATAGGTACCTATCAGTTTGTTTTGGAGTCTGGGTACCACTCAGATTCGTGTAATTTTACACGCTTAGAGCAGGGGTGTTGGCGAGCAGGAATATCGACTTTGCCATTCTGCTCCATTCTCTTTGAAATGGGCTGGTAGGATCCATTTTTCGGGAGTTTCAGACCCTCCATGAAGAAATGGTCCCCTTCTTTAGCCGGTAGTTCTCTGGCGGAAGGGGATTGTTTGGACGACAAGAAATTCTATCGAGTATTCAAAGTAAAGAAACTCATCCACGCAGACGAGTTTTTTAAGGGACCTAACTCGTTGTCGGACACGCCGACGACCACGGCGTATGAACGCTGGTAGCGCGCGATCTCCTGGCCAGACGGCAGACGTGCGGACACGGGCTGGATACCACGCTCCTGAGCGTGGAGCGGGAAAAGCCAGCAGAGACAGAAGAGTAGGGCAGTCTTCGACATCGTCGATCGACCTCCATCTTCCGCCAAGATACTCCATTGCGGCCAGGTCGTCCAGTCCACCTGTAGGGCGGGTTTTTAACGCACATTTTGCCGTTGGGAGGGCCGTTGGTCAGGAAAGGTGCACCAGCGAACGATCGTCGAGTATACCCGGCCAAAGTAGCCCCTTTGTGCCGCTTACAGGCAGTCGCTGGTTGGAGGGGACCCAGGAGGAGTCTGTCTTTTGCAGCAAACGCTCCTCTGCGGACTCAGATCCTGACGGGCGAGAGCACCGCAGCTCGCGCCAAGGAGCCACATAAGGACGGAAACGTCCTGACGATTGAGCCAGATCCTTGTTGCCCCTCCAACCAAGTCTTATTTTCACAGGGTTCGCAACATTCTCCCATCCCGCAAGCACACTCACATGAACGCCGCCAACGTCCACAAACTCGTATCCGAAACCTTCGCCATAGAGGCCGAAGCCGCTCGTCGAGCTGGAGCCCTCGGCTTCATGGCCCGTGCCCTGGTTCTGACGACGATGCCCCACCGGGCTGTCCAGGGAAATGAGTTCACGCGCACTAATGGAGCTTTCACGTTGTCCATGCTGGCCCCGTCCAAAGTGGGGCTTCCCTACGGTACCATCCCCCGTCTGCTCACGGCCTGGCTTACTACGGAGGCCGTACGCACGAAAGAGCGACAGCTGCCCCTCGGGGATTCATTGTCCGACTTCATGCGTCAGCTCGAGATGGTCCCCACCGGCGGCCGCTGGGGCAGCATCACTCGTTTGAGGGACCAGACTCGACGCTTGTTCACCACCTCGGTGTCGTGTTTCTATGAAGAGGAAGGATTTGAGGGTGAGGCCGGTTTTCGGTTGGCCGATGAGCACGTCCTCTGGTGGGACCCGAAGAGCCCCAACCAGACGAACCTTTTCGAATCGTTCGTCACGCTTTCAGAGCCCTTCTTCGAGGAGTTGATCCAGCACCCCGTTCCGGTTGATAAGCGGGCGCTGAAGGCGCTCCGAAAATCACCCTTGGCCCTGGACATCTACTGCTGGTTAACATACCGGATGAGCTATCTGAACAAACCCACGGAGATCATGTGGCCCGCTCTCCAAGTACAGTTTGGCTCCGATTATGCCACAGACAGCGTGGGCGTCCGCAACTTTAAGAAGGCGTTTCTGAAGCGTCTAACTGCGGTGTGTCTGGTCTACCCTGAAGCGGATGGGTATTCCTAAACAAAAGGGTGAAAAGTTTCACAGGATTTCAGAAAAGGTGAGTGATCACAATAGTTTATGCTGATTTTCCGTTCCCGCTTTCGACGGTCTACCGGAGCCATTTTTTTGGAATCGG
>Ga0233437_1003541_pt1 | contig 20280 bp, 23 predicted proteins | sample SI_122_August201_FD_182714 | JGI IMG/M metagenome (GOLD analysis project Ga0233437, IMG submission 182714) | Seawater microbial communities from Saanich Inlet, British Columbia, Canada - SI_122_August2016_200_MG | ecosystem: Environmental > Aquatic > Marine > Inlet | place: Canada: British...
ATTGCTGTGCTTGATTGATAACTATGTCATTATCAGGGTCAAATTTTTTATAAATTGCCATCTAATATCTCCTTATCCTGCACTTGATAAATTAATTGGTGCAGTTGGGCCAGGTTTAATTGTAATTGGAATTGTTGCGGTTGCACCGGTTTCATTACCGACTATTGTTAATTGTGTTACTTGAACCGTTGACACCGTTTTTGAAAATACACGAACAGTGGTTGCAGAAACTGCTTGACTATTGGTAAGCTCATCCGTGTCCAAAAATACTGGAATTGTGTTTCCGTTATTTGGAACATCACCACCTGCGGCCACCTGTAAATATGCAACATTTCCGTTATGTAGAATAAAGGTGTATCCAAGTGTAGCATCACTTGCGTTCAATGTCAATGGAGTAATTGGCTGGTCGCCAGGACCATTAAACACCATTGCAGAGACCGGTACTTGAAGTATCGGCATACGTGTTGTTGCTTTTGGAAGAGTAATTAATTTGTATCGCATAATCTGAGTTTCATCAGGGAATGCTTCCAATACTGGCATATTTTCAATTACCGTTCCATAATAATTTGTACCGTTAGGGTGACTAACATCTCATAGAGTGTAGTCAATGTCATCATCAGATAAGGCAAACTTGGTAATTTTAAACTCGTTGTTACCTCGGGCTAATAATTCCCTTCCCTTTTTTGTTAGAATAGCATCTACCGTGACGGATGCGTTGTTGAGAAAACCCATGTTTGCTCTCCTTGTAAGTTTATATTTTAAGGTTGTATAACTATTTTTGTATATCTATAAATAGCTATTTTTCAAATTTTCACCAAGTTACTTAACTCTCAACTTGGACTCTCCTGGTTCTTTCGTTACCAATACTGTTGGTGACGTTATTGTGATTTCCACAGGCAAGCCACCATCGGTGGTTGTGTCTTTGGTTTGTTCACATCCATCATATCACAGATTCAACGTTGACCTGCTACGCAATACATTATATTCCGCAGGGACCAAAGATGATGAATGGTAATTGTCGATTGATTGACTGAATCTGGATGAATAATAATATTTTTGAATCATGCTATGTTCGCTTAAACGTGAGCCTGAAACATATGGTTCCAAAGCTTCCTCGAATATGAATAGTGGAATGCCCATCCCAAGTGAACCTGATTGATAATATGACCCAGTTAATATATATTTTGCAGGAGATTGAAATACATCACCATCAAAGGTGTAATTCATATCAACATCATATCCAATATATCCTCTCCACAAGTCATAAGAACCAGATTGAACTCAATTAACCGACGCTGACCCTGCATATGCATCATACGATGCGGTAGTTGACCAAAGATTAGACCCAGACCCTGCGAAATATGATTCTGAACCAGTTAATGCAAGTGTGTTTCCACCGGCCAAAGACGCAGAATGATAATCTTCACTTCCGGTCAAAACAACGCTGACATCAATTGTATCTTCATAGGAGTGATTCGTCCATTCAATCTTTTCACTTATAACGACCTTTGAGCGTTCCAAAATGTTAGGTTCAATCAAAATTCCCACTCGTGCACTTGCACGAAATGGAATCAATTTCTGTAATTGGCTGAACAATGAATTGTCATAATATCTAATCAGTCTCATGTAGTCCCAAAAATTATTTGGACTTGTATATTTTTGCCAGTATGAATCGGAGACACTATTCAAATCTTTATATGTTTGCTTGGCTATGTCTCGTGGGTCACCAATATATTGACTGAAATCCAAATCAGCAATGGACATAATAATGTCTTCATTGATAACATCGGTAGGTGCAAAATATACGCCCAGTAAATTTGAATCAATTGGTGCGGTGTCAAACGAACTTTTTTCTTTGCGGATATTTGATGACAGCAATCTATTACCATCAGATTCCGGAATAATGTTATTCGTTTCAATTCTAACTTTGCTTGCCATGTGTCGGTTTGGCCCAATGTCAGGAATCAGCAATTTCTGCTCATCTTCAATACTTGAATAATTTGTTTCATTGGCAAACCCCACAGCACTACCCGTTTGGGTGTATGTTTGATTTGCGCTTGTATCTCGGACAGACGAATTAACAGAATGATTGATATTATCATCAAATGAAAATCTTCTTACCAAATCTGTATATGATGCGGATGCGTGATTTCCATTGAATGATTTTGGAGCACCGACATGATTATCAAATGCAGTTATGCTCAATGGTGCCGTCCAATATCTGAATTCCATCATCGAACCACTAAATTGTGACCCAAATGCATTTCCACTTGAACCACCAACATACATCGTTCCACTTGCGGAGTAAGCCGCATTATAGGATTCCGATAATTCTGGATTCACGCTGGAACCTGAAATTGTCATTCCAGTAACAGACTCTAAATATATTTTGCTTGTACTTGAGTTGTATTTTTTGACCGCCAATTCATATTTGATTGCTTGGTTGTTGTTATCAGTTGTTAGTGGACCAACCTGCTTAACAATTGCAGACAGTGCTACAGAACCTGTAGCTACCGCATTGTCACCTGGTTTTATAGCTCGCTTAGGCCAACCAGTTACACCAATTAATTCATTTGTATATGCATTTTTTGATGTGTATGTGAACGTGATTGGCAACCCACCGACATTGACAGTTGTAAATTGACCGGATGTTGGAAAATTGGTTACGGATGTTAATGAAATACGTGTGGCTTCATACGCAAATGCAGAACTACTAATAGTAGACACAACGGATGGAATAATGCTACGCTTAACCATGGCAGAATAAAATTCACCATCGTAAATAGGCATAGCGGATGAACTTATAGTTTGATATCCATTTGAACCGGATAGTGCAAATGCTACTGAGCCATAATTGTCGTCTGAGCCATTATCCTTTAAGTAGACTCCCCAATTGGCACCCACATTCAATAGGGTCTGATTTGAACCAGTTGCTGATTTGAATCTAAATTCAACGGTGTCCGGCTTCCTACTACTGTTCGGGTCGCTGACCCAAGTTGTTTGAACATATTGTGCGCCCTTGAAATCAATAGCTTTGGTAAATTTGCGTGTTATTTCATATGAAGGTGCGGCACCGGTTTTTTCAGGGCCACCATATTCTTTTATTCGTAAAATTGTTGATGGAATTCCATAGCAATTAATCAAGCCCTGCAGTGCTCGCTTTGTTCCTTTGGTTTTCATAAAGAAAGGCATGTTGTTAATCAGCCTGTTCCATATTTCCTTAGAAATATCCTCTTCACTAACAACGGATGTGGTTGAGTATGTTGAACCGGTTACAGTATATCCCAATTTATATTTTGGAAGTGAAATAAGAGACTTGCCATTGTATAGCTCCCAACCCAATGATTTCGCAACTGGGTACACCAAATCTTTGGACAGTCCACTGGTCAATTTATCGTCCCGAACGTGGATATCAGACATTGCTTTAATGTAAACCCAAATCCCGTCAAAATAATGACCCATCATATTCAAAAATGTCATGTAATCAACATTTGTGGAATCTTCACCAACATGAAGTGGTGTTAAATGAACCAATCTATCCCTGTTATTCAAATCAAACAAGGATGCGGATGCAAGAGTTGTAGCATACCAAGCAACTGCTTCGGATGAAGTTACTGCATAATGTGTATATGGGTTAGATGAATTTTGCTTTGGCCATGAGTTGCTGAAGAATTGACCGTTTGAGCTTGTGGCATAAGAAGAGCTTTCAAAATACATATATTTTTCAAACGGGTCAAGTGCATTTTCAATTTCGTAAATTTTATTTTCGTATACCTTTATCCCCGCCGTCAAACTGCTTGTCACCGGAGTATTTGTAAGTGCCAAGGATGCACTTGATGCTAAATGGCTGTCAATAGTTGTTAGTTTTGATTTAAAATTTGCAATTCGGGTTGCCGCAGAACTGAAATGAACAAAGTTTTCAAATTGACCATATTCAACGTTCAAGTCAACGCTGTCTAAACTGCTTGACAGAATTAAATTTCGTAGCTTTGTTGAGACTTCACTATTACCAGTTAATAGAGTTTCCTTGCTTTGATATTTCCCCTCGGTGGTATCAATTGGATTTTCAATGTCTGATAACAGCGGCTGTCGCAAAACAACAGCATCAATCTTATCCTCAACAAACGGTATTAATGATACAGTTTCTTTATGCTGTGGTAACATTTCTTTAACCACCCAGCACAAATCACCCACTTCAACATCTTTAACCGGCTCATATAATTTATATACAATTGAGTGTGGATATTGTACCGCCGTTTTATCGTCTTTTTTATGATTGACGGTTAATTTTAAATTGTTGTCTCCAAAATTAAGAAGTGTAATTAAATTTTTTGCATCTCCGGTTTTGTATGTAATTGTCCAATTTCCATATGGATATGTGGCCATACCTGAATGAACACCACCAACGTGCCCAATATCAAGTGCAACTTCATCCCAAGACTTGGCAGTATATATTAAATCGTTGCCAACAATCGCCGTAATATCAGATTCAAACGGTGCAAAAATCGGAGTTTCAATGATTGTACTTGTGTATATGTATTCTAATTTAAAATCAGAAACCCACATCACACCCTCATCACCACGATTACCATCAATCGCAACATCATGAGGTAGTTCCAAATTCCAAGAGTCTGGAATAATAATTTCAGAAGTTTTCTGTTCTCATTCACCAATGGTGTTGTCAACATGTCGGTTCATGTTGAGACTAACTTTTCCAGGAGTGCCAGTTTGCACTCAATCATACTCAGTTCCGCCAAGATGTGTTCAGACCCATTCAGTCTCGGGGCTACTTTCCCCAACCAATGTGTTTAAATTTGGATTTTCATTTACATGAATTCAATCAAATGTACCGAATTGACCGGCTTCACCCACGTTAGTTCAAACCCACTCACCGTCGGGTGACAATGTACCTTCCATCAAATTTGGATTAATTTCCGGCACAGCGGGGTCGTCAACAACAATAGACCCCTCAATTATATCAAAGTCTGCCGCCGGTGAAGGAAGTGCTGATAAATTCATATTAAAATTTGCTTGTGGCATTATTTGTCCTTTGTTAATTTAAACATATTGGCATGTTAAATGTATGTCCTGCATCTACTCTTTTTTGTTGTTTTGGGTTTGGCATTACTCGTTCAATTTCCCATAAATTTTCAACCAATTTTTCACCGTCTGTTCAATCAGTAATGGTTTTTCCGTTTTTAATAATTTCATTACAAAATACTAATTTTTTAACCACCCGACTCTCAGGATAAAAATTGGGAATCATGTTTCAATGTACTATGTCAAATAAAATATTGTATTTTTCAAACCCAATTTGTGTGCCTTGTATCATAATATTTGACAATTGTTCAAGGTCCACTGGGTCGTTTGTTAATACAATATCAATATCCAATGTATTTAGTGGAGACTCTAACATTCCTCCACACAATCATATTTTATAATTATCAACTCCTGGAATAGCAAAAAAATCTACCAATCATTTGGATATATCTGCTACTTCAGGTTTGCGATATTGTTGCAAAGTCGTGACGACACCTTTTGTATATTTAAAAATTATGAACCGCCGTCATCACCACTACCGCCTACACCACCAATTTCTTCAAAGGTCGCAGTAATAGTTTTATTCTCAGGCGACAAAATAATAGTTGTATTTCTTGCAGTTGTATTACTAATAGCGTCAGTATCTCCAGTCCACCTAAAAAATTCATATCCGTTAGCAGGATTTGCGCTAATTGCTATTGCAGTTCCAAATTGACTTGTTTGATATGTACCTGCGCCTGTGACAGTTCCTCCATCATTTGGAGTACGCTGTATTGTCAACACGCTTGTGGTAGCTGGGTCACTTGGTGGCGCAGTTCCGTCTGTGGAATTAACAATCACAGAATCCGTTCTAACATCTGTTCCTGAATCATTGGTTACCGTTAAACTCACAGTATACGTTCCAGCGGTTGGATATACGTGATTTGGGTTTGCTTGTGTTGAAGACTGACCATCACCAAAGTTTCATGAATATGTATCTGCAACCGTAGATGTATTAACGAAAGTTACCTGTAATGGTGCATTTCCTGTTATTGACATTTTATTTCTCCTTATATCGTTATAATTTATGAACCACCGTCATCACCGCTACCGCCACCACCTTCTTCATCATCGGGTGGGTCTGGCGTCGGCGTAACCGCAGACATAGTAAAACTTGCTAATGGTAAATTCCCTGCCAACATGTTAAAATTGGCTGTTGGGTTGCCCATCGTATTAAATCCCAAAGGTGGGCCATTTGGTTTGGCTTCAGCCCATGTCCCGACAAATCCAGTTGGTGGAATTTCAGGTTTAGGCTCTGTTGAATATGGTGTATATTTCATTCTAACATTTATATATTTGCTTGCATTTGATTTTTGTTTCCATGTAGCCCTAATAATATCCCCGTGCTCTATTCCTTTACTTGCCAATGACTCAATGTGATTTCCAAACACACTTAGCTGACGATGTGGCAATGAATATTGTGCATTATTATCAATGAATTTCACTGCAAGAGAATCGTTTGAACCTTCACGGTCAACCCACATTGGATGATATCCAAGTCCTGGCGAGTCAACTCAATCCTGATACCCCACCGTTCAAGTAAGAGTAGGCCGTACAGCATCCACATGTAATATAGAATCCCAATCTGTGTCCGTTGGACTGTATTCAAAATCTGTCACTATAACATTTGTATCCAATATTGTGAGTGCGGTATGTGTTCTGTTGTAGCCCGTTATGAAAGCGTCTTCAATTCTTAATTTTCCACCGACCATATTTTCATTTATACGGGTTGATTGGACATAGTACGATGGAATGTTAAATTCAAAAGTAGATGAGTCTTGTAAGTGCAATCTACCATAAGAACCACGAGTATCAGGCGTATAAACCATTTCATCAGTATATAAATTTGCAAAATTATTTTTATAGCTGTCAAGCTTTATATCAAGTGGAGCCAATCTAATTTCTGTTTTTGATGGTGAAATTGCTTGAACAAAATATTTTAATTCACGCACATCCAATTCTTCGGGCATGGAAGTGTCACCCTCTTGGCCTTTAAATATAACGCCATCAGAATTTACCCAATAATCTTGCTGTTCAAATCCGGTAACGCTTGGTGGGCCGGAATACACCATCCCAATTTTTGTTGGAAGTGTTTCAACCAATACGATATCATCTTGCCCCGCAATGTTTCTGAAAAAATTATATACAACCTTAAAATCGCCAGATAGAAAACCCATTTTTCGTAAAGTATCGCCTGGCTTTAAAATGATATTTCCGGACGATGCTATCTGATAATCCGACACCTTGCCCGATGTGATAAGATTGTCGCTTAAATCGTAAACATGAATTTCAACACGGTCGGTTGCCGCTACGGTTCCAAAAAGTGGACTATTCCAAAAATCGTTGTTTCCAACGGCATATGTTCCACCCGCTTTTAGTATCTTCAAGTCTTTATCAGTTAATCTTGACATTTACAATTCTCCGATATTACGGTCAATGACCAAATCCAACATTTCATCTGTTCTAATATTTGTACTCTGATTTGATACGACAACTTCTTGCCATGGTCCTTGCATTCCAAGCTCGGTTTGTTTATCTTCATAGGATATAAACACCCCTTTAGAATTCCTGAGCGTTTGACTGACTGTGGTTGATGAGCCTGATACCGCAAATTGCTCACGGTCTCTCGCCATCTGATTTTCATATTCAGCAATATCTCTATTTTCCAATGTTTGGAAATATTGATTATTTTCTAATTCTGCTATTGTGTATGGCATGTTATTGCATGGTCTTTCAGCCACGTAATGGGTGCATCTCAGCCGTTTCTAATTTCCACACAAGTGACCTAAACTCTTTAAATCAAACCTCTGCATCGTCCCTGTTTAGATTACGCAAAGAATTAGAAAGTTGGTGTGTGACTGAATGAAACTGTCTTTTACGCTTACCTCTAATCATTTTATCGGTTACAGATTTTAACGATTTATGCAATTTTTGTAGTTTCGCTTCGTCTCAACTGGCGTTAGCTTTATGCGCCATTTTTAACAAACCAAGATAATCAAAATCGTCACTTCACAGAGCACCGATTTTATATTTTTTAACCTCATTCAACGCTTGAATTTCTTCTCTAATCATCTCTCTTAATTCTGATTTTTTCATCTCGGCTCCTTATCTCACTACTTTAAATAATATATTCTCATCATGATATTGTACATTTTCATTCACGGTATCTGCGTCTGTAACCACTTTAATAATCACCCTATAATATCTCTCGGGCTGTAGTCCATTTGCCCATAGTGTAAAATAATTACCAGTTGAATCACAACTTACTTTAGAATAAGTATCAAATGGAATTATAATGTCTTCCGTGACCGCATCCCTGATTGAATAATATGTGCTTCCACTTGGTAATGTATTGACAGTCAAGTTGGCTGAAGATGTAGCTCAGGTTCGGGTTACAAATCTTGGCTTACCAACCACTCTGAATTTGACCTTTGAAGTTTCCTTTATCTCAGGTTTCAATCCCTTGAAATAAATTACATGGTCTTCAAGCTGAGTTGATGATAACGCTGTTAATGAACCAGTGCTTCAGGATGAATTGTCCCAAGCAACTTCAAGCTTCGGTGGATAAATTGTATTGGTATCCCTTGAAAAATATTTGAATGTTCCTAAGTGGGTTGTATTCGCCTCATCAGCAACGCTTCGCTTGACTATGAATCCTTCGTTTGGAACACTTACACTTAGTCAGTTATTTACAATATCAGTTACGTCCATGCGCAAATCATTGGAATCTAAATTAAAAGATTGTGAAGCTATATATGTGCTTCCGCTGTACCACAGGCCACCAACATCACTTGAGCCACTAATCCATTCAGAGTTCGGAGCACGATACCTTCAACTGGCCCCTGCTGTGGTCTGAGGGTCATCAAAATATTGTCCCTGACCCATTTGCCAGCTTTGACTAACTGGATACGCAAATAAGCTTTGGGTCACCAATAGTCCGCTGGACCCCGCATCATACATATTCAAATAAAATCTTGCAGTTGTTGGTATGATTCCGCTAACAATGGAACTTGAAATCTCGGACAAATCAAATTTAATGACCGGTCGTGATACGTTAATTGTTGTTGCGGCTAAATTCATAGCCTTCTCAACTTCCAAAATCTCATCAAGTCCGGTATTCATGCTTGAGGACGCCTCATATAGTGTTGCGTCTTTATCTGCATACACGAAATATCTCATTAGATTCTCTCCCTAATTTCTATAAATTCACACCCAAGCAAATTCACAATTTCTTGTTTTCTTTGCATATCGTGTTTTGCTTGCCTCTCATGAAATGGCTCGTAATATTCAATTACCACGTTTTTCTCCAAGTCATATCCATCAACTCAATATCCCAACTCTTTAATATGAAATTCCCCACCGTTTTCGGCGTGTTGAAATTTATACCCATGACTATCGCCGTATTCATCTATAACTTTACATGCTGATGAATTATAATTTGGATATAATTTTCCATGTTTTTCTTCAAGCCCACGTAATGTACTTACTCTCATTTTAAGTAAGGTTTCAGTAGAATGTGTTTTGCCACGCATACCAACAGCATTATAATCACCCCTCTTAATAGCTTTACATACGGGGTTATTTTCCCCTCTAACGGAACAGCTTTTAGAACAAAATCTATCACCAGTATTGTTTAATTCACGGGGTTCTATATAAAATGAATTATCACAATCTGTAGCTGAACATGTAATATATTTCCCATTTTTAATGCCAACATTCCACGGCGTTGTTTCCTTTTTTGAACAGGACAGGCAATCGCTGTTGTTTCTATTAGCTTGATTTACAGAGCTTTGTTGGGAATAAGAAAGTTCAACATTACATGAAGGGCAACGGCGGTAATATCTCATTATAAGCTCCCTACCACTGTTCCGAGAATATCGGTTGTTGCGAATTTAAGTTCAAATATGCTTGGGTCAACGGATGGATAAATCACACCATTCTTTGTAGCTGATTTAATATCATATATGTTGCCAGAATATCCAGCAGTTGAGTCTCATTTGCAGAATATCTCAACTGGAAGCCCAAGCGTTCCATCATCTTTGACCGGTGGAATAACCGAAGCAACGCCATCAACCAATGATAATTTATATGCAATATCCGATATAATAATCGGTTGATTTATCTGCCACTCATCAATATCAAAGAAATCCTTGACAACCTCAATACATCTCAGCAACACTTCATTCCTGTTAAAATCTCGCTTGGTCATAATGGAGAATTTCACACCAATATTAATCACCCATGCGTTTTTAATATTTATTGCATCGGTCACCATACGGTATTGACTCAAATACATTTTCAAATTTTCCTTGACAGCCTGATTTAATGTTGTTAATCGTTTGTTGCGGTCAAACCCAAGCGTGTACATGTTCAACGCCATTGGATTTGGAATGCGTGTTGGAATTCTTCCCATTAAACTTTTAATTGTGTTACCAACATCGTTCTCGGTAATCAGCGCATCGGGATTCGCAATTGCATCACTGCCTTGACTTAGTTGGTCATCCTGTACAAGGTAAACCTTTGCAATATTTCCATATTTAGCAGGAAGTGCATATGCTCTCACAATGTAATCCGGCTTTGTAACTGCTCGTTGCTGAGCTTGGAAATATGCCATAGCATTGTTTTTCGCTTCAACAACTGATTCGGCGGATTTGCCACCAACAGCCGCTTCAACATTTATTACATTTACTGAATCCTTCGCATCCTGCACCAACGATGCTGTTAAATTTTCATCATCTATTTCGTATGTAATATTTGAAATATTTTTTAGCTCACCCTGTGCAGAATTGTCATCAACGCCACCGCCGTATGTATATGTGACAGTTAAGGTAGTATTAGATGGTGCCAAGCCATACGCCCGAGTTTTCAAAAAATTTGATGGGTCAAATGCAGTGTCCAAATAACTTGGGCTTCCTGGCAAGGATGACCCTACAGTATCTGGGTTCGGTACAATCTCTTCATCGGGGGAATCCGAAATACCGGCACCAAATCGTAATTCAGTCTTGTCATCTGAACGGATAAAAGTTGTGTAGCGTCTTGGTGTTTTCAAGAGCTTTAAAATATATGGTGCATCATCATTGTACTGCACAAGCTCTGGGTCATTGGCAGACGAATTTGACATATCTTGGAAAATAGTATCCTGTGCTAAGAATGGCACTTCATACCAATTGTTTCCATCGCTATCCACAATGCTAAGTATTTCAATTATGTTTGGATTTGCCAATACGATGTGTCTGTATTTTTCGGCATCACCCACGTTAAAATATTCAGAGGTCTTGTTACCGCTTGTAATGGCAACGGACTTTTTCAATAAATATTTTGATGGAATTTTGGTTGTGTCGTCTACTTCAAAAATGTCAATTGACATCGGGCTGTATGAGCTTGAAAATTTAAAATTGCAATCCTCACTGGTTCTGAATAGCGTGTCATCCGTTGTAGCACGAATTTCTAAATCAGTTATATTCAATGCATAGCGCATATCAGGTCGCACATTGTCAGCGTCCCCAATACTTGGTACAGTTTGATATACTTCAACGTTTGTGGAAGCCGGTGTGGTCAATTTAGGCTTATATCCAAAGCTTTGGACGGTTTCAAAAACCGTGCGCTTCTCTTCAGCAAATCCTAATAGACTTTCTTTGAATTGGTTGTCAATGTAGTATGATAATACGTCACCTACATAGGCCGCCATTTCAATAAACATCATACCTGGTGAAGACTCATTAAAATCATTGTAAGAATCGGGATAATAAATTTTGGCAAATTCAATTAAATTATCTCTGAACGTACCGAAGTCTTTGTTGAGATACCGAATTTCTTTCTGTACTTTTTTATCTGCCATTTTCTTCTCCAAATTTTATTCTTATAAATTTGCAATTTAATGCTTCTATAATCTCATTCTGACGTTGAATATCTTGTGGTCTTAATTCGCCACCTTTAAAATGAAACGGCTCATCAACCTCTATTCATACATTGTTTTTAATATCGTATCCATCTGCAAAATACGATAAACCTAAAGGAGATATTTCACCTCCGTTTTTAGCGTGTTGGAAAGCATATCCATGTTGCTTACCATATTCATCTATAATATCACATGCTTTTGGATTAAACCCAGGAACAATTCTTCATCCATTTTCCACACAATCTATATTATGTTTGCGAGCTTCTTCCCTCTTCTTTTCCCGATTAGCTGGGTCAGTATAATATAATTTTACACCTTTGCTTATTTTTTTCTTGTGTGAGATTGACAAGACCTTCCCACGTTGTGATTTACCTATTTTAGCTCGTGTTTCTTGTGTTACTTCATGCCCCGTTTTTATTTTACTTATTTTTTGTCCCACACTTGGGTGTCGTTTCATGCCAACATGAGCGTTACCTATTTTGGCATTTCGTATGTCATCTTGCGACATGCACTTTTTACAAATGCTATCTTTTTTAATCGCTCTAAGATAATTGGAACGGTTCGCATACCGAATTTCACAGGTACATTGTTTACAAATTCTAATATTTTCAGACATTAATACTCGCCCGTTTCATATGTCAGTGCAATCTGCTCTGTATTATTTGGATTGAGGGAAATAGAAAACACAAGGCCAACCACTATTCTGTTTTTGTCACGATTGGAAATATCAACGTCAACACTTTTGATGTCAACATATGGTAATCATACTCCAACCGCTTCACGGATACTTTCTTCCAACTGTATTGCCAAATCCTCTTCGGTAATTTGCTCAAATATGTACGAATAAATATCCGCTCCAAAATCTGGCTGAAAAGGTCGCTCACCCTTGATGGTCATCAATAGGTTGCGAATATTGTGCTTTGCCTGTTCCAAAGTGGTTTTTGTCTGTCTGAACAAACCTTTGTGTGTGCGTCCTAATGGAAAAGACAACCCAATTCAAGTATCAGGATTTAAGTCGTTTTCTCTTGCTCCCATTTTAGTTTTCCCTTTTAATTATTCTTGTATTCGGGGTCAAGTTTTTTCATCTGTATCAATTCATCCCTGACCAATTCTCTATCCACGGAATCTCCACCACCCCACTCATACGTCGGGTTATTTTTTAACAATGATGCGTATGCCAAATTAATATCCCTCAATTTGAAAGTTCTTTTTTTCTTATCTGGATATAGTCCTTTTGGTCCATAAAAGGAATTAAAATATTTAACAAAACTCTGAGTTACTTCATTCAAAGCTTGAATCTCTTCTCTAACAATCTGTCTTAATTCTGATTTTTTCATTAAATTTTCCCTGCTTTTCTATCTGTTATTTGCTTACTTTTATTTAAAACATCGCTATAATTGCGAACCAAATTATTTCTTACACCTTCAGGAACATCATCAACATTTACACCTTGACTCTTGATGGTTTGTACTGCACCAATTTCTAATTTTGTCTTAGCGTCCAATTCACCGCCATATTGTTCACGCAATGCTTCTGTTACTTCTGTGGGCATAACACTTGCCCCTGGCATTCCGTCACCTTGTGGGATGCCGCCTTCAGTACTATTTAGAATTGAATTTAACATTGGGTCTGAAACATAATCTATATCTGTTTTTTGTCTTGGTGGCATCGTTTCTTTGGCAATTCCCTCAGTCATCGTTACCGGTGGTTCCATTCCTGCAAAATTTGTTGGTTGAGAGGTAGGCGCATTGAACAATGCTTCTTTTCCCTTATTAATAAATATCTCTGTAAGCTGTTTTTGTACGGCTAAATCAACTTGTTTTTTGATTGAACCTCGCATTTCTTTCTTTACAACTTCTCTGATAAGTGCAATTAATTCTGTCTTTTTCATTTTATTTTCCTTTATTTTATTGTGTTCTAAAAATTTCTAACTGTTCAAGAATGATGGCCTCATCCAAATCAAATGTAACGTCACCATCAATTGCTCCAAGGATTTCACCATCCTCAACGAATACTATAAACGGTAATGTCTTGATACCCAACTCAACTGCCAAATCATAATGGTCGTCAACGTTCACATGAATTATTTCAACGTCACTATATTCTGCGCCCAATGAATCCAACAATTCCATGCTTGGTAGGCATTCGTCACACCATTCGGCATAAAAATTAACAACAACAAGACCCTCATCGGGAATATCTATGTCTCCTGCAATGGCAAAACTGAACAGCATAACCAATGTTATTAATATATTAACGATTCTCATAATATGTCTCCTTAAAGTCTGCAACTTCTTTTTTGAGGTCTTTGTAATCTTCCTCCAATTCAATATTTGCTTCTTGTAAATCTTTAATCAATTCAGCATATCGGTTGGTTTTCAAATCAAATTCAACACGAGTAACGGGTGGTTTTGGTAAGCCTGCGGCATCCTTAATGTCGCCAATAATTTTATAATATCCACCGATTCCTAATGATATGACCACAAATATACTAATTAAAAATTTGAGGTTCATACTGATTTTGGTGTTGTCTCCGATTTCTGGCACTGCTCTTCTCCTATTTATATCCAACAAAAGGGAACGGGGTCGGCACTGGTCCTGCAGGGCTTGGTACTAACGCCACGGTTGACCCGCCGATTGTCAATAGATGTTTCTTAAATGATGAAATCATACCGTCCAAGAAATCATCGTAGTTGTCTGAATTTTTTAATTGTATTGGAACCGGTGCACCTGGAACCAAAACGGTATTTGATACAATTGTTGTTGAGCTTGGTGGCAATTTAGCCACCGCCGGTGGTGCCCCACTTTTTAATAGTGCTCCACTTCAATAGGTTACGGAAGCATTTCCCATAAGTATCGTAGCTGAGGGAACGGGCATTCCAACTTTCATTCCTTCAAACGCCTGTTGAAATATTGCCTCAAATAATTTTTTATTGCCTTTCAAAATAGCATTTCCATATACGGCATCGCCGCCGGTCTTTACAGCATTCTCATATTCGGTTGCAAGCTTCTTAGCTAAATCAGCTTCTGTTTCCGCTTCAAAGGATTCCATATATTTTTTCATATTACTTTTAAACTTGTCTCACTTAATTGGCATGATTATTCCGTATTTATTTTGGGTTTATTAAACGAGAGCCGTCGGGTGATTTTTTGGGTGCTGTCCTCGCCCCACCCTTCACTACAGTTGAACCACCCCGATTGGATAAATTTTTCCTTAAAAATGTTTCAGCGGATTCCACATTGGGAAATGGACCGTATGCGGTTGCATCATATGGCATTTCATCGTCATCATCATCTGTAACATATGCGTATCAGTTTGAGTCTTTTGCTTTAAAAATTTGAATCTCTCCTCCAGAACTTTCATTCAACGCTTGAATTTCCTCTTTAATAATTTGTCGTAATTCTGATTTTTTCATTGTTATTCCTTTGTTAGAAGTGTATCAAGTTTATTTTTAATGTCAGTTAATGCTTTCAAGTTTGCAGGAAAGGCTTTAACTGTCCCGCTCGGACCTGCACCGGTAGGTATGCCAGTAAGCCCCAAAATGGCGTCTATAAGCTCGCCAAGTAGCTCAACGGTAGTTTCCCCTAAAGCAAGGTGCTCGTCGGTTTTAGACCCTATCTTGGTCGTTATTTCGGGTGTTCCAATGTGGACGCCCTTTGCAGAATATATTAATGTCTCTTGAGTCTTGCTATTCAGTATGAGCCTGTTCGTATTAATAAATATTTGATTTTCAGAAAACTCGTCGGGCGTAGCCGCCAAATCATGGGCGGGCGTGAAGTCAATTACTTCATTTGATATCATTCAAATCGAACTTGCATCATCGTTGATATTCTCAATAACCGGCTTGGCTCATTCTTGCTCTGAAACATCAGCATGACCAACCGACAATTTTAAATTCGGAGTCAAATCTTTTATATTGCTTCCAAATCTAATACCTTGACCAAATCTACCATTGAATAGTATGTCACCTTCGTATGGTCATAGCTGTCTAATTTTACTGTCAAATTGAAATTCTTCCATTTCAAAATCCCCATTGGGGACATCATGTAATTGGCTAAGACCAGGAACGACATTGAAATTTGGGGACGCTAACATATTCAATTTTTGACTATAATATAGGAATCCCATATAGGATGAAATTATTACATATTCACCCTTGAGTGGATACTGCTTTATATTAGTGTCCAATGGCAATATCCAAGCAAGCTCATCTATTGATGTATTTTGTTCGCTATTGACAAGGCGTGCCTTTATCGCTCCGATTAATGAAAAATCAGGAGCATTATTAATATCGGGCAAATCCTCTTCCAATAATAAAATATCAACAACCTCAGCCGCTTCAAGCTCATAGAATTCCTCAGTTTCTTTTCGGGAATGTACCAACTTGAACACGTCAGTTAATGATGTGACTCCGGATTGTAGTGTGGGTAAGTTTTTTACACTATTCGTCTTCTTCCAAGCCATCCTCGGATTCTCCTGCTACTTTTTGTTTTAATTTTTTAACATTTTCGTTATCGGCTCTAACCAATCCCATTGCAGTCTCAGCATTTTCTAATAAAACCGCTTTCTCAGAATCGGACAGTCCAAATGCATCTTCAGACCCACCCTTACTTTCGGATGCAATTAATCGTTGTACAATCATTGCCAATTTTATAAGGTGCTCGTCATTACGAACGTTTATGTCTAAATACTCTTTGATAATAGGAACCATGGAAGCGGCGGATGCTTGGTCATCAATCATCTTCGCAACCTCTGCAATTAAGGCTTTTAACTGTTTCTTGGTATCCACCGAATTATCATATATATCCTTGAACAATGATGAAAGCGACTTGCCTTCAAATAGTTCAAATTCTTCTGTTGTTGCCATAATACACCTCTCTTAGATAGATTTTATTCAATTATAACTTTATTCATATATAATTATCTAAAAACAAAAAAAGGGACTCAAAAGAGTCCCTTTAGGGTGTTGTGGTTATTTAATCTCAAATGTAATACGAGCCGGTTGTTGCAGTATCCACAAATCCGGTGGTATTATATTCCGTTAACAGCCTTTCATTGTATTTTTTCATCACATTGATTATGCGTGTGATGTGCTGAGTTTTTGAATTTGTCATTTCACGGATAAGAACGTACAAATATTTCTTGTTGAAGTTCTCAATGTCAACCGCCGTATTCAACAAATACACCACAGCATTAGCAACATCAATATCCTTTTTCCTACGAAATACAACTGTCATATTGTTCTCTCAGAAATCAATAAGATATGTCAGATATTCCGATTTATCTTCACTCAAAAATTCAGAGTGTTGTTCGGTTACGACATTCCTTTTATAATCAAGGGTGTCTATGTCATCGTGGATTGTCTTATGTTTGTAATTTCGAGTATTGTGCAAAATCAAATAGTGCTTGACCACAATGCTGAAATATGAAAACGCCTTACCGTTCTGTTGTTTGTATTTTTGGATGTTGCTTATCAGGAATGAAACCACTTCGTTTATAACTGTTGCCGGTGAATCGGAAAAGTTGTAAAATTTAAAAGTGTGAATGATATTTTCAACCAACTTTGTGAACGCCGGTTGAATTTCCTTTGCGTACATCAAATCCCTACCACGCTCAACCCGAGTCTTGAAGAACGATTCGTTCAAACAGGTAGAACATGTGCCTCAGTTTCTTGCATTTATTCCAAGCAATTTTGGTATGTTATCTATATCCACGTTTTCTTGAGTGATAGGAACACTGCTACAGCATTCACTATATCGGGTAGTCATCGCATTATATCGTACAATTGCATCTTCGGTTTCTTGCGTAAAATACATAGTTTTCTTAGCCATATTACTCCAATTTGTCGTCTGGCACAACAAGCTGTGACAGCGTATCTATTATTTGTTGAATGTCTTGAAAAATGAATCCAACTTCATCGTCCGCTTCAAACGACCCGTTTTTATCAACTTGGCGTAATTCTTCTTGGACGGCTAAAATTTTATATATAAAAGCCTCAATCCAAGTTTCTGCGGTTCGTAAATTTTTTGATAAATTTCATACAACATACGTCAGTGTGCCGATGATTACAAGAAAAAATACGTTTAAAATTATACTAATCATAATACTCCTTACTCGTCAAAAAGTTCCATCAATGTTTTTACTTGTGGCGTGGCCGTTTTTGGCGTTGGCTTGGCTATTTTTTTAACAGCCAATTTTTCATTATCAACAATGACCTTTTCATTGCGATTCCATCTGTCAACTTCCATGCGAGTTGCCATCCAATCACCCCAATGCACAACGTGCTGGATGTTGGTTCTGAATTGTTTGTCTTTCCCGAATACCATGTAATATGGTTTGTTAGTTTCGGCAAATACTCCATCTGCTAACCGGATGCCAAGCATTTCATTTTCGGTATACTTGATATCAAAATGTTGGAGCAGGAAAAATGTTCGGTCTGAAATTTCCATAAATTTGAGATTTGGATTTAAGTTGAATAATCTATTCTGAGTATTTTTTTGCCATTCTCTGTCTTCTACAACATAAAATTCATGTTCGAGGTCGCCAAGCTTGCCCAAGTCGTGGTGCATAGCGGCAAATATTAATTCCTCATTTGTGAAATCAATGGTTCCGCCCATGTCTTCATACATGACTTTGACCTTTTTGGATGTATCTATAACATTTAATACGTGCTGTATGTATCCACCGATGCATGATAAGTGGAAATAGCCAAACGAACTTGCTGGCGAATAAACCAATCGGTCGCCAAAGTGTTCGTACATTTTTAATATTTTTTCTTTACGGGTGCCATCAAACGTATCTTCAATTATTTGAAAAAATCGTTTATGATTGGCCTCAATTTGTTCAACTGAGAATTCTATCATATGTATAACCTCTTTTTAATTGGTGGAGATGCGCAGAGTCGAACTGCGGTCCGCAACGTTTAATCAAACAAGTCGTTCACAAGTTTAGTCATTTTCTCGCCGCTACTGAGTTAGAATAATGACAAATCATTCAGGGATTTATACCAATACCTGCGGTGTTCCAGTTTGAATTCGCTCATACAGTAAAAGCTATCTAATGACGACGTTGATTGCTACTATTAGAATCATAGGTCAACGCTGTGTAGCTTACGCTACAGCAGGGTATGCGTAGTTTGTGCCAGTTATCTTCTGGTTTTTAGTTTTTAAGACTCACTCTGTCTACTTGCACTTATTATCAAAAATCATCCCGTCGAATACCAATACATCCCCGAGCTTTGTACTACTTAATATACAACAATATTCTTACGAAAGCAAGAACTATTCTTCAAAATCGTCAACAAAATGTCCGGCGTTCTCAAGCCCTTCCAAATTATATCCGTCAGATAAATCCTCATACTGTCCACGTAACAAGCCGTATACTTCTTCAATCTTACTTCAATCCGATTCTTCAAGGGCTTCCTCAATTAATCCAATTACTATGTCAAGCTTATCCATTTCTATTCTCCATTTAAGTTGTCTACACTATTAAATAGAAGAAACTTGAATTTTCGTCACGCATTTAACCCATTAAGTGCGGCTTAGCTTCAACTTGACCGGCACTTGTTACTTTGATAAAATCGCAATTAGCTTGAAAGGTCTCAATATCCTCAGCACCACAATAGCTCATAGCAGATTTCAATCCATCTGTCATGTCCTGAATGATGCGCTTGGCAGACCCCTTAAATTGAACACGAACACTGTTGCCTTCAATGTGAGTTGATTCGCCCCTTGCCAATTTGGATGACAATGATGCTGACCCACGATATTCTTTGTATAGCTGTTCGTATGGAAACATGCCTTCTCTATTGAATGCGCCAGGTGTCTCCTTAGTGCCCGCCAAAAGTGAACCCAATACGACAGTATCGGCTCCTGCTCCGATGGCTTTAGCCATGTCTCCTGGCATTCTGATACCACCATTTGATGATAACGGAACATGATTTCCCGCCCAGTATTTTGTAGAATCACCAAGTTCATAAAATGGAGAAGATGCGGAAACACATTCTTGCATAGACGAAATCATAGGAATTCCAACGCCCGCTCTAATGCGAGTTTCGCACAGTGAACCGCCACCAACACCAACGTGAATTCCATCCGCACCCCATGTAACTAAATCACGCACAGCACCTGCAGTCGCAACCGTACCGACAAATAAATCAGTTTCTGGATGATGTTCCTTTAACCACTTCAACATACGTTTAACGCCAATGTGGTGAGCGTGTGCAACGTCAATCATAAGGATATCAGCACCTGCTTCAATTAATGCGGTGGCTCGCTCTCTGTCGGCTTCCTTGATGCCTATT
>Ga0233437_1003542_pt1 | contig 20272 bp, 16 predicted proteins | sample SI_122_August201_FD_182714 | JGI IMG/M metagenome (GOLD analysis project Ga0233437, IMG submission 182714) | Seawater microbial communities from Saanich Inlet, British Columbia, Canada - SI_122_August2016_200_MG | ecosystem: Environmental > Aquatic > Marine > Inlet | place: Canada: British...
TAATTATTCTTGAACGGACCCCTGTCGATGATCCAGCACCTGTCGAATGGTATCGGCTAGCTGCCGCATGACAATCGGTTTCATGACAAAGGCTCGAATCCCCATATGCATGGCCTTTTTTTCATCCATTTTTTCACTGAAGCCGGTGCATAAGATGATAGGGATGTCGGGCCGGATAGACATCAATTCCCTGGAAAGCTCGTCCCCGGAGATATTCGGCATGGTCATGTCTGTGATAACGAGATCAAAATCTTCGGCCCTATGACGGAAAACCTCTAAGGCCTCGACGCTGCTCGTTCGGCCCGTCACTTTGTAGCCAAGTCTTCCAAGCATCGCCTGGACGGCATCAACAGCGGCCTTTTCATCATCGACAAGAAGAATCCGCTCTGTACCTTTAGAAAGCTTTACAGGCCGTTCAACAGGCGGTGTTGCCTCCGACTCGGCTGCAGGAAGCAGCACATGGAAAGTGGCTCCTCTTCCCGGTTGGCTCTCCACGCGGATATCACCGCCGTAGCTTCTTACAATTCCATGAACCACCGCCAACCCCATCCCGGTTCCTTCTCCGGGTCCCTTTGTGGTGTAGTAGGGTTCAAAGATATTTTTCATTGTTTCATTATCGATCCCATGTCCGGTATCGCTCACCGTCAGTTTCAGGTAAAAACCGGGGTTTAAATCGGAAAATTTATCGGCAGCCTCTATATCGAGATGTTCCTGAGCCAGGGCTATTGTCAGTTCTCCACCTTTATCGCGCATGGCATGGGCCGCATTTGTGCACAGATTCATCAAAACCTGATTTATCTCGGTGATGTCACATAGAACCGTATCGGGTCCGGATTCGAGGTTTTGACTGATCTCAATGGTAGCGGGCAGGGTTGCCCTGAGCATTTTGAGACATTCTTTAACGATAAGACCCATCTTAAAAGGAGACCGCTCCCGTTGTCTCATCCTGCTGAAGGTAAGTATTTGCTTGGTCAGGCCGCCGGCCCGTTCGCCGGCCTGGAAAATCTGTCTCAAACTGTTCTGAACAGGGCTGTCCGGGGGGAGTTCCATCATGGCCATTTCTGCATGTATCATGATAGGAGACAGGATGTTGTTAAAATCGTGGGCAATCCCTCCTGCCAGGGTTCCTATGGACTCCATCTTCTGGGCCTGTTCGAGTTGGGCCTGAAGGCGGTCGCGGTCCGTGACGTCCAACATGGTTCCCGTTGCCGCAGCACGGCCCTCATAGAGGATGGAAGATCCGAAAATCTCGACATGAATAATATCCCCGTTTTTCTTTATTCCTCTGAACCCGTATTGGACAGAGGGGGTTTTTCCAGCCACTCGGCTTTGGACCTGCTCTTCGACCAATGCCCGATCGTCCGGGTGGACAAGTTTTCGGAAATGCATATTGTTCATGCACTCGTCGACGGTGTAGCCGAAAATATCCGCAAATTTCGGATTTACATACTTAAAAACACCAGCCTGGATAAGATAGATGCCCACAAGGGATTGTTCGGAAAAACTGCGGAACTTTTCCTCGGATTCTTTCAGCGCCTCCTCTGACTGTCTGCGATCGGTGATATCCCAAACGGTCGATATCGCCAACTGCTTATCGGGAATCGGAATATTTCTCGCGGTAATGAAAGATGTGCCGTGGCCTTTACGGGTGATCGGCACATCCTTCCAATACATACGCGCCGGATCACCACTGGCGCAATCATCCAATATCCTCTTTTTAATTTTGTCTCTGAATTCGGGTTCCTCGTAAACGGCATCCCAAAAAGCGTCCGGGTCGGCAAGCATCTCTCTTTTTGTCCGGTAATACTTGGGAAAGTTATCATTCATGTATTCAAATTTCACATCCGGATCAACAGAGTTCACGGCTACACCTATCGGCAGATTATCCAGGACCGCCCTTGTAAAGGCTTCACTTTCCTTCAGTGCAATCTCTGCCCGTTTGCGATCGGAAATATCGCGAACGATGGCGAGGACGCCGATGATCTCGCCTTCTGAATTACGCAGGGGGCTGCTCGTATCCGATGCCCACCCCGATCTACCATCGGGCAACGAGAAAGGAAAGTCGACAGCGCCGGGGGTCTCTCCCGCCAGGGCTCGTTCGATCCCCTCAATGACTCCTGTCTCACGCAAAAAAGGAACTACCTCCAAAGGACGACGGCCCAGGACATCAGAGGCCGGGATGCCTGTCAGCCGCTCCATAAACGGGTTCCAGACCAGATACCGCAGGTCACGATCATAGATGATGATGCCTTCCCGGGCGCTATCGATGATCTCCTTGTTAAACGCGTTCTTTTCCCGCAGCTCAGCCTCTGTCTGCTGGCGCCTAGTGATGTCGTGCATGGTAACAAACACCTGATAGGGTCGATCATCGCCTGACGTGAATTGAGGAATTGCGGTGATGCTCACCCAGACATAATCTTTTTTGCTGGTATTATAGATGCCGGCAATCACATCCCGGACTGCTTTCCCTGTCTTTAGAGCGACCGTTGACGGATGTTCTTCTACAGGAAGGTCTGTCCCATCTTCACGTATCACCCGCCATTGAGGATCCCTTGACGCCTTGCCGACAAACTGGTCGTGAGTTAATCCGAATATTTCAAGGGCGGCTAAATTCGCATTGATTAACTCACCGTTGCTTCTCTGATAGAACGCACCCTGTGCCATGTTCTCAAACAACGTTCGATATTTTTTCTCGCTTTCCTTGAGACTCTCTAAAGCCCCCCTCTCACGCAGTCTTACAAGTCCGATATTGGCAACTAATTGTGCGAACTTGGCCAGAAAGGAAAGGGCGGATCGAAATTCCTTCTCACGAAAAACCGGAATTTCCCTAAACGCCGAGATGTACGCTGTCTCGTCAAACCCAAATTTTCGCGCCTGTTCCCGGAAGAACTGCTCTTTTGTTTCATCCGGAGGTTCCAGAAAGATCTGCCCTGCGAATACGTTTGCAACGTGCTCGCCTTCGATAAAAATTGGGGCGGATGCGTCAACCAGCCCACGCGGGCATTCGTAGACCACAAAGGAATCACCTTCATCCAGCCCCTTTCGGATTTTGATGTCGCTCTTAATGCACTCTTTCTCGATTTGCGGGTGCTGCCGATGGAAGTCGGTGCAGATCCTTTGCCAGCCTGAGCCGGTGAGGACCTCTCCTTCCATGGTGATTACGGCTGAAGGGATAGAGGACGCCTTGTACAACTCATCGGTAAGTTCCTGCAGTTTAAGTACATCAACAAGCTCTTTGAAGTTATATCGCATGTTCTCCTCTTCAAAAACGTAAGCTCATTTAGTTTGTGTGGAGTCCGGCTAAAAAGCCGGCCCGTGTTGAAATTATTGTAGCGGCTGTTCAGGCCCCCATCTGGTCGGCAAGAAGGTTGAAGTCATTCGCAGTGATATCAAATTCCGGATCGGGTTTGATATCGGGCACATTTTCAGGCCCGTATTCCAGGGGCCTCGGAATAAATGCCGTTTTACAGCCGGCAGCCCGTGCCGCCAGAAGATCGTTTTTATGAGCAGCAACCATTAAAAGCGCATCGGTTCGGATGCCCAACAGCCGGGCCGCACCCTGGTAGACCTGGGGATCCGGCTTATAGTGTCTGAAAAGCTCTGCAGATAGAATGCAGTCCCAGATAAGGCCTGCATACTTCGCCATGTTTACAAGCAGTGCGACGTTTCCGTTTGAAAGTGTCGCACAGATGTATTTCCGGCGCAGGCGGTGCAAACCCTGGATAGCGTCCGGCCAAGGATCGAGGCGATGCCATGCGCGGTTGAAATGGTCAATTTCTGTTTCGCATAACCCTTTTATACTATATTTTTCCAATAAAGAATCCAAAATTCTGCGATGAAGCCCATCGATGTTTTCCCAGGCCCCCTCCCCCGATCGAACACGGTCCATGGCCGGCCGATATCCTCTTCGCCAGGCATCGGCAAACCGTCCCCAATCGATATCCATAACACCCTTTTCCCGGCCCAACTCCTTACCTTCTCGGATAATGCTGCCCCGCCAATCGACGACGGTTCCGAAAACATCAAATGCAAGTGCCTTAATTTTTGTTGAGTCCATAATAATATCCTTAAACCTCCCTCTGGTCATTTCCGGTAGAACCTGCTCTTACCTAAGAAGCCGCGTGCTGTTGAATGATAGTAACTGTTCAGGTTGCTTAGACTGTAGGCTAAAGGCTGTTAGTTTACGAAGCCTGAAGCAGGGCGCCCAAAACCTTCTCGGCCTCCACAATTTTTGATTCGCAGTTAGAAATGTCACATTCATCAGCCAATTCAAACGCTTTGAGTTTCGTATGAGCAGACATGTTTCCCTCCCGCGTACTTCAGCCTAAATGCCTACAGCCTATCTGCCTGAGTAGGTACGAATGATTATGCTTAGCATAGATTCAATGATCAAATCAATCGGCCCTGAATTCATTTCTTTCGATGCCGTAAGCCGGTATTGACAATCTGTTTTTAAAATAGGTATACCTCTTCCTCAAAGACCACAAGATCGACATTGAAGCGCTTGACCTGGGGTCTGCTTCCCTTGCCGGTGAACGCTGGATGCGGTACTTAAAAAAGAAAACCAAAGCAACATGTCCAAAATGCAAATCGAGACTCGATTTCAAAGAACATTTCTTATCCGATTTCTATATCGGGGGATTTGCCCTTAAGAAATGCGGCGCTATTCTTTCCCGTGATCGGGGAATCTATGGCAAATATTTCCCGGAGCTTGCCGGATATGGAAGTTGTTTAAAATAAGAAGGACGCGTCGACACATGGTAGGCAAAACAGATTCATCTTCAGACACCCTGACCGTCGGTCTTGCCCAGCTGGCCCCTGTCTGGTTAAACAGGGAAAAGACCCTTGAAAAAATGGTCCGGCAGATTCATGCGGCTGCCGAACAGGGATGCCGTCTGGTGGCCTTTGGCGAAGCCCTTCTGCCCGGCTACCCCTTCTGGATCGAACAGACCGACGGGGCACGCTTTAATTCACCCGTCCAGAAAGAGATCCATTCACACTATATGCAGCAGGCGGTTCAGATCGAATCGGGTCATCTCGATCCGCTGTGCAAAGCGGCTGGGCAGAATGGGATCGCCGTTATTGCCGGCTGCATCGAACGACCCCTGGACCGCGGGGGGCACAGCCTCTATTGCGCCTTGATCTACATCGACCCCCGGGGTGAGATCCGATCGGTCCATCGGAAGCTGATGCCCACCTATGAGGAACGTTTGACCTGGTCTCCGGGAGACGGCCACGGCCTGCAGGTGCACCGGCTGGGTCCGTTTGTGGTGGGCGGTCTCAACTGCTGGGAAAACTGGATGCCGCTGGCACGTTCAGCACTTTATGCCCTGGGCGAAGACCTGCATGTCGCCATCTGGCCCGGAGGCATCCACAACACGCACCGGATCACCCGGTTTATCGCCCAGGAGTCGCGGTCGTTTGTCATGTCCGTCTCCGGTCTCATGCGGAAAGGAGACTTTCCGCCGGAAACCCCGCATTATGACCGGATCATATCGGATTGCCCGGATATTCTCGCAAACGGCGGGTCCTGCCTGGCAGGACCCGACGGCGAGTGGGTTATCGAACCGGTTACGGACCGTGAAGTATTAAATGTGGCCACCCTGGACCACCGGCGCGTACGTGAAGAAAGACAGAATTTCGATCCGGCCGGCCATTACGGTCGCCCGGATGTCACACAACTTACGGTCGACCGGAAACGGCAAAGCACATTAAATGTAATTGACTGATATCCACTATTTCCGGTATACGACCTCTCCGTTTACAACCGTCATTTCAATATCCACCTCATGCCAGGTTTCAGACGGTGTCTCGAAAAGATCTTGGCCGAATACGGTCAGATCCGCCTTTTTTCCCGATTCGATGGATCCTAACTCCGCCTCTTTTCCGGCGGTCCACGCCGCGGTTTTCGTAAAGCCCTCGATGGTTTCTTCAAGGCTCAGTTTCTGATCCGGGCACCAGCCGCCGGGCGGGTTGCCCTCGATCCCCTGGCGGGTTACCGCCGCCTGGATGCCGAGGATGGGACGAACCGGCTCTACCGGGCAGTCGGAACCGAACTGATGCCGGATACCGGCATCCCGGATGGTCTTCCACGCATAGGCGGTTTCACAACGGTCCGTACCCCATAGTTTTTCAGCCGGCTGCCAGTCGGTGGGCAGAAACACCGGCTGGACCGAAGCCACGACATCCATCTCTTTAAAGACATCGAAATCCTGTGCCCGGACCAGCTGCACGTGCTCGATCCGGTCTCTTCGGGCACCCGGATATTTCTTTCTTGCCGCTGCAATGGCTTCCAGACAGTTGGTCACGGCCAGGTCCCCGATGGCGTGTATGGCCACGCTCTTTCCGTATCCATAGGCCAGTTCGGCATATTCCTGGAGTTCTTTTTTTGTCGAGCAGGCAATCCCGCACGCGTCTTCAGGTGTGTCGCTGTAAGGGGCATGAAGCAGTGCCGTGTGCGCACCCAGGGATCCGTCTGCAAAAAACTTGACATGACCGAACCAGAGATGTTCGCTCTTGTATTCGTTTAAAATCCCTCTGTTATGAGCCGTCTCGATCTCCTCCGGCGGCAGAAGATGATGAACACGAATTTTTAGCAGGCCCTCTTTGTCCAGGGCCTCAAATGCATCCCACTGTTCGAGCCTTTCGCAGGTATGGACACCGGTCAACCCGAACCGAAGTGCTTCTTCCTGGGCGCTTAGAATCGCTGACTTCCGTTCCTCCAGACTCGGACGCGGGATCTGGGCTTCGATCAGTTTGCGGGCTTCCCGAAGCAGGCCGTTTGGCGCACCGGTATGGGAATCCCGATCGATCTGGCCGCCGGGAGGATCCGGTGTGTTTTCATCGATTCCGGCGGCCTTCAGTGCAAGAGAATTGATCCAGATGCAGTGTCCGCAGGCCCTGACCATCATGGTGGGATTTTCAGGGGTCAGATCGTCAATATCTTTCAAGATCGGTTCCGTGGGATCTTCCCATTTATTCTGATTCCAGCCGCGCCCGATGATCCATTCGCCGGGCTTATGTTTTGAAACCGCTTCCCGTATCTTTTCCCTGCAGGCTTCAAGGGAGGGAAGATTCCTTAAGTTCACCCACCTGAGTGACATGCCGAAATTCAAAAAATGAAGATGGGCATCCACCAGCCCCGGGGTAATCAGCCGCCCGGGCATCTCAAAGACCTTTGTCTTGTCTGTAATCTGCTCCTTTACCGCTTCATCGGTTCCCACGACGACGATTTTATTGTCGGTGATACCGATAGCCTCGGCCCGGGGTTGATCCGGATTCCCGGTTAAAACACTTGCTGACAGAATAGCAATATCCATTTATTACTCCTTTCAATTTCACGTATTTTTAGTTTACTTATAATTTTGCCCGTAATCTATAAAACTCCAGCTGCATACAGCAATAGGATTTGAAGGTGATCGCGCTGTTCCATTCGTGGATGATTCGGGCAAAGGGCAGAGGGCATAGAGAATATTAGAATACCGCCCATACCCTATGCTCCATGCACTATGCTCTATGCTCAATCATTCAAAGCCGTTCGAACTTTACCGGAGCTTTACAGATAGGCGTTTTTCCGTAGCACCTTTCCCGCCCGGTTTCGTGTAACCTTACCTTTTTCCGATGCAATCTTTCCGTTTACGATCACCCATTGAACCCCTTCCGGCTCCCGGGACGGGTTTTCAAAGGTGGATCGGTCTCTAATTTTTTCCGGGTCGAAGATAACGATGTCCGCATCGAACCCGGGTTTAATAACACCCTTGTGGGTCAGCCCGAAGGTCCGGGCCGGCAGTGATGTCATCTTGCAGACAGCCTCTTCAAGCCCCAGGACCTTATCCTGTCTGACATATTTTGAAAAGATCCTGGGAAATGTTCCGGTAAACCGGGGATGGAAAAAATCCTGATCTATCTTGGGCCCGCCATCCGATCCGATCATGACATACGGTTTTGCAATGATGCGCCGTATGTCTTCTTCGGCCATGGCAAAAAGAATCACGCTCACCCCGTTTCCCTCCTCCTCTATCATGTCAAAGATGACGTCATAGGGATTTTTTCCTTTACGCGCTGCAATTTCCGAAACCGATTGTCCGTTTTCTTCTTGGAACTTTGAAGAACCGGTGATGACAATATTTTCAAAACCGGTCCCTTTCAGCTTGTCCTCCCAGCCGGTACCGTTATTATTTTCCAATTCCCGGACAAGTTTTCTTCTAAAACCACTATCTTTGAGTTTTTGAGAAAACGCCGGGTACCCTTCCGTAAAAAGCTCAGGCGGAAGCAGGGCGGCCAATCCGGTGCCGGCGGCGTCATAGGGGTATACGTCGCAGGTGATTCGAGCACCGGATGCAATGGCTTTTTCGATCACCTCAAAAACCTCTCGGCTTCTTCCCCAGTTGTTTCTGCCGGCCACTTTCAGGTGGGAAATCTGAACGGGGACCTGTGCAGACACTCCCACGGCAATGGCCTCTTTGACCGCATCGACCACGCCGTCTCTTTCGTTCCGGATGTGGGAGGTATAGATACCGCCGAAACCGGCCACCACCGCGGCAAGTGCGTCGATCTCTGCTGCTGCGGCATATTCTCCGGGCACGTAGGAAAGACCGGTGGACATACCGAAGGCACCGGCTTTCATGGCCTCTGAAACGCTTTCCTTCATACGGCCCATCTCCTTATCGGTTGGTGGTCTCTTGGAAACCCCCATGGCGGATATCCGAAGGGTCCCGTGTCCCAGAAGGGGGAGAACATTTATTCCCGGTTTCGAATCTTCAACGATGCTTAAAAAATCATTAAAGGTACTCAGATCACTTTGCGCCATTCCCACGTCATCGATAGTCCGGATCGTATCTTTAAGTACTGCCGCATACTGTTTGGTCATGGGCGCCGGTGAAAACCCGCAGTTTCCGATAACCGTGGTGGTAACCCCTTGAAGGACTTTTTCTTTACAACCGGAATCGATAATGGGGAAAAAATCGTCATGGCTGTGGGCGTCGATAAACCCGGGAGCCACCACCAGATCTTTTGCTGAAAGGACCTGTCCGGCAACCGCATCTTCGAGATCTGGACCGAGAGTGGCGATTTTTCCGCCCCGGATTCCGATGTCCGCACGGTAGAGATCACGGCCGGTCCCGTCGGCGATACGGCCGTTTTTAATAATCAGGTCATAGATTTCCGGCATTTCGTATCCTTTGGGGTATTTTTATCGGCATGGATCGGATAAAGGGGTGGGCATGTCTCTCACAATTCTACTTTTGCTTTGTGGTGTGGGGATCCAGAATATCCCGCAGACCGTCTCCCAGAAGATTGAGCCCGAGAACGGTAATAAAAATGGCGAGTCCGGGGAAAATGGATATCCAGGGTGCGGTAAAGAGCTGCTCCCGGGCGGTGGCGAGCATACCGCCCCAGCTGGGGGTCGGCGGCTGGACACCGAGGCCGAGAAATGAAAGCGAGGCTTCCAGGAGGATCGCATAGGCAACACCCAGTGTGGTCATCACAAGGATCGGGCCCATGATATTGGGCAGAATCTGATTGAACATTATCCGAACCGGGCCGTACCCCAGGGCCCTGGCCGCGGTGACGTAATCCAGAGACCGGGTGAACAGAACCTGGGATCGTGTAATCCGGCAGGTATACGACCAGTTGGTAAGCCCCAGGGCCAGAAAAACATTAAACAGACCCGGCCCGAGGATAGCCATTACCGCCAGGGCAAAAATAAGCGACGGTATGGACAGCATGATGTTGGTCAGCCCCATGACAAGGTCATCCCACCATTTGCCCAGGAACCCTGCGGTAAGGCCGAGAATGATGCCGATGATGGTGTTCATCAGCTGGCTGATGAGTCCCACACTCAAGGATACGCGGGAACCGTAGATGACCCGGGAGAGAATGTCTCTTCCCTGGACGTCTGTTCCGAGCAGAAACGTTTCGTTCGGCGGCTCCTCCGAATTGAGAAGGTCTGCATCATCGGTGGGATGATACGGAGCCAGAAACGGAGAAAAGATGGCCATGGCCACCACAATGACGGTAATCGCCCCTCCGACGAGAAGGTTCGTTCGTTCTTTTAGTTTCTTAAGCTGCACGTTTATTCGTACTTTATCCTGGGGTCGATGATACCGTAAAGCAGATCGACAGATAGATTTACGACAAGAAAAACTAAAATAACCAGCAAGATGCACCCCTGTGTCACCGGAATGTCTCTTTGAAAAATGGAGTCCACCAGAAGAGAACCGATGCCGGGCCATGAAAACAGTTTCTCCACAATAACCGTCGACCCCATAAGGGCGCCGAACTGCAACCCGACGGTGGTGAGCACAAGGATCATGGTATTCCGGAGTACATGCTTCCAGTTTACCAGGAGTTCGGAAAGGCCCTTTGATCGGGCCGTTCGAATGTAGTCGGTGGTATGGATTTCCACAACCGCAGCCCGGGTGGTCCTGGCAATAAGTGCCATATAGCCCACCCCCAGGGTAATGGCCGGCAATATCAGATTTTTTATGCTGCCGTCACCGTAACCGGAGGTGGGGAGCAGGTGGACCTTTACCGAAAAAAAGAACATCAGCAAAAGTCCCAGCCAGAACTGGGGCACGGAAACACCCGATACGGCGCCAATCATGGAGAACGTATCCAGCCAGGTCCCCTGCCGGAGGGCGGAAAAAAAACCGAGGGGAATGCCGAGGGTTACGGCGATGAGCATGGCTGCGATGGCCAGTTTCAATGTGGGCCAGAACCGGGCGGCGATCAGTTTATTGACCGGTTCCCGGCGAAGGAATGAAAGCCCCAGGTCCCCCCTGACCAGATCTTTAAGATAGATGAAATACCGGATGTAGATCGGCTTGTCCAATCCCCATTCTTTTTTCATCCGCTCGACATACTGAGGATCGATATCCCGGTCCTGTGACCCGCCGGCCATGAGTGCGGCGTTGCCGGGCAGGACGTTGAGCAGAAGAAAGAGAATCAGCGAGATCCCCAGCATTGTCGGAATAAATTGAATGAGCCGGCGTATGGCATACGCGAACATGGCTGTAACCTAAGCTGTTGCGTGTTTGATTCAGAGCCCGGCCCTGCATGATGTCGCAGACAGGGCCGGGCTGAAGGGTTTTAACAGGTCGTTTATTTGGCTGTTGCCCGGGGGGAATCGTCACCCACCCAGACCGATGTCAGATCCTGGTACATCATTTCGATGGCCACCGGTTTCAGGCCGTGTACCCAGGGGTGATATGCCATCACCGCCTTGTTGTAGTTAAAAAACCAGATGGGGGCATCATCGAGAAAGACCCCGTCGGCTTTTTTAAGAATTTCCATCTTTTTCGCGTCATCCCGCTCGTCGGCGGCATCTTCAAGCAATTTATCGAATTCCGCGTTGTTGTAGGCCACGTAGTTACCGGCTGTCCGGGGGTTATCGGACTTCCAGCGGCGCAGTGCCTGGAGCGGATCCGGGCCCGAACCGAGGGACCAGATATAGGCCTGATAGTTGCCCGATTTGATCTTTTCAGCCATGGCGGCCCCTTCCATCTGTTGAATCTTAACCGTGATACCGATTTTTTTCAGAAAGGGGATGGTCGCTTCGACCACACCCACGCCCCAGGATTTGTTGGCCGTACCGATGCACTCGTAGGTAAATCCGCCTTCGTATCCGGCCTCTTTCAACAGCGCTTTGGCTTTTTCCGGGTTGTAGGTGTAAGGTTTTGCGTTTTTGTTAAACGCCGGAGAGGTGGTCGGCAGAAAGCTGACCGGTGAGACCGCTTTGCCCTTGAGCAGTTTTTCGATGATCAGGTCTTTGTTGATGGCATAGTTGATGGCCTGACGCACCTTCTTGTTGGCAAAGGGTTTATAGTCCTGATTAAAACCGATCTGACGGGTAAACATCTCCGCCACCTCGATCATGTTTTTTGAAATGACCGGGTCTCTCTGATAGACCGGGTACTGGGCCGCACCGACAATGGTTGCGTCCAGTTCCTTGGCCCGAAATGCGATGTCCCGGGCAGCGCCTTCGCCCATGATTTTATAGACGACTTTATCCAGATAGGGTCTTCCCGCTTCATAGTATCCCGGAAATTTTTTCAGCACCACTTCGCTGCCCTTAACCCATTTGACGAACTGGAAAGGGCCGCATCCCACCGGATCCGTGGTAAAGCCATCCCCTTTTTTCTCCACTTCCTCTTTGGGAAGAATCGCCGTGCCGAGTCTGCGAAGCGAATAGGAGGGATTCACCGGCGCTTCCAGAGTGATTTCCAGCGTATAATCATCTTTTTTTTGCAGGCCGGAAACCGATGCCGCCTTTCCCTGCTCCATTGCCTGGGCGCCTTTGATGATCCTTACATAACGGGCATATGGGGAGGCAACCTTTGGGCTCATGATCCGGTTGTAGCTCCAGATGATGTCGTCTGCGGTCATTGCCCGCCCATTGTGAAATTTAACGTTTTTCCTTAACTGATAGGTATATACGAGACCGTCGGCTGAGACATCGACACTGGTGGCGAGGTCCAGAACCGGTTTGCTCAAGTCGGGATCCCAGCGATAGAGACACCGCTGAATGTTCATGGAAACCAGAAAATCCTGAACACGCGTTGATTTATGGGGATCCAGTCCGTAGAGATCTCCTCCATAGGGTGCCATAAAGTTAAGCGTGCCGCCGGAGCGGGCCGCCCAGCTGTTTGACACCGCCAGTCCAAGGAAAAGAACCCCTACCAGTAACAAAATGCCTGTCTTTTTCATAAAACCTCCTTTTAGTTTTACCTTAATTGTCTAAGTGTGTTCGTTTCATAATCTCTAATTCCTGTCAAGATTTTCTTGGGGCAGGTATTGATTTCAAAACCCACCATTCGATGGAACTGCCCGGAGCAATTTCAAGGCAAACGTATATAGATTTTTCAATGGAATCCAAATGCGTTTGCCCTGAAAGCAATTCTCTCCGATCTTCAAAAAGTCCTCTGTTGCCGGGAAATGATTCGATGTCTCATTTTCAACTTGACATTTTCAGCCGGTTCGGTGATTTTTCCCTTGATGATCCGGATTTTTCATTGCCCACCCGGACATGCCTGTTTTTCCCGGCGTGTATTGACAAATAAAATGGATGGAGCGGCCTTATGACGTCTTCACGCCTCCTTGAGGTTGAAGGGCTTAAAACATATTTTTTCACCTTCGAAGGTATCGCAAAAGCGGTGGATGATGTTACTTTTTTCATGAACCGGGGCGAAACCCTCGGTCTGGTGGGCGAATCCGGCTGCGGAAAAAGTGTCACCGCTCTGTCCGTCATGCGTCTGATCAAGGAGCCTCCCGGAAAAATCGTGGGTGGGAAGATTCTCTTCGACGGCAATGATTTGACCCGGCTCAGCCTGAAAAAAATGCGTACAATCCGGGGAAACCGGATATCAATGATTTTCCAGGAGCCCATGACATCTCTGAACCCGGTATACACTGTCGGAAAGCAGATCTCGGAGATGTACGTCATCCACAAAAAAATGGGAGCCCGGGACAGCCGGGACAAGGCCGTCGAAATGCTCAGACAGGTTCAAATCCCCTTGCCGGAAAAACGGATCCATGAATATCCCCACCAGCTTTCCGGCGGTATGCGGCAGCGTGCCATGATCGCCATGGCCCTTGCCTGTCAGCCCGAGATATTGATTGCCGACGAACCGACCACGGCACTGGATGTGACCATCCAGGCGCAGATTCTCGATCTGATGATAAACCTCAAGGAAAATTTCAACACCTCCATACTGATGATTACCCATGATCTGGGGGTGATCGCTGAAACAACCCAGCGGATCGTGGTGATGTATGCCGGAAAGGTCATGGAGGAGGGAAAAACAGGAATTATTCTGGAAGACCCGAAGCATCCCTACACCCAGGGGTTGATGCGATCCATACCGGTGATCGGTGAACGTTCGAAACGGGGGCGCAGCCGTCTGCACGAAATCGAAGGCATTGTTCCGAGCCTCTATGAACTGCCGGCGGGTTGTGCGTTCAGCCCGAGGTGCCCGGAGGTGATGGAGATCTGCCGCAGAGAGGAACCGGCATTAAAACAATCAAACAGCAGCCATCATGTGCGCTGCTGGCTCTATGGGAAACAATAGGGGGGTATTTGGAAACCATTCTCAATGTCGAGGATCTAAAGGTTCACTTTCCCGTCAGAAAAGGAATCTTATCTCGTGTTCAGGAACATGTCCGTGCGGTGGACGGGATTTCACTAACCCTTGAAAAGGGGGAGACCCTCGGTATCGTGGGCGAAAGCGGTTGCGGGAAAACCACCGCAGGGCTGGCCCTGCTGCGTCTCATCGAACCGACGGCTGGAAAAATCGTCTTCCAAGAAAAGGACATGTCTCTGCTCTCCAAGTCGGAGATGCTATCGATCCGAAAACAGATCCAGATCATCTTTCAAGACCCTTTCTCATCTCTTAATCCGCGAATGACCGTCAACAGGATCCTGGGTGACCCCATGAAAATTCACGGCCTGTACCCGGGCCGGGAAAGAGAAGAGCGGGTGGCCTATCTGCTTGAAAAGGTGGGTCTCTCTCCGGAGCAGGGAGAGCGGTACCCCCATCAGTTCAGCGGCGGACAGCGTCAGCGGATAGGGGTTGCCCGTGCACTGGCTCTCAACCCCCGGGTGATCATCGGCGATGAACCGGTCTCTGCCCTGGATGTCTCTATCCAGGCTCAAATTATCAATCTTCTCATCGACCTTCAGAAAGAATTCGACCTGTCCTATATCATCATTTCCCATGATCTGGCCGTGGTGGAGTATATCTGCGATCGGATTGCCGTGATGTATCTGGGAAAAATCGTCGAGTCCACCGCCTATCGCGAACTCTATACCAACCCCAGGCACCCCTACACCCAGGCGCTGCTCTCGGCGGTTCCCTCCGCCAACTTGAAAAACAGAAAGAAGAGAATCATACTCGCCGGAGATGTCCCCAGCCCCATCGACCCGCCTTCCGGATGCCGGTTTCACCCGCGTTGCTCCAAACGGATGGATATCTGCGATAAGACGGAACCCGAACTCAAAGACACGGGCAATAAACATTTCGTAGCGTGTCATCTGTATTAATCACCTGAAGCTATATTTATTAAAGTTTCCGGATAATTCCTAATTCCTTAAGGAGAAATCATGGAAAATGTTGATCTCTTGGTATGTGCGCCTCACTTTTTCACCATGAACGGCGATGGGGTCGGCTATTGCCCGAATAGCGCCATGGCGGTTGACCGGGGAAAGATTATTACCCTTGGGCCACGAGAGGAGATGCTCAACCTTTACCGTGGAAACCGGATCATCGATGCCATGGATCATGCGGTTTTGCCGGGTTTCATCGACGCACACATGCACACCACCCTGTGCATTCTGCGGGGTCTGGCCCAGGATACCGACCATTGGATGATGTATGGCCTGGGGCCATTTTCCAACCAAATGGATGACAACGCCGCTGAGTTGGGCGCCAAATTGGCCATCATCGAGGCTGTTCGTGCCGGCACCACAACCTTCGGCGAGTTCGGATATCGGCCGGATCTTCTGCTCCCTGTTTTCGAAAAAACCGGCGTGCGGACGCAGATCACCGGCACTATCCGTGAGGCGGTGGAACGGATTTATGCCCCCGGCGAACTGTATGAATTCGATCCTGACCAGGGTGCGCACACCCTGAATACCTGTATGGATACCTTTGACCGGTATAACGGTTCGGCCGACGGGAGGGTCACCGTACTCTTCGGCCCCCAAGGCCCCGACTTTGTCAGCCGCAGCCTGTTGTTAAAAATTCAAAGGCTTGCCCGGGAAAGAAAAGCCAAAATACACATGCACACCCAGCAGGGCGACCGGGAGACTGCCCAGATGATGATGCGCTACGGCATGCGCCCCATCGCCTGGCTGGAGGCGAACGGTTTTCTGGACAAAAATCTCATCGCCGTGCACCTGACAGATGCTGACGAAGATGAAGCGCAACTGGTGGCCGGCCGCGGTGCTTCCATGATCCTCTGTTCGGGCTCCATCGGAATAATAGACGGAATCGTGCCGCCGGCCAGAGCTTTTCAGGATGCCGGCGGGATGGTCGCCCTGGGATCTGATCAGGCGCCGGGAAACAATTGCCATAACATCTTCAACGAGATGAAGCTCACCGCCCTGTTCAACAAGATCCGATACCAGGTACCCGGAAGAGATGCCGGCCTGGCGTGTGCTGCGCATGGCGACCATTGAAGGCGCCCGGGCCATCGGCCTGGACGGATATATCGGCTCCCTGGAAGCGGGTAAACAGGCTGACTTTATTCTGGTGGATCTGGCCAAGCCTTCCCTGGCACCCGTCTACACCGCCCCCATACGCAATATTGTTCCCAACATAGTGTACAGCGGCCGGGGAGACGAAGTCACTTTAGTTGCGGTGGACGGCCGAGTCATATATGAAGAGGGTCGTCTGATCCACATGGATGAAAAAGCCGTGATGTCCGCGGCCCAAAAAACCGCCGCCCGGCTGGGGCATGCGGCAGGACCTGAATTTTGGAAAATCAACGGCACCAACGCCCGATTTATGAAGGAAGGAAAACTTTAATATGGAAGCATCAATCAGAACAGAACGGCATGCTCCGGTCGATATTGTGTATTTAAATGGGAAAATACACACGGTGGATGAGCAGAACAGATCCGCCTCAGCCATGGCAATAAAGGATGATCGATTTGTCTTTGTCGGCTCGGACAAAACTGCCGGAGGATATGTCGGGGACCACACAAGGGTCTTTGACCTGAAAGGTAAAACCGTATTGCCGGGTCTGATCGACGCGCATGTCCATTACAGCGGTGTGGGAAACGCCAAAATGAAACTGGACGCCTTCTGGAAACCAAAACAGGACATTCTTGACACGGTTTCCGAGGCGGTCAAGTCCGCTGAAAAAGGAGAATGGATCGAGGGACGGGGGTGGAACCAGGAAGTATGGGACCCTCCGGATTACCCGACCCGGGCGGATCTGGACATCATCGCCCCGGAGCACCCGGTTTACCTCGAACGGACCGACGGACATGCTGCATGGGTTAATTCAAAAGCGCTGGAGGTTTCCGGAATTACAAAAGAGACCGACAATCCGCCGGGGGGAGAAATCATCAGAGATGACGGGGGTGTACCGACCGGGCTCCTGGTAGACACTGCGAAACTCCTGGTGTTTAATACGATTTCGCCGTTTACCGAACAAAAAGCCCTAAAATCCCTCGAGGCTGCCCAGGAGGAATTTCTCTCCAATGGTCTCACCAGTGTCCATGACGCCGGATGCGACCCCAACACCTTAGAGATGATAAAACGCCTCTATGAATCCGGCAGGCTCTGCATGCGCCTCTATACATTCATGAGAATCCCCGACGGCAGTACAACCCTGGGTGATGAATTTTATGCCTCCGGCAGACAGATCGGCATGTACCATAATTCATTGACCATTCGGGGCATCAAGATATCCATTGACGGCGCACTCGGATCCCATGGTGCGCTTATGCTCCAGGGGTTTTCTGATCGATCCGACGGCTACCCGGGCCTCCAGCGGGTGGACCGGGAAAGACTTTTTGCGTTGATTAAACGGGCTCATGAAGCCGGATTTCAAACGGCGGTTCACGCCATTGGGGATGCCGCCAACCGCCAGGCCCTCGATGTGTTTGAGCAGGTATTGAAAGATACCCCCGGGGTTGATCATCGGCACCGGATTGAACACGCTCAAATTGTGGCACTTGAAGATATCCCGCGTTTTAACCGGCTTGGGGTCATTCCTTCCATGCAGGCAGTGCATGCAACATCGGATAAAAACATGGCTGAAAAACGCGTCGGTCCGGATCGGATAAAAGGAACATACGCCTGGCGCAAATTCCTTGACACCGGTGCCTCCATCCCCAACGGCACGGACGCACCGGTTGAGATGGTCAACCCCTTCCATGGCCTTTTCGCCTCGGTAACCAGACAGAGCAGAGACGGAGAACCTGCAGGCGGTTGGTATCCCGAAGAAAAGATGACCCGGGAGGAAGCCCTCAAATCATATACCTTATGGGCCGCCTTCGCAGCTTTTGAAGATGACATCAAGGGCTCCATCCGGGAAGGAAAGCTAGCTGACTTTATTGTTATCGACCGCGATTATATGACATGCGCGGAAAGCGAAATTAAAGACATTAACGTACTGCAGACCATCCTGGGGGGTAAGGTCGTTTTCGAAGCCAAATAGAATAGATCCTAATAGTTGCATAAATTGAGTAATCATTGTAGATCGCTTTGATAGAAGCTACGGAGAATTGTCTTCCATCCTTGAAAGTGGCATGCCCCTTTTTATGTAAGACCAATGCGTTTTTCTCGGAATCGCCTTCTCCAGCAAACGTTGCTCTAATGGCGCCCGTAATGCTGATGGGATAGCAATCATTTCGTATTCTCCGGAATCTGGCTATTATGTTTATCTTGTATGGTATACAGAATGCTGGGTGAAATATTACCAAAAACTTGTCAAGCCTTTTTTTGTGTTATATATGGAAATAATTAGTTATTTGGGGAGTCGTGTGCCAGTTGCTGCACAGATCAACAAAAAGCCTGTTTTCTTCTAGCTCCCCGAACTTTCCGAGTTATGGAATTGTCCAGAAACCATAGAATCACTTGTTAAAGATTTCTTGACAACTTTCAGCTAATAAATTATAAATTGACCAGTAAGTCCATTTTATTAGACATATTGGTTTATTTATCATGAAGAATTTGATCCAATTTCCCGCAGAGTTTGATTACAATTTGCTGTTGCACGCGTTAAGGGATTACAAAAAGCCAAGAGATAAGATCAGGGGGCTTATCAAGGATAAGGATATCGTCAGGGTTAAAAAGGGGCTTTATGTATTGGGCAAGGAGTATAATAAGCCTTACAACAAGTTTATCCTGGCGAATCTGATCTATGGGCCTTCTTACATCACCGGTCAAACCGCATTGGCATTTTGGAACATGATACCGGAACGTGTTGAACTAACTATCAGCATGACAATGAAAAGAAAGAAGCAGTTTGAAACTCCGGTCGGAAAATTCTCTTATTTGTATTGCCCCAAAAAAGTATTCAACATTGGGATTCGGCTTGAAGATGCCGGAGATGAAAAAAAATTTCTAATTGCTTCCCCTGAGAAGGCGCTGTGCGACATGACAGCAATGCAAACTCATATTTCAACGAAGAGAGAGATGAAGGAATTCCTCGAGTTAATGCGATTGGATGATAGTGTTAATAAAGACCTTGATCTGTCTTTATTAGAGGAAATCAAGACCGGATATCGAAGGCAAAGTATAAAACTGCTGCTTAATTGTTTAAAGGAAAATCATGTTTGGTGAAAAAATTGAACAAATGCTTGGCAGGTATGAATTACATACGGTTCATGATCATGAGAATGCGCTTAAAGAGATGATACAGGAAATCGTCTTGCTTGGTTTATGGCGGTCAAAATTTTATGAAAAGGCTGTTTTTTACGGCGGGAGCGCATTACGAATTCTTCATAAGCTGGACCGTTTCTCTGAGGATTTGGATTTTTCATTAATTCAGCCGGAAAAAACGTTTGGTATTAAAAAATATCTTGGTGCGGTAAAATCAGAACTGGAACTATGGGGGTTTGAAGTTTCTATAAAAGAAAAAGACAAGAAGAATAAAAGCACGATCGATTCGGCTTTTATCAAAGCAAACACATTGGTCCATTTATTGAAAATTGATTCAAATTTGAAGACCCATAAAAATGCTGTGTTGAAGATAAAATTAGAAATTGATCAGGATCCAACTATGGGGTTTACCAGTGACCTGAAATATCATCTCCATCCAATTCCATTTACCATTAAAACCATGACCTTACCCAGCTTGTTTGCAGGCAAAATGCATGCGTTGTTATGCCGGACCATAAGAGCCAATATTAAAGGCCGGGACTGGTATGATTTGATCTGGTTTGTGAAGAATAATATCCCATGTGACTTGCGTTATCTTAAGAATAAAATGTTACAAACCGGCCATATTGATTTTTCAGAGACGCTGACAAAAGAAAAACTGCTTGAATTATTGTCCGAAAAAAGCAAAGGGATTGATTTTTCCCTGGCAAAAAGTGACGTTGAACCATTTTTAAAAAACGCAGGGCAAAAAGATGAGTTAAGCCTTTGGTCTGATGTTTTTTTTAATGGATATTTGATTCAAAAAATTGATGTCCTAATTTGACTTCGTAACATTAAATTTTGTGTTTCTTTGATGTGAAAAGTATTTTTTGACAACGCGTATGTGACTCAATAGCCTTCTGGCGCTGAATATGTCGCTGCTCCAATTGCAATATGACTTC
>Ga0233437_1003545_pt1 | contig 20268 bp, 18 predicted proteins | sample SI_122_August201_FD_182714 | JGI IMG/M metagenome (GOLD analysis project Ga0233437, IMG submission 182714) | Seawater microbial communities from Saanich Inlet, British Columbia, Canada - SI_122_August2016_200_MG | ecosystem: Environmental > Aquatic > Marine > Inlet | place: Canada: British...
AGATCGTCTGCGTAAAACAGAGATTAGTTATAAACTGGGCCATTGCTACAGACTAACTAAGCAGGTAACCAGAGCAAAAGCCCAGTATTACCGCGTATTGAAGCGTAATTACCCTGATCCGATGGTACACTTCTATTATGCGGAGATGCTGAAAATGAATGGTGAACTGAAAGAAGCCAAGGAAGAATATGAAGCTTATCTGACTGAAAAACCAGAGGATCAGCTTGCCCAGTTTGCCTACCAGGGTTGCGATTCAATGCTAATATGGAAGGAGAACCCCACCCGTTATGAGATCGAGAATATTCGTGATTTTAATACCAGAGAGAATGACTTCGCTCCATATTTTGGTAGTGGAGATTATCGTGAGTTGTATATTACCAGCTCACGTGAAGGGGCAGAAGGAAACAAGTTGCACGGGGCAACCGGAGAGAGCTTTACTGACATATTTTTTACCCGACTGGATAATAAGCAGAAATGGTCGGTGCCTGTACCAATGGATAGGGTGATTAGCTCAATGTATGACGATGGAGTACCCTGGGTTTCATCTGATGGTAACCGAATTTATTTTACCCGCTGCAGATTCGACAAAGTCGAGGAATTGGGATGTCAGATAATGATGTCAACAAAGGCTGGATCTGCCTGGTCTGAGCCAACAGCTTTTCCACTTGCTCACGATAGTGTTGTTATTGCTCATCCCAGCCTCTCTGAGGATGAACTTACAATGCTTTTCGTTTCGAATTTATATGGAGGATATGGTGGAAAAGATATTTGGAAAGTTAGTCGTGAAAGCGCATCGGGAAACTGGGGAGTGCCAGATAATATGGGCGAAATAGTCAATTCTTCAGGTGATGAAATGTTTCCATACTTTAAGAATGATTCTTTATTTTATTTCTCAAGTAACGGACACTTAGGTTTAGGCGGACTTGATATTTTTGAATCCAGGCTGCAGCCCGATGGAAAATGGATTGTTGAGAATATGAAAGTCCCTCTCAATTCTGAGGCAGATGATTTTGGAATCGTTTTTCAGAAACAAGATAAGCAAGGCTATTTTACATCCAGCAGGGATGAGGGTGGTCGGGGTGGTGATGATATATATTCTTTTGTTCTGCCCGTAAAGCGTTTTTCAGTTTCCGGAGTAGTGTTGAATGAGAATGACCAACTACCCATCGATTCAGTGAATGTAAGGCTGATTGGTAGTGAGGGTACAAACCTTGAATATATAACTGACTCTACCGGGATATTTAGCTTTAATCTTAAGCCAGAAACTGATTATATCCTGGTTTCTCTCAAGCGGGGATTCTTGAATGGAAAATTCAGAGAAACAACCATGGGTATTCCTGATAGCCGTAATTTTGAAGTCAGCCTTGTGATGGCCCCGATTGAGAAACCAGTGGAATTGCCCAATATTCTATATGATCTGGCCAAATGGGATTTGAGACCTGAATCACTGGTTGCGCTTGACGATTTAGTTGAAACCCTTGAAGATAATCCGAATATTACTATTGAATTAATGTCACACACTGATGTAAGACCATTCAGTACAATGTCAAATCTTGAGCTTTCACAAAGGAGGGCTCAGTCAGTAGTCGATTATCTTATGTCAAAAGATATCGAAGGCGATCGCTTGAAAGCCAGAGGATATGGTCCCGAATTGCCCCGTAGTATTGATGAGCTTATGGCTGAAGAATATGATTTCATTGTTGCGGGTGACACATTGAGCAAAGAGTTTATCGAAGCTCTGGAAAATAATGATAATCAGGAGATAGCCCATCAGATTAACCGGCGTACTGAATTCAGGGTTCTCAGTACCGACTACGTTCCTCGTGATAAACTAAATGATGGAATGGACCTTGATCAACAGATACTTGAGATGGGACAGAAGGAATTGAACAGAGGTGGGAGAAAACAAGGCACCGGAATCGACGCAGAGGTTAATAAGATGCGAAAGGCAGCTGCAAAGGAAAAGATCGGGAAAATTGAGACCATAAAAAAACTGCCCTAAAATTAGTACCTTTGCCCCCCGTTATGGCACAAAGTTCCAGGTATAAACAACGAGGGGTTTCGGCATCAAAGGAAGATGTACATGCCGCCATTGAGCACCTTGATAAAGGATTATATCCAAATGCCTTTTGCAAAATAATTCCGGATATTCTGGCCAATGATTCCAGGTATTGCAATATTATGCATGCTGATGGGGCAGGTACAAAATCTGCTTTGGCATACCTTTATTGGAAAGAAACCGGAGATTTATCTGTTTGGAAAGGGATTGCCCAGGATGCCATTGTAATGAATACTGATGACTTATTGTGCATTGGGGTAACTGATAATGTCTTGCTGTCATCAACCATAGGAAGAAACAAAAACAAAATCCCTGGAGAAGTAATATCCGCAGTAATCAATGGAACGGCTGAAGTTATAGAACAGTTCAATGAATTGGGCTTTAATATGGTCTTCACCGGAGGTGAAACAGCTGATGTAGGAGATCTGGTAAGAACAATTATTGTTGATTCAACGGTGACAGCCCGTATGCCAAGAGCTGAAGTGATAGCTAATGATAATATTCAGGCAGGTGACATTATTGTTGGTTTATCCTCATCAGGACAAACCACCTGGGAAGATGCTTATAACGGCGGAATGGGAAGCAATGGCTTAACTTCGGCAAGACATGATGTATTTGCACATTACCTGGCTGATAAGTATCCTGAATCTTATGATCCTGAGGTGCCTGAAGATCTGGTTTATTCAGGTGGCATGAAGCTGACTGATGCTATAGCAGAGCTTGGACTGGATGCTGGGAAACTCGTGTTATCACCTACCAGAACCTATGCGCCTGTTATCCGGAAGGTATTGCAAGAAATCCGGCAGGAAATCCATGGCTTAATTCACTGCTCAGGAGGGGCCCAGACAAAAGTTCTGAACTTTGTGAATGATTTGCACATAATAAAAGACGATTTATTCTCAATACCCCCATTGTTCAGAATTATTCAGGAGCAATCTGGTACTGAATGGCAGGAAATGTACAAGGTATTTAATATGGGACACAGGTTCGAGATATACCTTCCTGAGAAATATTCATCAACGATTATTGACATATGCTCGGCATTCAACCTGGATGCAAAGATTATTGGACATTGTGAACCATCCAATGAGAAAAAACTAACGATTCGTACAGACGAAGGAGACTTTTTTTATTAGCTTCATTTATAACCTATTATGTTGCTCCACAGGCAAGCGTGCCCGGGGTAAACCAGAACAGAGCTAATTAAAGAATTATCGAATCACAGATTCAAAAAAGGAAATCCATGTTACTAGAAAAATTAAAAGGCGTTGCAGATCGATTTGAAGAAGTTGGTAGATTAATTACTGATCCGGATGTGATTAATGATATGAAGCGCTATATCAAACTTAATAAAGAATATAAGCTGCTGGAACCTATCGTAGAAGCTTACAATGAATATGATAACGTGATAAGCAATATTAGTTCAACAAAGGCCCTGCTCGAGAAGGAGAAGGATGCTGAGATGCGGGAAATGGCCAAAGCAGAACTTGATGAGCTTATTCAGCGCAGAAATGAGATGGATGAGGAGATTAAGTTCTTACTATTACCTGAGGATCCTGAAGATGGGAAGAATGCTATTATAGAGATCAGGGCAGGAGCAGGAGGGGATGAGGCCAGTATTTTTGCAGGAGATTTGTATCGAATGTACACAAAGTTCTGTGATTCAAAAGGATGGAAAATGAATCTGAACTCCAATACAGAAGGTACCTCAGGAGGATATAAAGAAATTATTTTGAAAATATCAGGGCAAGGTGTTTATGGTATTATGAAATATGAGTCAGGGGTTCACAGAGTTCAGCGTGTACCTCAAACTGAAACTCAGGGACGGGTACATACTTCAGCTTCATCTGTAGCTGTACTTCCCGAAGCTGAGGAATTTGATGTTGAGTTAATTCCAAGTGATATCCGGGTTGATACTTTCTGTTCATCCGGACCAGGAGGGCAATCTGTTAACACCACATACTCAGCTGTTCGCTTAACTCATGAACCCTCAGGTATTGTTGTTACATGCCAGGATCAGAAATCCCAGATTAAAAATAAAGACAAGGCTATGGCTGAGCTAAGGACAAGATTGTACAATCTTGAGTATCAGAAGTATCTTGATGATATTACCAGTAAGCGTAAGACTATGGTTTCAAGCGGAGACCGTTCAGCAAAGATTAGAACATATAATTATCCGCAGGGACGTGTAACGGACCACAGAATTGCCTTAACTTTGTATAATCTGCCATCAATTTTAGATGGGAATATTCAGGAGATAATTGACAAACTAATCATTGCTGAGAATGCTGAAAGGCTGAAAGCATCGGATGTAAATTGACTTTTATGAATCGCAGGGAACTATTTACTGAGATCCGGAGGAAAAAATCTTGTCTGTGTGTAGGTCTGGATTCAGATATACAGAAACTCCCTGACATAGTAAAAAGTAGTTCTGATCCTGTTTTTGAATTCAATCGTGCTATTATTGATGCAAGCCATCAGTATACCGTTGCCTATAAACCAAACCTTGCTTTTTATGAGTCATTAGGAACGAAGGGATGGATTAGTCTGGAAAAAACTGTTGATCATATAAGATCAGTGGATCCATCAATTTTTATCATTGCAGATGCCAAGCGTGGAGATATTGGCAATACTGCCAGTCAGTATGCCAGGGCATATTTTGTCCACTTTGACTTTGATGCAGTGACACTTTCTCCTTATATGGGGCGGGATTCCATCGAGCCATTCCTGGATTATCAGGATAAGTGGGTAATTATTCTAGCTCTTACCAGTAATCAGGGTTCAAAGGATTTTGAATTGCAGCGTTTAGAGAATATGCGATTCCTATATGAAGAGGTTATTCTCTCAAGTAGTGAATGGGGTACAACTGATAATGTAATGTATGTGGTCGGTGCAACTCAAAGCAAATATTTGTCAAATATAAGAAAGCTAATACCTGATCATTTTCTTCTGGTTCCAGGTGTAGGAGCACAAGGAGGAGATCTGGAGGGAGTGTTAAGCCATGGCAAAAATGATCATGGTGGACTTTTAATCAACAGCTCCCGCGGTATAATTTTTGCTTCTTCTGAAAGTGATTTTGATAAGAAGGCTTCTATTGCTGCAAAGAATATTCAGGAAAAAATGGCAAGTTTCTTCTAATCTTTTTCCATTCAATATCTGTTTCTGCATCTATACCAATAAAAGCATATTGGTATGACAGAAGAATTCTTACATTACATTTGGCGTTATGGTCTTTATCGTCAAAAATCTCTTTCAACTTCTGAGGGCTTTGATGTTACTGTAATCAAAGCAGGTTGGCTTAACAGAGATTCCGGACCTGATTTTCTGAATGCCCGAATCAGAATCGGTAAGGCTGAGTGGATCGGGCATGTTGAAATACATCTTAAAGCCTCGGATTGGTATCAGCACCAGCATCAGCATGATCCTCATTATGACCAGGTTATCCTCCATGTTGTTTATCAACTCGACAAAGCAGTTTACACAACAGGCGGTAGTATAATTCCTGCCATTGAGCTTGAGGTGGATGAATGTTATTTCGATACTTACATGGCAATGGTGAACAATATATCGCCAATACCCTGTGGATCTGCATGGAAATCAATACCAACAATACATGTCGAAACTGCTCTTGTAGCAATGGGTGTTAACAGACTGCAATCCAAAATTGAGAGCATGTCAGCTGGTCTTGAAGAGAATCGTGGAGGATGGAAGAATTTGTCCTTGCGAGTGTTATTCAGAGGGTTTGGCTTTGGGAAAAATCATGAGAATTTTGAAATTCTTGCCAGATCAATTGACCATCAGATACTGGAGAAAAATCTGGAGAATTTATTTCAATTAGAGTGTTTATTATTCGGACAGGCAGGAATGATTCCAGAGCAAAATCCTGATCCATATGCTCTTGCTATTAGTAAAGAATATGCATACATGAGGGAGAAGTATCACTTAAAGAAGCCAACAGATTACAACTGGAACAGAAAACGCACTCGTCCGGGAAATCAACCTGCAGTCAGAATTGCTCAATTGGCGGCCTGGCTTTACAATCGCCATGATTATTTTGAATTATTGTTGTCCCCAGGATCTCAATCATCCGGGCTCAATTTCGATGCAACAATATCCTCTTATTGGAGTAGGCATATAGATTTTGGACGAAAAGCGAAAAAACCAAATACAAGTATTGGCCATATTGCTAATGGATTACTGCAAATAAATGTGGTATTGCCTTTTACAGCCTTTTATCGGCAGCAGCATGGAGAAGAAGAAGCGATCAGGGACTGGTTGGAGCAGCTGGAGCAAATTCCTCCTGAGGATAACAGTATTTTGCGGAACTGGAAAGAAGCCGGATTCAGAATTCCAAATGCTTTTTACTCACAAACATTTCTATACTTGTATAAAGAATTTTGTGTTAACAGGCGATGTTTGCAGTGCAGTCTCGGCCGGCTCACCATCCGGGAGTAATTTATCAAGGTAATTTTATTATTTTTAGCTTGAACCATTAAATCGAAATTAGTGTCAGGGAGAAGGAAGGCAAGGCTGAATAACCACGTGAGTAATACTTTGGTAGCTATTGTGTTACTTGTAACCGTTATCTTCATCGGGATAATTGGTTATGAGTTAATCGAAGGCTATTCTTTCGAACAGGCCCTGTATATGACGGTGATTACAATGTCAACAGTTGGGTTTAATGAAGTTAAGCCACTGTCAGCACCGGGGCATTATTTTACGGTGTTTTTACTTTTTGCTTCTATCGGGATATTTGCCTATGTGCTGGGTACTTTCTCAAAGTTTATCATTGATGGAGGTTTCAGAGATTATTATTTTAACAGAAAACTCGACAGAAGAATAAAGCGTATGAAAGGGCATGTTATTATCTGCGGATACGGACGAAACGGGAAACAGGCTACAATTGAATTGATGGACCATAAATACTCATTTATTGTTATTGAATCAAATGATGATGTCATTCAACGTTTGAATGAAGATGGTGTGAAAACTTTTGTTCAAGGTGATGCCACTCATGACGAAATTCTCGAAAGGGCAGGGATCCAGAAAGCTGAGGCCCTGATTACTACTTTACCAAGTGATGCTGATAATACTTTCGTTGTAATATCTGCGAGAAGCTTAAACCCCAATCTTAGGATTATATCCAGGGCATCTGAAGAACATTCTGATGTTAAAATCAAGCGGGCCGGAGCCGATAATGTTATAATGCCCGATAGAATTGGTGGAATTCGTATGGCTAAATTGGTTGCTCAGCCCGATGTTGTCGAATTTATTGATAATATATTGTTGCAGACAGAATCTAAGGTGAAACTAGAAGAGATTGATGGGAACTATATAGATGATTGCTTTTTAAAAGGTTCTATAAAAGATCTTCAGTTGAGAACAAATTCAGGTGCAACCATCATTGGAATAAAATCTAAATCAGGAGAATATATATTTAATCCTTCACCGGATAACAGCGTTAATTGCGATGATAAATTATTCGTGCTTGGTTCCCCTGATCAAATCAAAAAACTAAGATCAATTGTCGAAGGAAGTGGTTCATAATATTAAAAAGGTACTGATTACAGGTTCAAATGGATTATTGGGTCAGAACCTTATTAAGATTCTGAGAGGGAATCCGGATTATCAATTATTTGCTCTATCCCGTTCTCCCAATGTTTATCCTGATCAGGATGGATATACATTTATTCAGCTTGATTTAACTGAAGAAGCTGCTGTCAATAAGCTGGCCAAAGATATCCTGCCGGATGTAATCGTTCATGCTGCTGCTATGACACAGGTAGATCCTTGTGAATTGAATCCGGCAGATTGTGAATCAATAAATGTAGATGCTACTAGAAATATCGCAAAGCTGGCAGGGAGATGTGGATCACATTTAGTTTATATCTCCACAGATTTTGTTTTTAGCGGGGAGAATGGTCCTTATCGGGAAGAAGACCAGGTAGATCCTGTTAGTATTTATGGTGAATCAAAACTGGCAGGGGAGAGAATTACCATGAAGCTCTCAGTACCCTGGTCAATTGTACGCACAATTTTGGTCTATGGGGTAACCCCAGCCATGAGCAGATCAAATCTTGTTCTCTGGGTCAAAAATTCTCTGGAAGCCGGAAAGGCAATCAGAGTGGTGAATGATCAGTTCAGAATGCCAACACTGGTTGACGACCTGGCAAATGGCATTGGTTCAATTATTAAGGGCCAAAAAGAAGGGATCTATCATTTGTCTGGGGATGAATATGGAAGTGTTTATGATTTTTCCCTCAGAATTGCTCGCTTTTTTAGTTTGGATGAGTCTTTAATTAGTCCGATTAGTTCCGCTTCATTAGAGCAAGCGGGGAAACGCCCACCTGATACCGGTTTTATCCTGGATAAAGCAGAGAAGGAACTTAACTTTAAGCCAACTTCTTTTGTGAATGGTTTAACTGTGGTACAAAATTTGCTTTCAGTATACCAGTAGAAACACACTTGTTATGATCAAAATATATAGTGCATTTAGTTTTGTACTGTTCCTGATGTTGTGTGCATGTGCCAAAGAGCAGCCCAAAATCTGGGATAATCCACTTGTCAATCTTGAGGAAGTTGGTGATTGTAAGGGGTTTGGGATGAAAAGCGAATCAGATTATCCTTCTGATACCGATTGCCTGATTTTCGAGTATGATGGGGATAGTATATTAACGATTTCACATATCAATGCAGGATTTAATTGCTGTCCTGAAAGATTTATGGTTGATGTGGAGATCCGTAATGATACCATTTTTGTTCTTGAATCAGAAGGTGAGGGGGTATGTGATTGTGATTGCTTATATGATATGAATTACACAATACAGCCGGTTCCACCAGGTGAATACATAATAACTGTTGATGAACCTTATGTGAGGCAGGCTGAGGAAGCAAAACTTGAAGGTCATATTTCTCTTACAGAGGAAAATACTGGTGAAATATGTGTGAGCCGAGGACATTACCCCTGGGGGACTTAGAAGGATGATGACCAATGACTGATGACTAATGACTAAAATGACTAAAATGACTAAAATGACTAAAATGAAATACTTTTCAATTACAATAATCGCGCTGTTGTTTATCACATTTGTGTCTTGTAATAAAGACGATGTTGGAGAGCCTAAGCCGCTGAATCTTCCTCTGAAGTCTCAGGAGTTAATTGAATCTGATAATGCTTTTGGCATTAATTTGTTCAGGACTGTATTGGCTAATGAGGAGGCTGAAAAAAACATAATGATTTCTCCACTGAGTGTTTCATTGGCTTTGTCAATGACATATAACGGAGCTGAGGGTGAAACCAAACTTGCTATGGAGCAGGTTATGGAGATGACAGGATTGTCGCTAGAGGATATCAATCAATTGAATAAACAGTTAGTTGATGCTTTATTGGTGCATGATCCACAAGTGATTTTGGAAATTGCAAACTCAATCTGGTATAGGAATGATTTTACGATCCTGCCGGATTTTATCAGCCGTAATGAGAATTATTATAACGCAGCAGTCAGAGCATTAGACTTTTCTGATCCCGCTACTATTGATGTGATTAATGATTGGGTGTCGGAAAAGACTCACGAAAAAATTGATAAGATCGTAGAGCAAATAACTCCGGATTCATTCATGTTCCTGATTAATGCAATCTATTTTAAAGGGGCATGGAGATATGAGTTTGATAAGAAGGCAACAGTAGATGGTCCATTCTTTTTAAATGGAGAACAATCCGTTGAGGTTCCGATGATGAAAATGGAAGTAGATGCTAATATGCTGCAGAACGATTTATTTACTGCACTGGAATTGCCATATGGCAAGGGAAACTGGAGTATGTTTTTGTTTGTTCCGAATTATGATAAAGAAATCAAAGATGTAGTTGAGTCATTTACTACTCAAAATTGGAATGTCTGGATGAATGGATTCACTGAGATGAAAGACGTATCTGTTAATCTACCCAAATTTAAATTTGCATATGAAATCAGTCTGAAAGAGGCTTTAATGGGAATGGGTATGGAAGTGGCCTTTACAAATGCTGCTGATTTTTCAGGTATCCTTGAAGGGGGGCAATTACTGATCAATGATGTTAAGCATAAAACTTTTATTGAGGTTGACGAAGAAGGTACTGAAGCTGCAGCGGTTACATCGGTTGAGATTAATCTTACCAGTATTGGTAATTATTTTTCGGCCAACAAGCCATTCCTGTATGCGATTGCTGAGAAATCATCCGGAACAATTCTTTTTGTAGGTCGGGTTATGAATCCGGCAGTGGAATAGTATTATAATAATAATGTAGAATATTTACATGATGAAGCATAATATTCCAATATTTCTAATTTTTTTAATCGCCTTTATCTCACTGATTGCTGCCTGTGATAAAGAGGATACGGTGCAGCCTGATCCTTATGTTTCCATTGAGACAGATCTGATGTGTAATTCAGAATTTGGATCTAAAACTGATGAGCCTGGTCCTGGCCAGTCATGTGTTTGGTGGGAGTATGATGGGGATAGTACCTTGCTCTTACAACATTTTAATGCCGGCTTCAACTGTTGTCCCGAGGAGATCCTTTTAAGTCTGGATTTCATTGGCGATACAATTGTGGTAACAGAACGAGATTCAATGCAGCTTTGCCGTTGTAATTGCTTATACAATCTGGATATAACTGTTCACCACGTCAAGCCAAAGAAATATGTAGTTCAAATGCTTGAACCATTTGTGAAGGATCCGAAGTCTCCTTTGATCTTTAATATTGATTTGGTGAATCAAAAATCAGGTAAGGTTTGTGATGATAGGGATTATTATCCATGGCATTAAGAAGCGATAGAGTGTAAAGTGTTAAGGGTGAGTGCTTAATGGTGAATTATTTGAAAATTGGGACTAAAAAATTATTTATGAGAACTTTTGTTTTGTTATTTGTTTTGAGTGCTTTTTTTGCTGTTTCATGCGATAAGGATGATCCTGCTGTTGATGCTAATTGGTATGAGGGAGTTGTGTATTGGACAGGTGCTCCTGAAGTAGATGGATGTGGTTGGTTGTTACTGGTAGAGGGGGTTTCATATCATGTTGAAAACCTGCCGGATGCTTTTAAGGTTGACAATCTGGAGGTATGGATAAAAACCAAAGAAGTGGATGATGTTTATAATTGTGGCTTAGGGCAGATACAGTATGCAACTCTGGAGATTAGGCAGATTATTGAGAAACCTGATCAGGTGAGGTTTTTAAGTGACTATCCTGGTAGGGAAACCTCGATGGATTTATTTTCAATAGACTCAGTTATTATAGATGGAGATACTCTCCGCATGCATGTTGGGTATTCGGGTGGCTGTGCAATTCATCAGTTCAATCTGTGGGCTCTGGAATCTGGTTTGGATGGAGGTGGTGATTTACATTTAATGCTTGAGCATATTGGTAATGGAGACATGTGCGAGGCATATCTCAGAGAGTGGCTCACATTTAGTCTCAGACCAATTCAACAAAATGGCACAAACGAAGTGAAATTCTGGCTCAGGGGAAACCCTGTTATGTCAAGTCTTTTGGGAGAATTTGTTTATAGATATTAGTTAAGAGAATTGATTTGACCCTGTAAATATGCCCTGGCGATAATGAGATTTTTTTCGAAATTATCTCCCCAGCTTCCTTCAATTGATATTCCTCCTGCATAATCTGCCTGCTTAAGAGCCTGCAGATATGGAACTAAATTATCACCAGCCAGGCCTGGGGCAGTACGCTTCTCAATCTCGGCAATATGTGTGTGTTTAAGTAGTTTCCGGGCCTCAATAAATGAAGCTGGTTCTTCTTCTTCTCTCATCATGTGAAACACATCTCCAAGCACCTGAATGTTTGGATGATTGACCATCATCGCTAATTTAAGACCTTCGTCAACACGATTGATCAGGTTAGATTCACCTTTTCTTAATGGTTCAATTACCACTATAACATCATATTTTTTCGCAATTGGTCCCATTTGTGCTAATAAGGCAGCAAATTGCTTCCAGGCCTTTTTATTGTCAAATCCATCAGGGTAGTTCCGAGATCCGGAGCTTCCAAAAACAATGCGTTGAATACCTGCAATTTGTGCTCGCCTGAAAGCTGTTTCGGCAAACTCCAGAATTTGTGGATGATGGGTCTCAGGCCCGGTAGTCTTAAATTTGCCTGGGATGAATCCGTTGCAAGCTTTTATCGGGATACTGGATTCTTTCAGGATCGCCATGTTCTTTTCAAATTCTTCCTCAGATTTCTCAGGAATTAAAAAACGCTGTACGCCTTCTTCAATATAGTCAAAGCCAGCCGCAGCAACTATTTCGTGATTCTTAATTGAGGTGCAGACTCCCAATTCAGGTTGAAATAATTTTGTGTCGTTCTGCCCAAAACCAGCATGGACAACAAGAAAAAATACAAAGCTAAAAGTCAATCTGTTCATAGTGATCTCATTTAAGGTAAATCTAATATTATTCAGCAAGAAAAAAAAGGAGGTCCGATTCCCGATTCCCGACTCCCGCTTCTTGTCTTTTCACTTACTTATTAGTACCTTTGCCGCTCAATTATAGTGAATAAGAAAATTGTAAAAGTAAAATTAAGTAAACAATGTACTTAACAGCGGAAAAGAAAACAGAGTTTTTCGAGAAGTACGGGAAGTCTAATGAGGATACCGGATCTGCAGAAGGTCAGATTGCCTTATTTTCATACCGTATTGCTCATTTGACAGAACATTTAAAAGAGAACAGAAAAGATTACAGTACACAACGCGCCCTGATCAAGTTAGTAGGGAAGCGCAGAAGGTTGCTGAATTACCTTAAGGACCGCGATATTGAGCGGTATCGAACTATCATTAAGTCATTGAATCTACGTAAATAGCACAGATTATAGAAAAGGGCAATGTTAATTGCCTTTTTCTATAATTTATCCGGCAGGTTGCTAACCTGATTCCCCCGACTTTTTTTTAAAAATTATTATTCCAATTATTATTCGGAACAAGAAGAAATGTATCAATTATATGAAAAGACCATCCAATTAAGTGATGGCCGTGAAATTACCATTGAGACAGGCAAATTAGCCAAACAGGCTGATGGATCTGTAGTGGTAAGCATGGGAAAAACAAAAATTCTGGCTGCAGTATGTGTGGCCAAAGAGGCTAAAGAGAATGTAGACTTTATGCCTTTAAGTGTAGAATACAAAGAAAAATTTGCTGCAGCAGGTCGATTCCCTGGAGGGTTCCTCAAGCGTGAAGCACGTCCTGGTGACAATGAAATATTAATATGCCGCCTGGTTGACAGAGCACTACGTCCACTGTTTCCAGCTGATTTTCATGCTGAGGTATTTGTTACCTTAAGCTTGCTTTCAGCTGATATGGATGCTCGTCCGGATGCTTTGGCTGGCTTGGCAGCATCTGCAGCTCTTACTCTGACTGATATTCCCTTTGGCGGACCTATATCAGAATGTCGTGTTGCAAGAGTTGATGGTAAATTGAAAAGCAATCCAACATCAGATGAGCTTGAAATAGCTGATATGGAAATCCTCATTGGTGCAACCATTGAAAATATTCTCATGGTTGAGGGAGAAATGGATGAGGTTTCTGAAGCTGATATGCTTGAAGCTATCAAATTTGGTCATGAAGAGATTAAGAAGCAGTGTCAGGCTCAGCTTGATTTACGGGCTGAACTGGGAATTACCGGTTTCAAAGAATATGATCATGAGCCAAAGGATGAAGATCTGAAAAATCAGATTCATAAAGCCTGTTATGATAAAGTATATGAGATTGCAAAATCTCAAAATACCAAGCATGAGAGAAGTGAAGCCTGGACTGAGGTTAGGGATTCATTCATCGAGTCTTTAGGTGAAGAGCTTGAAGATTCTGTGATTTTAATGGCAAAGCGTTATTTTCATGATGTCGAGAAAGATGCTACCCGTAACTTGTTATTAGCTGAGGGTATTCGTCTTGACGGAAGAAAGTCTGATGAGATCAGACCAATTTGGTCAGAGATAGATTATTTGCCTTCAGCTCATGGCTCTGCGATTTTCACCCGGGGTGAAACTCAATCACTGACAACAGTGACACTTGGATCAAAACTTGATGAGAAAATCATTGACGAAGTCATGCTTCAGGGTAGAGATCGATTATTACTGCATTACAATTTTCCTCCTTTCTCAACAGGTGATGCACGTCCGATGCGTGGAACCAGCCGACGAGAAATTGGTCATGGTAACCTGGCTCTGAGAGCACTTAAGCCCGTAATTCCAAAAGGAGAAGATAATCCATATGTTATCAGGATTGTTTCAGACATACTTGAATCAAACGGATCCAGTTCTATGGCAACCGTTTGTGCCGGAACTCTGGCACTGATGGATGCAGGAATAAAAATCAGAAAGCCAGTTTCAGGTATAGCGATGGGATTGGTTATAAATGAGGAGGGTAAATATTCTGTTTTGTCTGATATCTTGGGTGATGAAGATCATTTGGGTGATATGGACTTTAAAGTTACTGGTACGAGAGATGGTATTACAGCTTGTCAAATGGATATAAAAGTTGACGGTTTGTCTTATGAAATCCTCGAAAATGCGCTGGAACAGGCACGTGATGGTCGTTTTCATATTATGGATAAGATGATGGAAACAATCTCAGAACCAAGGGAAGATTATAAACCTCATGTTCCGAGAATTGTTAAAATCTTTATTCCAAAGGATATGATTGGAGCAGTTATTGGTCCAGGCGGAAAAATAATTCAAGAAATCCAGGCGGAGACCAGTACAGTTATTTCTATTGAAGAAGCTGACGGACAAGGTATTGTTGAAATATCTTCTAATGATAAGGCATCCATTGATGCTGCACTTGAAATTGTGAATTCAATTGTTGCGGTACCAGAAGTTGGTGGGATTTATAAAGGAAAAATTAAATCTATAGTACCATTTGGTGCTTTTGTAGAAATACTACCAGGTAAAGAAGGTCTGCTACATATTTCAGAAATCGACTGGAAGCGGATAGAGAAAGTTGAAGACGTATTGAAGGAAGGTGAAGAGATAGAGGTTAAGTTGATCGAAGTTGATCAGAAAACTAATAAGCTGAGGTTATCCCGGAAAGCTTTGTTGAAGAGGCCTCCCCGTGATCCTAATCAGGGAGGTGGATCATCTGATCGCCGGCCATCCGGAAATCGACCTAATAATCCCCGAAGAGAAAGGGAATAGATATTAAAAAGAGGCGGTGATTTCACCGCCTCTTTTTTTTACCTTTACTGCATGAACCTGTCTGAAAAGTATCCATGTCCATACCAATTTGTGGTTGTTGAAGGTAATATCGGGGCAGGCAAAACATCTCTCGCTAATAGGATATCAAACGATTACAGAGCAAAATTGATTCTGGAAAGATTCGCAGATAATCCTTTTCTTCCAATGTTTTATAAAGATCAGGACAGATATGCATTTCAGGTTGAAATGTCATTTCTGGCTGACCGATACAACCAGCTCAAGAATGACTTGCAATCGAAAGATATGTTCTCATCTTTCACCATCGCGGATTATTACTTTATGAAATCATTGATCTTTGCGGGGAATACGCTTGCATCTGATGAATATGGCTTGTACTCACAGATATTTCACATAATATACCAGTCCTTGCCAAAACCTGATTTGTATGTGTATTTGCATGCAGACACAAATCATATCCTTAATAATATCCGAAAAAGAGGCAGGAAATTTGAATCTGATATCAGCGAGGAATATCTTTTGAGTATTCAGAAGGGGTATTTTGAGTTTTTCAGACAACAACCTGACTTGCGTATTGTTGTGGTGGATATTAGCAAAACTGATTTTGTGTCGAATGATGATGATTATCAAGAATTAATCTCAATACTGTTTTCTCAACCATATTCGCTTGGGATTAATCGAGTTGCTATTGAGAGATGAATAAAGTGTTATATATACATTTCCCCTTTTTAACGCTCAGAATTGACCTTTTTTTTCAGGAAAATAGTACTAAATTTGCATAGACTTCGAAAAACCAGAATAAAAAAACAAATAAACGGGTTTATTATGAAAAAACTTAACTCCAGTATCCTTGTTGCAATTGTGGCTGTATTTCTCCTTTCTGGCTGCAGTGGATTGAACAAGATGAAGAAGAATGCAGCAAATATTAAATTCAATGTTACACCAGAGGTAGTTGAAATGCACGGTGGCACTGTAGACGTGAGCATTGATGCACGTTTCCCTGAAAAATATTTTGCTAAGAAAGCAGTTGTTGTTGCGACTCCTGTTTTAAAAACGCCTGATGGTGTGATAGAGTTTAAGCCAGTGACCTTGCAGGGTGAGAAGGTTACCGCAAACAACAAGGTTATCAATTTTAAATCCGGAGGGAAGCTGACATATAAGGGTAGCATTCCTTATACCGATGCAATGCGTCTTTCTGAGCTGCAGGTTAAACTGGAAGCTTCTCAAGGTTCAAAAGCTGTAGTTTTTGATCCAATTAAGGTCGCCGAAGGGGTTGTGTCAACTCCCGCACTTCTTGTGAACAGGGAAGCGCAGGCTATTGTCGCTAAGGATAATTTTCAGAGAATAATTCCTGAGACTTATGAAGCCGATATCCATTACAAAATTAACAGTGCTTCAGTTTCTAAAAATGAAAAGCTAGCGGCTGATGTTGAAGAAGTGAAAAGTGCAGTTGAAGCAGCTAACGCAAAAGATAATTATAAGATTCGTGGAGTAAAAGTTTCTGCCTTTGCTTCTCCTGATGGAGAGTTTGACTGGAATGATAAACTTGCTGACAATCGTTCAAAAACAGCCACGAAATTCTTTCAGGCTGAATTGAAGAAACTTGAGATTGCTGATGCTGATAAGGATGCTTTCTTTAACCTTTTAAGTACTGCTGAAGACTGGGAAGGATTCAAAGAATTGGTAAGTAAATCAAAAATTCAGGATAAAGACCTGATCTTACGTGTTCTGTCAATGTATAATGATCCGGTTGTACGTGAGAAAGAGATTAAAAATATTTCAGCTGCCTTTACAGAGCTGACTGAGGAAATTCTACCTCAACTACGTCGTTCAAAACTCGAAGTTAATGTAGATGTTATTGGAAAATCTGACTCAGAAATATCTCAATTAGCAGCAAATAATCCTGGTGTTTTAGGTATTGAAGAGATGCTTTATGCTGCCACACTTACAGAAGATGTAAAGAAGCAGAATGCAATTTATGAAGCTGCAACAGACAAATACCCGGGTTGCTTCAGAGCATGGAATGATCTCGGAATGACACATGTTCAACTTGGTGAATTTGACGAAGGAAAAAAAGCAATTGAAAAAGCTTCAACTTTATATGGTAAGAGTCCTGTTGTTTTAAATAACATGGGTGTTGTAGCATTGATCGATGGAGACTTTGAAAAGGCTGAGGGGCTATTTAGAAGTGCTGCTGGTGCTGGAAAAGAAGTTGACTATAATATGGGTATAATAAATATTAATAAAGGAAATTATTCCCAGGCTGTTAATAATTTTGGATCAGTGTGTTTATTTAATGCTGCCCTGGCTCAGATGTTGAATGGCGACAATGCCAAAGCGATGAAAACTTTGAATTGTGTTGATGAGGCATGTGTTATGACAGATTACCTAAAAGCTGTTGTATATGCCCGTCAGGGGAAAGCTGATAACATGTACAAAGCACTTGAAGCTGCAGTTAGTGGTATGCCAAAATTGAAAGGTCTTGCAAAAACCGATGTTGAATTTGGAAAATATTTTGCTGACTCCAAATTTCAGAGCATTGTGAAATAGATTATTCTTACAATAAAATAAAAAGAGGGTGCTCATACGAGCACCCTCTTTTTATTTTTCAGCTATTCTAATTCTAATTCTAAATATAGCCTATGTATCCGGATTTAGGACAAATTGAATATGACTGGTAAAACCATTTTAACACTAACTTTCTTTCCTCGCTGTGATCCTGGAACCCATTTGGGAGAAGCTTTTATTGCTCTGACAGCTTCATCATTTAGTAACTTGTCGGCTCCTTTTTTTACTTCTACATCAGTTACCTTACCAGCCTCATCAATGACAAAACTCACATAAACTTTACCCTTAATTCCTTTTTTCATTGCCTCCTTGGGGTACTTAACTTCCTTTGTAACCCAGGTTTTAAATTTATCCAGGTCTCCTCCTTGAAACTGAGGCATATCCTCAACTACGGTGAATACATTCTCTTTTTTGTTCTGGGCTTGAAGTGTTGACACAGAACTGGCAAATAAGAGCATGGCGATGCCAGGTAACAAAATTTTTACAATTGCTTTCATGATGTTTGAATATTTAATTAGTAGTTATTTAAGTACGAAATGTACCGGTATTTTTATTTTGATATTTACAGGTTTCCCTCTCTGTTTTCCAGGTTTCCATATCGGCGAGGACTCTAATACCCTGATGACCTCATCATTTAGAATTTTATAAGCGCCACTTTTGATTTGAATATTTTTTACTTCGCCATCCATTGATATGATAAATTCAGCTGTTACTGTTCCATCCTGCATTTTCAGCTTTGCTTCCTCCGGATATACCAGACTTTCTTGAACCCATTTTTTGAAGAACTTAATTCCTTTTCCATTGAAGCTTGGCATATCTTCAACAATAAAGAATATTTTCTCCTCATTATCTGCATTCATCTGCTTAACAGAGTTTTCTGTTTGGATGATGTTTTTCTGGGTCTTCACTTCCCCGATTTTTGATTGTGCATTGACTGTTGTTAGCGACGACAAGTAAATAAATGCGATCAGAAGGGGGAGAATTAGTGAATACTTCATTCCTGCCCATGGATTCGAGGCTGATTCTAACATGATAAATCTTCTCTTCAATGTGCTTGTCCGTCTGAAACCGTTTGAGAGGGCTAGACCAGGAACCTGAAAAAAGGTGTTGAAAAGTGCAAGTGAATACTTCTTTTTGTCAGATCCTGCACTGGCTGAATCTGCAAGGTATTCATGAGTCAATTCAAGATGCTTCTTTATACTATACACAGATGGGTTATAAAAGAATAATACCTTCACTATTTCAATAAATAGAATATCCCAACTGTGTTTTTGTTCAATGTGAACTCTTTCATGCTTGAGAATCATTTTTGTTGTAATGTCATTTCTCTCAAATGGGACTGGGAAATAGATAATCCCTAGAAAACTAAATACTGAATTGCCCTGAGGAAGAAGCGAAACGAACAAATTGTTTATCCATTTCATAGGAAGAGAACGCTGCAAATGATTTATTTTAGTGATTTTATGCACTAAAAAGATCCCCATACAAACGATTCCTCCGAGATAAATTATCTGCATAATTGATATCCATGGAAAAACCTTTGGCGCAGTACCAATGATTTGAATTTCCTGAAGAATAATATCAGGCTTTGCAAACTGGAATGTGCTTATTACCTCTGGTATTATTATTAGAGCTTTCTCAGGTGATGATAGTAGGTCAAGTTGGAACAAAGGGATAATCAATGCACTAATCATTCCTCCCAATAGAACTGATCTGTTAAACCTGAACCATTTTTCACGAGCTAATATCAATCTGAAAAACAAACTTGTGGCCAATAAAAAGATGTTGGCTAAGAGTAGGTATCTGATTAATTCAGCCATGTTTTATCCTTTCATTTTCTTTAATACTTCAAGTATATCTTCCATCTCGCTAATATCCAGGTCTTCCTTTTTAGAAAAGAAGCTGACCATTTCTTTCAAGGAGCCATCAAAGTAATTATTCAACATTTTTTTCATCGTAAAATGAGAATACTCTTCCTTGGATATCAGGGCAAAATATTGATGAGTCGGACCATAAGCCTTGTGATCAACAAAGCCTTTTTCCTGTAGAATTCGGATAATGGTGGATATCGTACTATATGCTGGTTTTTGATCAGATAACTGAGCGATAACTTCTTTTACAAATGAAGGCCCCCTTTGCCAGAGTACCTGCATTATTTGTTCTTCAGCTTTAGTTAGTTCACGCATAAGTTGTATTTTTTCTCACTACGAATATAAAACGAAGTATTTAGATATCCAACTAAAAATTTAGTTAGAGTCGAATTAGTTTGTATTTGTGTAAGAAAAATTTGTAAGAGGAATTTATGGGTCCGGGGTCCATAGTCCGGGGTCAGGGGTCCGAATGTCCAGGGTCGTTGGAATACTCTGATTAAAACAAGTTTTATGCAATGTTTTTTGTTGCCATTCTTGGATCTGCACAAATATAATTAGGATCCCAAGGGATTCTAGAATTAACAACA
>Ga0233437_1003546_pt1 | contig 20268 bp, 15 predicted proteins | sample SI_122_August201_FD_182714 | JGI IMG/M metagenome (GOLD analysis project Ga0233437, IMG submission 182714) | Seawater microbial communities from Saanich Inlet, British Columbia, Canada - SI_122_August2016_200_MG | ecosystem: Environmental > Aquatic > Marine > Inlet | place: Canada: British...
AAATAGTTTTTTCATATTTATTCACCTAGGATTTTAAGGATAAAGTCGACGAGTAGGTAGGAGGCGAGGATCATGAAGAGGCCGATGAAGGCGTAGCCCATGGTTTTTGCGCCTTTTTTTACTTTTGATTCATTGCCGGCTGAGGTCATCCACATGAGACCGCCGTAGATGAAGAATAGTAGTGTTAGTGTTCCGACGATGCCTAGGGCGTATTTAATTATTCTAGCAATAAGTGTGTTTACATTATCAACTCCAATTTTGCCGTTGAGGTTGAAGAAGTCGGGTATCTCTTTGACACATACTTTTTTTGTGATGCTACAAGAGAGTCCGTTTGCGCATTTTTTAATGGCTGAACATGCGCCTCCTTCAGCGATAGGGCAAGCGGAAGTTTGGCAGATAAAGCCAGATCCACTTGGTTTTGAACAGCAGTTTTTTCCGCCTGTGCAGGTTCCCTTCACATCACCACAGACAGGGTCAGTTGCAGTGGTAGTGGCATTAGATATAAAAGGGAATAAAAAAATACAAAGCATGAAAATGATAAGAAGTTTTTTTTGCATAGGGAATAGGGCTAATTAATAGGGCTAAACAAGGCTAAATAGGGCTTAATCGCATTAGTGAATAATTGGAATGCAGATCTCTCCGCTTCCTTCTACGCTTTAATTACATAAGCTACGAAGGACAGGCCGATCGAGATGACAAAGGGGGGAAGGTCGAGATGACAAAGGGAGGGAAGAATGACTTCCTACTACGCTGATAACAGCTACGAAGGACAGGTCGGTTGAAATGACAAACGGGGGGAACTCCGATCGAGATGACAAGTGGGTTATTTTGTGAATTTTGGGATGAATTTTTTCCAGTTTTGGTTTTTGTAGATTTCTATGTGTTGACGAGCTGTTCTGGTTTTTACAAATTTGAGCCATTGTGGGTTTGGGCCTTTTCTGTTTTTGTCTGTAACGATTTGGACGACGTCGCCATTTTTTAGGGCGTAGTCTAGAGTTACTAGTTCGTTGTTGACTAGGGCTCGGGTGCATTTATTACCAATGTCAGTATGAATGTGGTAGGCGAAGTCAATTGGGGTTGCGTCCTCGGGCAGGTCAATCACGTCTCCATTTGGAGTGAAGACGAAAATTCGGTTTTTGAAGATGTCGATCTTGGCTCCTTCTAGAAATTCGTCGTTATCTTTTATGTTTTTGAGCCAAGTTGCTAGATCGTTGACCCATTGAATGTTTTTGTTGAATTGAGGATTATCTTCTTTGTAATGCCAATGAGCGGCAATACCGTATTCAGCTTGCTCGTTCATTTTTCGTGTGCGGATTTGTATTTCAACGATTTCTTGGTTGTCGCCAAAGACTGCTGTGTGGAGTGATTGGTATCCGTTTGGTTTTGGTTGAGCAATGTAGTCTTTTATTCGCCCTCTGATTGGTTTCCATGTGTTGTGGATTAGACCAAGTATTGCGTAGCAGTCTGAAACATTATCAACTATAACTCGCATAGCGATAAGGTCATAGATTTGTGAGATATCGCGATCGTATTTTAGGTATTTACGGTAGAAACTATAGTAGTGTTTTGATCTTCCGTATATATTGTAGTATTTTGTGTTGTTTTTGTCGAGTTGGCTTTTTATTTTTTTGATCATGTTGTCGAGAATCTTTTTCTTTTCTGGTAGATTCTCTTTTATGATATGTTCCATCTTTGTGAACTGGTCGGGGTAGGCGTATTTGAAAGCAGCGTCTTCTAGACGGCTCTGAAGTTCTCCGATACCGAGTCTGTTGGCGATTGGGGTGTAGATTTCTAGGGTTTCCATTGCGATTCTTTTTTGTTTGTCGGCTGGTAGGGCATAGAGAGTTTGTAGATTGTGAAGTCTGTCTGCAAATTTTATTAGAATTACTCGAATGTCTTGTGCCATGGCGATAAACATTTTTCGAAGGTTCTCAACGTATCTTTCGATTCCTCTATATTTGATGTTGCTTAGTTTTGTGATTCCTTCTACCATTTTTGCGATATCTGCACCGAAAGTTTGTTTTATTTCTTCGAGCGTTACGTCCGTGTCTTCTGGAACGTCGTGAAGCAGGCCTGCGATAATTATTGGGGTAGGGAGTTTGAGATCTGCGAGATTGTTGGCTGCGTGAAGGGAATGTTCTATGTAGTCAGCACCGCTAGCTCGTTTTTGGCCTTTGTGGGCAGTACTTGCAAATTCAAAAGCTTTTTCAATAATTTTAATATCGGATTTTGAATAGTGTTCTTGCAGATTATTGATGAATTGTCTGAGAGTTAGTGTTTTCATAAATTGATAGGATCTTGCGGTGTTGTTTTATTTAAAAAATCTGAGATGTGTTTTTTTGCAGTTTGGCTTTGAATGAAGTTAAGCCATTTAGCATCTGGACCAAGTTGCTTTCTGTCTGTAATAATTTGTATTATATCATTTGAATTTAACTTGTAGTCAAGGGTGACTGGTACATCGTTTACAATGGCGCTCTTGCATTTGTGACCAACTTCACTATGAATGTGATAAGCAAAATCAACCGGTGTTGCGCCAGAAGGTAGGGCAATGACGTCTCCTTTTGGAGAGTATACGTATATCCTTTTTTGGATGATGTCGGAGATAAAAGAGCTAAAAAATGCATCGTCGTCTTTGTATTTTTGTTGTTTTATTAAGAGCTCTTGGATCCAGGTTGGGTTGGCTGATTTGTGTTTGTAGTTCCAGTGGGACGCAACACCAAACTTGGCGGTTTTGTCCATGTCTTTTGTTCTGATTTGAAATTCAGTTGGTTTATTGTTGATGCCGGTTACGGTTGTGTGAAGACTTTGGTAGCTGTTTTCTTTTGGGGCGCTGATAAAGTCTTTCATCCGTCTTTGTTTGGGTGGCCAGAGGCCGTGAATTACACCGAGAACTCGATAACAGTCGTCTGTAGTATTAACAATAACTCGAAGGGCAAATACGTCTGAGATTTCACTAAAAGTTCTATTTTTGTATTTCATTTTTTGATAAATACTATAGAAATGTTTGAATCGACCTTCGACTGTGCAGGCAATGCCAGCTTCTTTGGCTTTTTTTTCGAGAAGTGCTTTTGTTTTGAAAATGTATTTTTCTCGATTCTTTTTTTCATCAACATTGAATCGTTTTGCGATTCGTTCGTATTCAGTTGGTTTTAATATTTTGAAAGCATAGTCTTCTAGTTGCCAACGAAGTCGCCAGATACCAAGTAAGTCAGCGATTGGGGCCAATATTTCCATTGATTCAATAGCGCTTTCTTTTAGTACTTGGGGTGGGTTTTTTTCATTAACCATGTTTTCATAGTTTGAGCACATCTTGATAATGATAACACGGAGATCTTGCGCCATTGCTAGCGCTAGTTCTCGCAGATTATTTACGAATTTTGCGCTTTTGGCTGATTGTAGTTCATGGAGTTTCTGATATTTCTCGATAAGATCTGCTATTTGATTAGTGAATTTTTTTCGAATTTCTTTTGTTGTGATTTTTGTTTGAATTGGGATTTCGTGGAGTAGGGCAGTGCACATTGAGGCAACATCAATATGGAGTTCTGAAAGTTTTAGGGCAGTGTTGAAAACATGATTGTAGACAGCAAGATTCTCTGGTAGTGGAAAGACTTGAAGAACGTAATCGTTACATTTAACTAGAAGTTCAATTTCTTCGTCAACTTCTCGACGGATTTTTTTCCAGATTTTTTTATCGAGATTTGGTAGGTCGAACAGTAATGACGCAGCGATGAATCGAACTCCTGCTTTTTTTATAGCAAGAGAGTTGGCTCTAGCTATTGCTGTATTGTATAGTTCTTTTTTGTTATGAGAAGTTGAATCAGATAGAAATTTTTTTAAAAAAATATGGCTTTTCTCAAGTGCTGTTATTTTTGAGGATATGTGGTTTGTCTTAACAATTTGTATTATTTCTTGTATATTCATTGACTACGAATAACGAATCTTCTACCTTTCGACTTTGCTCAAGGTCAAAGACGAATCTACGAATGGTTGATAAGGCTAAAATCGTAAATATAGAAAAGATATCATTAAAAATGAGTAAAAAGAAAAAGTTCACTATATACCTATTTTAGCATAATAGGAGGGAAAATCAAGTTGTTTTGGAAATTAGAAAATGGGAATAGGAAATTAGGGAGAAAATACATAGATGGATATTGGCTAAAATTAGTAAGAAATGGGAGAATGTGTTGTGGGCTTGACAAATCTTTAAATGTTTGCTATAATAGGGATGTTGATGATAGGGGTATATCCCACCGAACACTCCTTGGTTTCTGATCAAGGAGTTTTCGTTTTTTAAAAAAGCTGTTAGCTGTTAGCTTTTAGTTGTGAAAATGAAAGAATGTTGAAGAATAACTAAAAAAGACGACACGTATGTCGTCTTTTTTTAGTGTAGAGTGCAAGGATAGTACCCCAATTAAATGTTGATGAAAGGGTGTCACAAGCACCCTACGAAAGTGAGTATATCAAAGTTTATTTGGGAATGCAATAGGTTGGTGGGTGTTTAGAGTAGGTGGGAAGTGCTGTGAAATTTCCAAATTTCAAATTTCAATTTCCAAACAAATCCCAATCACCAAGTTCCAAATAATCAAACAAATCACAAAACCATAATATAGTTAAAACCAATTTTCAGAGTTGTTTGTCATTTGTAATTTGTTATTTGAAATTTCCTTGTTATTTGCCTGCCCCGTACTCAAACATGCAATAGTTTGTAGTTCGGGGGTGCTTGTTATTTGGAAATTGATTCTTGTTCGGTATTTTCACTTGTGTATTTGCATTCTTTGTTTGAGCATTTGGTTGTTTCTTTTGGGCCGTAGGCGAGGAGGGATTTGCAGTCGGGGCAGTTGTCTCCTGTTGGTTTGCCCCACATGGTGAATTTGCAGTCGGGGTAAGCAGAGCATCCGTAGAAGACTCCGCGTTTGCTTTTTCGTGAAACTATGTCGCCGTCTTTGCAGTCTGGGCATTTGACGCCGGTTTTGTATTGGATTTTTTTGATGAATTTGCAGTCGGGGTAACCAGAGCAACCGATGAATTTGCCGAATCGGCCGTGTTTGTATTCTAGGTCGCTCTTGCAGTCTGGGCATTTTTCTTCGATTTTTTCTGATTCTGGTTTTTCGCCATTTTCACCTTCTTCTTCTACTGGTTTAGTTGTTTTGCATTCTGGGTAACCGGTGCAGGCCATGAATCGACCGAATCTTCCCATTTTTATAATCATTGGTTCTTTGCATTTTGGACATTTTTCGTCAGTTGCTTCTTCTGTAAGTTCTGCCTTTGTTAGTTCTTTATCTTTTTTAAGTAGATTTTTGTGAAAGGGGACATAGAACTCTTTGATAAGCGGTTGCCATTTTTTGCCTTCGTGGGCAATTTCATCAAGGTCGGCTTCCATTTTGGCGGTAAACTGGTAATCGACGACGTTAGGGAAATGTTCGACTAGAATGTCGGTTACAGTTATTCCGATATCGGTTGGTTTGAATCGTTTTTCTTCTTTTGTTACGTAATTTCGGTCTTCGATGGTGGATAAGGTTGGGGCGTAGGTTGATGGTCGACCGATTCCGTATTCTTCTAGAATTTTCACAAGTGAAGCTTCTGTGTATCGTGGAGGTGGTTGGGTGAAATGTTGAGTTGGGTCGAGTTTGTCTAGGTTTAGTGCTTCATCTTTTTCGACGGTTGGAAGTAGGTTTTCTTTTGAGTCAGTTTTGTAAACTTTCATAAAACCGTCGAATTTCATTGTTTGGCCGGTAGCTCGGAAAGAGTATTTGTCGTCGTTTGACATAATATTGATTGCAGTTGAATTGAAGATTGCCTCGGTCATCTGGGTTGCGACACTTCTGCTCCAGATTAGGTTATATAGTTTGTACTGATTGTCGTTAAGAACAGTCTTTAAGGATTCTGGAGAGTATTTTACGTTTGTGCAACGAATAGCTTCGTGGGCTTCTTGGGCTGCTTTGGTTTTTGTTTTGAAGGTTTTTGGTTTGTCGCTTGCGTATTCATTACCAAACTCTTTTTTGATATATGCGTTTGCATTAGTCAAAAATTCATCTGATAGGTTAAGTGAATCGGTTCTCATGTAAGTGATTAGACCAACTTGACCTTCTTCATTTTTTAGATGGATACCTTCGTATAGTTGTTGCGCTAGCATCATTGTTTGTTTGGCGCTAAAGCCTAGTTTGTTATTGGCGTCTTGTTGTAGTGTTGAGGTTTGGAATGGTGAAGGTGTTTTTTTCTTCACTTCTTTTGTTTCGATGCTGGCAACTTTGTATTTTTGGGAATTGATTTCTGTTTCTAGTTTTTTTGCATCGGCTTCATTATTAACATCGAATTTTTTAAGTGTTTTTCCGTCTACTGTGTGTAGTTTTGCTTCGATTGTTTCTTTTTTGTCATTTGAGAAGGTAGCTTCTAGGGTCCAGTACTCTTCTGGTTTGAAAGCTTCGATTTCTCGTTCTCTTTCTACTATTAGTCTGACTGTAACTGATTGTACTCGACCAGCAGAGAGTCCTCGCGCGACTTTTTTCCACAGGAAAGGAGAAAGTTCGTAACCTACGAGTCTATCCAAAATTCGACGAGCTTGTTGAGCGTCTACTTCTGGCATATTAATTTCACCTGGAGTTTCGAGTGATTTTTTGATAGCTGTTTTTGTAATTTCGTGAAAGGTAATTCTTTTTGAGTGTTTTGGTTTTAATATGTGCTTTAGATGCCAGGCGATTGCTTCACCTTCACGATCTTGATCTGTCGCGAAGTAGATCATTTCGCTGTCTTTTGCGAGAGCCTTTAGTTTTCGAACTTGCGCTTTGGCTTTTTCTGGGATTTCATAGGTTGGTTCGAAGTTGTGTTCAATGTCTATTCCCATTGTTTTTCTTGGGAGATCACGAATATGGCCGAAGCTTGATTCGACTTTATAATCATTTGATAGGAATTTTGAGATAGTTTTTGCTTTTGTTGGTGACTCGACGATGACGAGATTCTTCATACTACGAATAACGAATTAGCTACGAATCCTACGAATTACTTGATGCAGGGTTCATTTAAGTCGTTTATTTAAGTTTTATGATTTGTGATTAATATGACAGAGATTTTTTAGGTTGTCAAATGTAGGGAAAAGTGAAAAGGGTAAAGATTAATGATTTATCGTAATCAATGTTGACAAAGTCGTGGAATGTTGTTAAGGTGAGTTATCTGATCGTTGTTTATCTCATACACAAAGGAGGTTAGTGATGCCGAGAATTGTGGTACATGGGTTTGGAGATAGTACTGATGAGATGTATTTCAAGAATAATAAAAAAATGTTTGATGTAATTCAAAATTGGATTGAAAGGGCTGGTTTGACTCGTGAAGCGGTTTTGACTATTTCTAATAATCAGACATTTGGGTATGCAAACAATCCAAAAGGGGAAATTTTTCGTAAGTTTTTGCCTGACAGGTTTTTTGAGATTTATGTTTCAGGTGATGATCCAGTTGATGGGATGGTGAAAATGTTGCAGGTATGGGCTGATGTTGAGGTTCATCCGATTGTCTCTTTTCATGAGAGAATGAAATAGTAAATAATATCCGTCCTTAAATTAAGGGCGGTTTTTTTTATTGAAAGAAGGAAAATTGTATAGTGGTTTTTAAATAAGGTTAACCGATTAACTGTTTAACTGTGATTAAAATTAGTTCATCGATTTAATATAGATATTATTGCCGAGGTTTTTGATGAGGCCTTTCATTTCGAGCATCATGAGGGTTGAGTTTACTTTTGTGATGGTGAAGGATGAGAGTTTGACGAGTTCATTTACGTGTTTTTGTTCGCTTGTGAGGTGTTTGAGGATTTCGGCTTCTTCGGGTGAGTCGGGGATGATTTCTTGGTTGGTTTTGAACTGTTGGATTTGTTTGATGTTTAGTTCTTCTAGAATGTCTTCTGCTGATTGGACGAGTTTGGCTCCGTTTTTGATGAGATCGTTTGTGCCTTTTGACATTGGGCTTGTTAGGTTTCCTGGGATGGCAAAGACCTCTCGGTTGTGTTCTAGGGCGAATTTGGCTGTTATAAGGGCACCTGAGCTTTCGCCGGCCTCTATTACAAGAGTACCTAGGCTGAGGCCTGAGATGATTCGGTTTCTCATTGGGAAGTTGTGTTTGAGGGGGAGTGTTCCGATTGGGTATTCTGAGATGAGGAGACCGTTTTGTTCTACAATTTTCTGAGCGAGGATATGGTTTGTGGTTGGGTAGATTCGATCGAGACCTGCGCCGAGTACGGCGACTGTTCTGTTGTCATTTTGTAGTGTGTGGATATGGACTATGGAATCAACTCCGAGTGCTAGACCGCTGATGGTCATTATGTTTTGATTGGATAGTTCTGAGACTATTGTTTGCGTGATTTGTTTTCCGTAGGAGGTCATTTTTCTACTACCGACAATTGCGATTGATTCTTCGGATAGGTTGGTTAGGTTTCCTTTGTAATAGAGAATGAATGGGGGATTGTGGATTTCTTTTAATAAGCGAGGATAGTCGTCGTCGGGTAGGGCAGTGACTTTTATATTGTGTTTGTTTAGGTTTTCGAGTTCTTGGTCAGGGTTTATGATTTTTCTTTTTAATAGGAATTCTTGGATAATGTTTTCATATAGGCCTACGTGTTTGAGGTCATTGTAGCTGGCGGTCCAGATTGCTTCTCCTGATTTGAAGTATTTGAAAAGACGGCCTAGTGTTGATGGGCCGATTTTGTTTATTTTTGAGATGGAGATGAGGTATTTCATAGAGAAACATTTGTCTACGACTCCGAGGGATGAGCCCTCTACGCTCAGACTCGAGGAGACATTTGACTTTTGATCTTTGACTTTTAGTTAAACGAGAAATTTATTGTTGATAATATCTTAGCATAGATGAATTGAATGGGGTAAAGAGGGGGGTGTGGATTGATGGGGTTTTGTGTAAAATGGGTGGTTTTTTGTTGGTTGTATTGACAATCTTGTGTCATTATGCTAATATTAAAAATTCGGAATGAGTCGAATAATTGTTCATCACAAAGAAGGGAGATAGGAAAATGAAGCAAATTTTCGTATTGATTATGGTTTTGGTTAGTGGTTTGTCTTTTTCTTGTGCGACTATGGGAACTGCTCAAAAGGAGCAGGTTGTTGCTGATCAAGTTCAAGTGAAGGAAGAGCCGGAATTGACGGAAGTTCAGCAAGAGTGGAAGCGATATAATTATTTGAAGTCACAAGTATTTGTGACTAACGATGAGTATCGTGAAATGCTTATTTTGGCAAAAAGTTTGGCTGAGGCTGGAGAGCATGTTTGTAGTTGGGGTATTGGTCCAATCTTTGAACAAACAACACCTGGTCGATTGTTTGACCTGATTTCTGCTATGGATAAGTACAGTATCTTTTATACGGCGATTTTGACGTCGGAAATGATGGCACCAATCAATGGGAATTTAGTTGCAATGGAAGATGTTGAAAAAGCGGTCGTTGACTATGCGCGGAGAAAAGGTGGAACTGCGGAGGGTCAAACTGCGTTGGTTAGCTTTTTTATGAATCTTTCTAATTCTATGAATGTTCAATCGGTGATTTTTGAAGATATCATGAAATATTATGAAGTGCCGGATAGTCGGAGAAGTAATATGATCTATCTGGTATTTACTGCCAGGACGAAATTGACCGAGGATGATATTGATATGTTGAAGACAGAGTTTAGTCGATTGATGAAAGTCGACATTGGAAAGGCGAGGAATTATTTAAGATCTTCTCTTGAACGGCAATGGGGGATCTTTAAAAGATATCAACGTCAAGGTGATGAGCTTGTAAGCTCGGCTGTTGTATGGGATGATCCGGGATATGTTGCAGAGAAGAATGCGATGTATACTAGTCTTCATGGTCAAATTTGGCAAACTTTGCATAACAAGGTGTATGATTATAAGGAGTTTAATGATAATCAGTATCTGCAATGGGCTTGCCGATATGTTGAGTCTCTTGAATGTCGGGGGTATCAACGTTATATTGAAAGTCATATGTAATAGTATGATCGCTGCGTATAAATACGTAGCGATTTTTTTGTTGATAAAAAGTACTTGACAAGGTACGGAGCATTAGTATAAGATGGTAATCAGTTAGAGATTATCTTTACAATATAGCTCATCAGTCAGGATTAAGTGTAATTTCCCCTCCTAGTTGCACTTGTTTCTATAAAACTATGTTTATGCGGCTTGCTGGATAAACATATACTGGTGAGTTTTATTGTAAAGGTATTAAAAAATACGGATTGAGTCCGTATTTTTTTATTGCCCGAGGATGCTCATCCTCGGATATTTTATTTTAGAAAGATTTTGACCCCGAGATTTCGGAATCTCGGGTAAGGGGTATTAGGTGATGTTTTTTAATTCTTCGATTATTTTTTCTTTGAGTGAGTTTAATTTTATTCTTTCAAGGAGGTTGAATCGTTTGAGGACGAAAGTTGCGGAGTCGCCTTGGTGGTCTTTGTTTTCTTTTGCTATTCCTACTCTGATTCGAGTGAAGTCTTGGGTGCCGAGGTGTTCGATGATTGATTTTACTCCATTGTGGCCGGCGGCGCTACGATCTTTCTGGATTTTGTAGTTGCCAAAGGTGATGTCGAGGTCGTCGTGGATTACAATTAGATCTTCGGAAGGGGTTAGGTTGTGTTTTTTGATTATTTTGGCAACAGAAGAGCCTGATTTGTTCATGAAGGTTAGTGGTTTGGCGAGTTCGGTGTCAGTTCCATTTATTTCGACGTGAGTGTAATCTGCGTTGTTGTTTTTGCTTGTGTGCCATTTGTTTTTGTCAGCAAGAGCATCGAGGATTAGCCAGCCGATGTTGTGGCGGGTGTTTTTGTATTTTGGGCCTGGGTTGCCGAGGCCGACGATTAATCGCATAGGGTGAGTGGTGAGTAGTGAGTAGTGAGTGAAACGCAGAAAATTAAATGACTACTTCAATTACTCAGTTGTGATAATTGTAAACTTATGTTTGATGTTTTTTCTTGGGGTTTATTTCTGTGAGGACTAGTTTGATGCCGCATCCCCAGAGGTCGAATTTTTCACGAAGTTGGTTTGTGATGAATCGGCGGTATGAGAAGTGTAGGTTGTCTGCTGTGTCGGCTAGGATTTCAAAAGTTTGAGGTTTGACGTCGATTTGTCGGATGATGTGGATGAATGGTGGTTTTGTGCCTTTTGTTTTTCTAGGGGACTGTTTTCTGATTATATATCGTTTGAACTCTGCTAGTTCTTGTTCGTTTATTTTTTTATTTTGAGAGTCATTTATTTCTAGAACTTCTTTGATTAATCTTTCGATTTTGAATCCCGTTAGGGCTGAGGTGAAGATAATTGGTGCCCAGGTTAGGTAGGGGAATGATCGGTGCAAGAATTCTGTGTAGACTTTGTCACTGTGAGTGTCTTTTGCTTTTACTAGGTCCCATTTATTAACAATAAACATGAGTGATTTGTTTTCGTCGAGAATTAGGCCGGCTATGTTTTTGTCTTGGGTTGTTATTTCTTTGTCGGCATCAATTACAAGTAGTGCTAGGTCGGCTCTCTTGAGACTGTGAAGACTCTGGTCTAGGCTTTGTTCTTGTATTTTGTTTGCGATTTTTCGTTTTTTAATTAGGCCGGCTGTATCGATGAAAGTTAGTTCGTAATCTTCGTACTCGATTGTTAAATCTTGGCTTTCACGAGTTGTGTGGGGGATAGGGGAGACGATTACTTTTTCTTCTCCAACAATTTTGTTGATCAGTGATGATTTTCCAACATTTGGTTTACCGAGAATGGCAATTCTTATTTTTTTGTCGTATTGTGCGTTTTTTTCTTCTTTTGTCATTTCACGTTCATCTGGAGTTGTGCCTTTTAATTCTAATTCATCGTAAATGTAGTCGAGCAGGTCTCCTAGATCGGCTCCTGTTTTTGCGCTGACTGCATAAGTTTTATCGATGCCTAGTTTTTCAAATTCGCCAAGTTGGCTAAGTATTTTATTGTTGTCTACTTTGTTTATAACAAGGACTAGTTTTTTGTTTTTCATTTTTACCATTTTTGAATACTCTTTGTCCTGAGGGAGTAGTCCGTCTTTTCCGTCAACTACAAAAAGGATAATTTCGGCTTCGTCAGCGGCTATTTTGGCGTGTTCTACTGATTTTAGATCAATCTCTTCGACTGATTCTACATCAAGACCGGCAGTATCAGTCAGAGTGAATTTTTCTCCTCGCCATAGTACTGTTCCTGATCTTTTATCTCTAGTTGTTCCTGCGGAATTAGAAACAAGGGCTGAGTTTCTCTCAGTTAGTTTATTGAATATTGTTGATTTACCAACGTTTGTTCGTCCTACTAGTGCGACGGTTTTTTCGGGGATTGTCATATGTTAGAAGTTAAAGTTGAAGTTAAATATAAAAAATAAAAGTTACAGATTAAAGTCCCCAGAACTACAATCTGTTATACGATTGAGTTCGGGGCAAGCTAAAGAATAAGTTAAGGTTGAAGTTAAAGTTGAAATTTTTATTTGTCGGTGCCGAGGATGATGAAGAAGTCTAGGTCGGGGGCGGAGTTGTCTTTTACCCATTGTGGGATGTTTTCGTGGTTGATTGGGGTGCTATAGTATTCGGTTAGTTCCTTTGATTCTTCTTCTAGTTTGTCGGGTGACATTCTGTAGATTTGTGTTTGAGTGTATTCTTGATTGTCTGCGTTTCCGATCTTGGTTATTCGGTAGCCTTTTAGCTTTAGTGCTTGTGAATTTTGTGAGGCTAGGCCGTTTGTGGTTGTTCCGTTTCTGACTTCTATTTTGATTATTCTGTTTGTAGTATTTTGAGAGGGGAGTTGAGGAGTTTCATCGTCTTGAATGATTACTGTACCTGTATCGACGTTTTCGTTGAAAATGTTTTTAATTAAAAATTGTATTTGTGAGAAATCTTCACCGCGCGGTTTTAGGACGTATGCTTGATTTACTATGCTCGGGTATAGGTATCCGCCGGGACTGTCATCTAGGACATGGTTTGTGACTGTTTCCATGTTTATGTCTTTGAATATTTTTGCGAACTTGAGTAGTTCCCAGAATTCCATATCGGTTCGCAGGTGTTCTGAAAGTTTTGTGCTGACCTTTTTGATTTTGTTTGGGTTTAGTAAAAAGTTATATGATAAAATTCGATTTTTGAATGCTTGGATTACTTTTTGTTGTCTGGCGCTACGCGCAAAATCTGAGCCTTCTCCATTGTTGCCATGTCTTGACCTAACATACTTCAGTGCTGTGTCACCGTCCATTGTTTGGAAACCTTGTTCAAAAGAGACAACTTGATGTTTGTGGTCATTTGTTGGGTATTGATAGTCGGTGAATGATCTGTCTACTTCTACTTTTATACCATCTATTTCGTCAATGATTTTTTCAAAACCAGAGAAATCTATTCTGACATAGTAGTGAACTGGTAGATCAAAAGTGTTAGCTACAACTTGTTTGGTAATGTCAGCTCCGTTGTTTTCGTCTTTTTGTTCACCAAATGCATTTGCATTATTAATTTTCCAATATCCATAGCCTGGAATTTCTACGAGTAGATCTCGGGGGATAGAGAACATGGAAACTTGATTGCTACTTGGTTGAAAACTGGCAAGAATAATTGTGTCGGTGAGATACGGTCCATCATGACCGGCTCCGCCCATTCCAAGGAGTAAAATATTGATTCTATTCTCAGCTTCACCTTTTAGTGGTGCTTCTGATCCGGCTAGGCTACGCAGTTGTGAAAAGAATCCAGTATCTCCTGCGAATATTTTGCCCATGCTATTGTTTGTGAATAGAACTTGGTATGAAAATACGAAAAAAGCGATTATCATTATAATAAATAGATAAAGTATAAATTTACTTAATCGAAATATCTTTTTGCCCCTTGGTCTAGTGTTGTCACTTTTATCAAGTAGGTTAACGCGGGGGCTTAAATTATCTGAGTGGTCAGAGTGTTTCATCATAATTATAAACTAAAACAAAATTAATGAGACTTTTATGTCTCGTTTTTGCTATTATATAACGAATTGTATTAATTAGCAAGAGGGAGGGGGAATCGCCCCCGAACTACAACCTATTACATGGTTGAGTACGGGGCAAGAAATTTCCAAGTTCCAAATAGCAAATAGCAGGGAATTTCCAATTTCCAAGCACCCCCGAACTACAAATTATTGCATATTTGAGTACGGGGCAAGCAATTTCCAAACAAATGAATCACAAATTTCCAAATTCCAAATAGCAAATAGCAAGGAATTTCCAATTTCCAAGTAACAATTTCTCTTCGAGCCTGAGCGATGAATAACCTGATACCTAAAGTAATCCAGGCCTCAGAGCCGTAGGCCAAACAAATGAGGCACAAATTTCCAAATTCCAATTTCCAAACAAGTTGTAATAATCTGTGAGAGAAAGGGGGGTGGAAAACTATGGGTTTTTTGGGGGTTGGATTTTGGGGTGAAATTTTTTGTGTAAATTTATTGTGAATTTGCTATTGTGCAAAGTCGGAAAATTTGTTATAATAGAGTAGATTAAGAAACATGAATGTACAAAGTTTTGACTTATTGTGCAAAATGTTGTTTTTATTTAAATAAATTTGAAATTATGTCGGATAAATATTATTTTGAAGAACTGTCGTCAACTCAAAAAGTTATTCAGTTTGTTTGGGATCTGGTTAAGGTTGTTTTGGTGTCGCTGGCGATTATTATTCCTGTTCGATATTTTTTGATTCAGCCTTTTTATGTGAAGGGAGCATCAATGGAGCCTAGTTTTTATGATCATGAGTATTTAATTATAAATGAGATAACATATAGATTTAATGAACCTGAAAGAGGGGATATTGTTGTATTTAAGTATCCAAAAGATCCGTCGCAGTATTTCATTAAAAGAATCATTGGATTACCTGGTGAAACTGTTGAGGTTCGAGACAATCACATTTATGTGACGAATTCAGATGGTCGGAAGATGATACTGGATGAGACAACTTATCTAGAAGAGGGAGAGCGGACTATTAGCAAAACAAAATGGACTCTTGGGCCTGATGAGTTGTATGTAATGGGGGATAATAGAGATTATAGTTTGGATTCTAGAAGTTTTGGTCCTGTTAGTCGTGATTTAGTTGTTGGTAAGGTCTGGTTTCGTGGATGGCCTGTGTGGAGGTTGACGTTTTTTGATGATGTTGATTATGGGCTTTAGGGAACCTGACCGTCTAAGGTCCCCAGAACTACAATCTGTTTCACGATTGAGTTCGGGGCAAGCTAAAATCTAGGGTCCCGCCTTCGCTCTCCGAGCTTCGGAGGGCAGGCAAAGTCTAAGGTTTAATCGCTAAGACATTTAAATAATATAAATAATAAAAGAAAGATTGAATTAATATATAAATATAAAAAACAAAACTAAAGACTAATTTTAGACTTTGATTTTAGACTTTAGATTTTAGACAGTAAAATTTAAAATATGCCAAGAAGAAAAAAAGAAGAACAGCCACGTGAACCTATTAAGGTTATTAAGACTCCGCCTCTTGTGAAGGGGATGAAGGATATTTTGCCGTCTGACGGTAAGTATTGGGATTTTGTGAGTGGACAAGTGCGGAGAGTTATTAGTGATTATAATTATCATCGAATTGATACTCCTATTCTTGAGAAATATGAGTTGTTTAATCATACTCTTTTTAATCAGAATGGTGTTTTTGATAAAGAAGCCTTTGGATTTACTGATAGAGGTGAGAAGTTGGCGATGAGACCGGAGGGAACAGCTTCGACTGTTCGAGCATTTCTCGAACACAACATGGCAACGTCTGTTATGCCTCTTAAAGTTTATTATTGGGGGCCAATGTTTCGACAAGGTCGGGTTAATCCTGCAAAGCTAAGACAGTTTACTCAGGTTGGCTTTGAAGTTATTGGTGACCGGTCTCCGGCTATTGATGCTGAGCTTATTATTGTTTCTACTTTTTTCTTGAAAAATCTTGGACTCGAAGGTGAGGTGAAATTAAATAGTATTGGTTGTCCGACATGTAGACCTGAATATAAGAAAAATTTAACAGAATATTTGCGATCAAAGAGAAATGCTATTCCTGCTGATTTGAAAAAATTAATTACAAAGGATCCAATTAAGGTTTTGCAGTGTAACACTCAGAGATGTTTGAAGGTGCTCGAGGATGCTCCTCAGTTTGTTGATTTCTTGTGTGATGATTGTAGAAATCATTTATTTAAGGTTCTTGAATATTTAGATGAATTAAAGATTGCATATACACTTGAGCCATCACTTCTGCCAACATTTGATTATTACACAAAAACAGTTTTTGAAATAACTACTCCGAGACAAGAAGGCAAAGAACCTGTTGCACTTGCCGGTGGAGGACGTTATGATACTCTGGTTGAAATGCTTGGTGGAGAACCTACTCCTGGAGTTGGATTTTCATTTAGTGTGGAGAGACTTGTTAGTGAATTGAAGAATTATAAGGTGGAAATACCGGCAAGACCGAGACCGGACGTTTTTGTAGCTCAACTTAGTGAAATTGCTCGTCAGAAGGCATTTACATTTTTTGAAGGATTACGGGCTGAAAACTTCTCAGTTAGGGCTAATTTGTCCAAGGGGGCACTCAAAGCTCAGCTAGATTTAGCGAAAAAGATAGGTGCTAGAATCATCCTAATTATAGGGCAAAAAGAGGTTACTGAGGGTACTGTAATACTGCGAGAGGTTGACAGTGGCATACAAGAAGTGATAAATTTAGATAAAGTCGTTCCAGAAGTGAAAAAACGGTTGAAAGAGATGAAGAAATAGCGCTACGAATAACGAATTAGCTACGAATTGTTTTAGAATGGTAACGCAAGAAAAGAATATAGTTTGGAATTACTTAGTTATTAATTATAAAAAATATAAGGTAGGACTTGATTGACGAAATTATTTGTCACTTAGGGGTTGCCAATTAACAAGGAGTTAATTACATGATCGAGACTAAACGAAAAAAAGGTGAAACTTTTGAATCTTTTCTACGAAGATTTAACAAACGACTAATGCAAAGTGGAGTAATTCTTGAATTTAAAAGCAAGAGATATTTGACTAAGAAAGTAAGTCGTAATTTGCAAAAAGAAAGCGCACTTGTGCGACAGTCTTTTCGTGAAAAAATGGACTATCTTCGAAGTACTGGAAAGTTGACTGAAGAGCAACAGAGAGGTAAGAGAAGATATTAACAGGTAGAATTTATTAATAGCTCAAAAAATGTTATAATAATATGGAATTACAGAAAGCTATTGAGCAAGCTTTTATCGGTGCCTTTCGTGAGAAACAAGAGGTATCTTTAAGTGTTCTTAGAATGCTTAAATCAGCGTTGCAAAATAAAAAGATTGAATTAAAAAAAGATTTGACTGACGAGCAAGTTGGTCAGATTGTGAAATCAGAAATAAAAAAGAGAAAAGAATCAATTGAAGCTTTTGTGTCTGGTGGTCGGGAGGAACTGGCTCAGAAAGAAGAAGTTGAAATTGAGATACTTAATCAGTTCATGCCTGCTCAAATGAGTGAAGAGGAGGTTCGAGCTACGGTGTCGGCGATTGTTGACGGACTTAGTGATGATCAAAAAGAGAATTTTGGAATGACCATGGGAATGGTTATGCGCGAGTTGAATGGAAAAGCAGATGGGGGACTTATTTCAAAGGTTCTAAAAGAATTGTTATAAAAACAAAAAAGAACTAAATATATTTTTGCCAAGAAATTGGTGAAGAGTGAAATCCATGCTTTCAAACAAAAATAGAAAGAGCTGTTTTATAAAAATAACTGCCAGTTGTTTTATATTATTGTTGGCAGTTTTTTTGTTGCCAAATTTTGTTTCTACGGCTTCTGCTGTTGAGACTACGAACGAACTTGGATCTGATATTCAGGCAAATCTTGATGTTGTGGGGGAAAATGCTGAGTTGACAAAGACTGATCCGCGGGTGATTATTGGAAACATTATAAAGATATTTCTTGGGATACTTGGAATAATCGCTCTGATCATTGTGCTGTATGCTGGTTTCTTGTATATGACGTCTGGTGGTAAGCCTGATCAGATTGAAAAAGCTAAGAAATTGCTGATTAATGCTGGAATTGGTTTAGTTATAATACTTAGTGCTTATTCTATAACGGTGTTTATTTTTGATGCGATAACGGGAAATGATGGTGGTGGTATTAGTATTGCTAGTTATCCACAAGGGTATAATCTGTCGGGTGGAGCATTTGGGGATGTTATTGTTTCTCATTATCCTCGACCGGAACAGACTGATGTTGCGAGAAATACGATGATAATGGTTACTTTTCGAGAGGAAATTGACCCGAGTTCCGTGATTCAAGGAACTCCGGAACTATGTCCAGGATCTGAAACGGGGGATGATCCACTTTGTGGACAGGTTAATAAAGATACATTTAAGGTATATAGCTGTGCTTCGATGTTACCGGTTAATTTCCCATTACAGAATTCTGATGGAACAGATCGGCAAAAGGATCAGTGTGTGGATGGAGTGACAGTTATTGATCCTGAGGATGAAACTGCGCTTGTTGATGGATATATTTTGGTAAGTGCTGACTATCGATCCGTAATATTTAATCCATATGGGATTAGTGAAAATGATCATTTAGGAAATGAAAGAGAGGATGTTTCATATGTGGTTTCATTGTCGGCGATTACAAAAAGGGCGGTTTCTGGAGCGTCAATTTTTGGATTTGGGAATCCTGATTATAAATGGAGATTTACTACTTCGACTGTTCTTGATTTGATTCCGCCGAAAATTACAAGTGTTGTGCCTGTTGCAGATGCTGGTATTCCTGAAAATCCGAATTCTATAGATAAAAATTTAGATGAAAATGGATTAGTATATTTGAATCAAATAGTGGTTGTCAATTTTGATGAACCTATGTTGCCAATGTTGATAGTCTCAGCTGATTGTGCAAGTCCACTTGACGAAGCGACGATAACTAGTAATCCCGCGCCAGTGGATTGTATGGTCGAAGGAGAGTCTACTGGGAGTAATGTCCCAGGTGATTGGAGGGTTGGGGTTAATGCGTACAGGACAATGCAGTATATTAGTAGAACAAGATGTGAGGGTGTTTCATATACTACGTGTGGAGAGCCTGCTTATTGTTTGCCGGCAAATTCTACTATGAGTGCAACTATGATAACTGCGACGAGTGTTGCGGCTTTTGATGGATTAATGGATGCTGCGGGGAATCCGCTTGATGGAGATGGTGATGGAAAAGTTGAGGGGCCGGGTGTTGATAATTATCCTTGGGCATTTGCTACTGGCGACAGTTTGGATTTGACTCCACCATATATTACTTCTATATCACCTGATAACAATGAGGGTGGAATTGAAATAGACGAATTGATTAAGGCGAGTTTTAATGAAGAGCTTGATCCTAGTTCTGTTGATTTGGGAATAAAACTTTTTGGAGATGATTTCGATTCATGGTTTGATCCGAATATGGGAAGGCTTGTGGCTGAAGCAGAACTGGCAGATGGTAGATTTGTTTATGATGAAAATGGTGATGTTGTTATGACATCTTATGTAGAGTTAGATAAAATAGAGTTGTCGCATGGACCATTTACGCCGATGCTTGTTGGAGATCCGAATATAATGATGTATTACCCTGTTATTCGGAATGCAGTTCGAGATTTGCGTCAAAATTGTATGAATCCGGCTGCAACTACTTCTGTTATTAGTTCTCCTTGCATGGAGGGAACAATTACTGAGGGATCTTCGTGTTGTCCTGACGGAAGCGGTAATTTGATTGAAGTTCCTGGAGTTGCAAATTGTTCGTTGCCTGGTGAGGCAGTGTATGCTTGTAGTGATGGGGATGATAATGATGATGATGGTTTGATTGATTTTGGATCTGATGGTGATTGTTCATCGCCGACTGATAATGATGAGAGTAAAATTGAGTTGTGTAGAGATGGTCTTGATAATGATGGAGATGGGGATACTGATTATCCGGAGGATAGTGATTGTATTACGCCGACGACTGATACTGAAGGGTAGGGAAGTATTTGTATGTTTAGTTAAATAGGTTAAATGAGTTAAATGGGTTAAATAAGTTAAATGAGTTGAGGAGTAAAAATCTAATTTTAGTTTCTTAATATATATAACGATGCTTGTCAAAAATAAAAAATTGTTAATTTTTTCTGTGATATCTATTGTTGCGGTAATTTTTGTGTTGTTTGCGAGTCCTGTGTTGGCTGAGCTTGATACTGGGTTGGATGCGGTTGCGGGTGAGACGGGGCTTGGGGATAATGATCTTGTTACTATAGTTGGGAATATTATAAAGGTATTTCTTGGTGTTCTTGGTGTAATTGGGATAGTTATAG
>Ga0233437_1003554_pt1 | contig 20243 bp, 17 predicted proteins | sample SI_122_August201_FD_182714 | JGI IMG/M metagenome (GOLD analysis project Ga0233437, IMG submission 182714) | Seawater microbial communities from Saanich Inlet, British Columbia, Canada - SI_122_August2016_200_MG | ecosystem: Environmental > Aquatic > Marine > Inlet | place: Canada: British...
GCTGGTGCAGTCCATAAAACTACCGATAGTGTTATCTATTGGTCAGTCAATAGAATCTTCCCATCTACGGATTCCATCTTTAAAACAAAAATTAGCGGCTAAAAAAAAGAAAATCACGACGCTGACGTCATTGGATTTGGGAATAGGCGCTGATATCGGTTTTAAAAACGATAAAACCCTGATCCATCTCCAACGACCGGAATCCAATGCTTCGTGTGTCTTCCTTGAAAATGAAAATCTTCAGGAACTGGCACGATCTCTCTATAATGATTATATAAAAGAGAGATTATGACGATGAAAACCGTTGTGGTATTAAATACCCAAAACCCATTATTGCAAAATCAGGCCGGAGAAATAAACAGGATTTTAAATGACCTGACAGGCGCAATAACATCTGTTGAATTATGGTTGTTTTACCAGGAGCGAAAACCTGAATTAATACCCAAAATAAGTCCGCCACCCTCGCACCTAAAACTAATTTCTTTAAATAAACAGCATTCATTTGAGTCTTATTTACAAATACTGGCGTTATTATCACATCAAAATTCAATTGATTTAATGGTGTTTACCAGTGATAGTCTAGGGGCTGAACTGGCCACCAGAATTTCTTTTCGTCTGAAAGGGAGCGCTTGTTTACAGGTTGAGTCATGTAAAAAAAATCTGGAAAAACTGGAGGTTCTTAAACCAGTTTATGGCAATAATTTAACGGGAAAATTTAGTCTTGATCATCCTCCATATTGTCTATCTGTGGCTAAGTTTCCAGCTCATTCGCCTGAAATGACTCCAGTGAATGATTTAAATACGGAATTGGTCACAATGGATCAAATGGATTGTGATTGGATTGAAGAATTTGAAATAATCCCGGATGCAACAGTTTCCGGATTAATTGAATCAGATTTCGTCTTGGTTGTAGGACAGGGAGCGAAAACTAAGGAAACCGTGAGTGAATTGCACCAATTGGCTAATAGATTAGGTGCCGAATTCGGAGCTAGCAGACCTGTAGTAATGAATGCCTGGACAGATATGAACCGAATCATTGGTGTTTCAGGCCTGATTATTTCGCCAAGACTAAGCATTATTGCTGGTGTTTCGGGTTCCAGTGTTTTTAAGGTTGGCATCGAAAACAGTGACTTTATCATCGCAATAAATACAGATCGTAAAGCGCCAATTTTCCAGATTGCAGATGTCGGTGTTATTAGTGATATGAAAGTGGTGCTAACCGAGCTGGAAAAGGTAATTTTAAATGATAAAAAGGAGAGCAACTCTCAAATCGGATCTGAGGGGTGAAATATGATTAAAGACTTAAATTCCTTTTTCCATGGTTGGTCAGATAAGTACAATGATTTCTTAAGTGATGAATCCAGAACAACAGGCAAGGCTGAAAGTATTTCTTTTCCAGAAAATGAAGCAGAAATACAAACAATAGTTAAGAATCAACTCCAAAAGAAAATACCGATTACGGTACAAGGCTCCAGGACTGGAATCACTGGTGCTGCTGTTCCAGTTTATGGGCATATTTTAAATCTTTCCAAAATGACAAAAGTCATGGGGTTGGCTATTGATGAAGCAGGCCGATTTTTAATTAGGGTTCAACCGGGTATCAGTTTAAATGAATTAAATCAACTACTTGAAAACTGTAAATTCAAAGGACAACTGTCGGAGGAAAGTGATCTTAAAGCATTGAATGTGTTAAGAAAATCCCGTCAACAGTTTTGGCCACCGGATCCTTCTGAAAAATCGGCCTCTATCGGTGGAATAGCGGCGAATAATAGTCGGGGTATTTGTGCCTATCATTATGGATCTGCATCTCTACACATTAAAAGTATACGCCTGATAGATATCAAGGGGGATATTCAGGAGATGGATGAACATTCTGACATTTTTTCCCGGAATTTAAATCAACAATCATACAACGCTGTCAATGATCTGGGTTTGATATTCGGGAGTGAAGGTATGCTGGGGACGATAACTGAGCTGACTTTGTTTTTGCAACCGCTTCCTTCTGAATTATGGGGGATTGTTTTTTTCTTTGAAGACGAAGCACAGGCTGTCAATTACATAGAGGCAATTAACCATCTGGGAAAAATTGAATCAGACAATACCATCGTCGCTATTGATTTTATGGATCAAACCACTTTAGAAAGTATTCAAAATTTTAAAAAGGGAAATAGCCGGTTACAGGAGTTGCCAAATATAGATCGTCGGTTTGTTACTGCGGTATATCTTGAAATCCATGGAAATGATTCACTTGTGATTGAGGATCTTTGCGAAAGGTTGATGAAAGAGGCAGCAAATCACAATAGTGATCCGGATAATAGCTGGGCTTTCAGCGGCGAACATGAGATAGAGCGACTGCGTCATTTTCGTAATGCAGCACCCGAGGCCATCAATTACTTAATAGATCAGGCCCGTCAATTGGATGTCCATATTACAAAACTAGGAACAGATATGTGTCTTCAAAAAAAAGGTACCTTAAAAGATCAACTGAGTATGTATCGACGAGATTTGAAAACAGATGGATTGAAGGCTGCAATCTTTGGGCATGCAGGCGATGGACATCTTCATGTCAACATACTTTCTCAAAATTATGTGCAATTTCAATTGGGAAGAAAACGGATTGAAGATTGGGCAAAAAAAATTAGTGCCAAGGGAGGTAGTGTTGTTACAGAACATGGTATCGGAAAAATAAAAAAAGAACTCTTTCGATCAATTCCTTTACCCGAAAATCCTGAAATTATTCGGAGAATAAAACAGCAGATGGATCCTGATCGACTATGGAACCCCGGAAATATGTTTGATAACTAGAGTCATTTCATTTCCCCAGGTTTCTATTGCATAAAATAAGCTCAACGGAATTGAAAAGCGCTATAGAGTCATTTCAGCGGGCCAGATTCGAAATCATTGATATGATACAGTACGAGTAAAATAGAGGGACATGTACTTTTTTGTTATTACGTGTACCCTTATTTTACGGGATAATAACAGTAAGGGTCGCTATATATAAACAAAAAGCAAAACGGTAAATAATGAGCAACAAATATCTTATGGGCGTGGATGTTGGTACCCAAAGCGCCAAGGTAATCATTTCAGATCTGGAAGGTAAAATTGTTTGTGAAGGGCATCAGCCATTACGTAAAATGGATATCCCCGCGCCACAACTGGCAGAACATCCCGATGATGATTTATGGGATTCCCTGAAAATCGCTTTTGAACGGGTAATGACAAAATTTAAGGCAGATGTGAAAGGTGATATCAATGATATTCAGGCCATGGGAATATGCATCATTCGATGTTGCCGGGTATTGCTGAAAAAAAACGGTGAATTAGCCTATCCCGTTATTGACTGGATGGATAAGCGACTGAACAAACCGTATGAGCATTTACCTGTCTATGGGGATGTAAGCTATGTTACTACAACGTCTGGCTATATTACGCATCGCTTAACCGGAGCGTTCAAAGATACCTGTGCCAACTATATTGGCTGGTGGCCAATGGATGACGATACTCTGGAATGGACGGTGGACGAATCACTTGTAAAGGCGTGTAATGTGCCCCGCAACATGTTGTTTGAAGTCGTGAAACCCGGAGAAATTCTGGGAACCATTACCAAAAAAGTATCGGCTCTAATCGGTGTTCCTGAAGGATTGCCGGTTGTGGCCACAGCCCATGACAAAGCTGTAGAAGCCTTAGGGGCAGGTTCCCTGGAATCCGGTATCGGATTAATTTCCTTAGGAACTTATATCGGGGCCATGGTTCATGGTCAGGAAAACCGAAAAGATCCCAAGAATTTCTGGTCCTTCCAGGCCTCAGTGCCAGGGCGTTATTTATATGAAAGCATGGGGGTTCGTCGCGGTATGTGGACCATTAGTTGGTTCTGTGACCAATTTGGAGAGGGTATTATCAATGAAGCTAAAAACTTAGGGATTACCATTGAGGAGTTATTTAACCGGGAAGCAGAAAGTGTTCCGGCTGGTTGTGAAGGACTGATTACCGTTCATGACTGGGCCCCACCACCTGAAGCAGTTTACCGAAAAGGGATCATGTTTGGTTTTGATGGACGTCATAAACGGGGTCATATTTATCGATCAATTTTGGAAGGTATCGCCTTCACTGTCAAGAATCACATGGATAAGATGATTCAGGAATTAAATACTCCGCTTAAACATTTGATTATTTCCGGTGGTGGGGCAAATAGTAATATTTTTATGCAGATTTTCGCTGATATTTTTGGAGTTCCCACCAGTCGTAATAAATTAAAAGGCTCGGCCGGCATCGGTTGTATCATCAATGCCGGAATGGCAGTAGGAGTCTTTGAATCCTATGAAGTCGCCATAGATAAACTGGTTAAAAAAAATGATGAATTTCAACCAAATTTGGAAAACACAAAATTTTATGACCAAGTGAATGAAAAAGTTTATCAACATGTCAATCAATACTTTGATCCTATTTTAAAAGAATTAAGCAGACTGGTTGATTAAATGAGAGGTTTTTAATAACTCGTTCCAATCAAGTATTCAATTGCTTCACATACTCGACACTATCCACTATTGCTTTTTCCTGTAAGGTCACGAGTTCTTCGCGTTGTGATTCTGAATTTGCCATCTTGGCCAAATCAGACCAGCTAAATGCTGACAGTTTAAAGGGATTCTTTAAATATTGACTAAGGTAAGGCGCTACGACATCCGGGTCGTATGGCGATTGTACAATCTGAAAACACCCCTGGCCCAATTTTGCTCCTAACCCTTCGGCCTCCGAACGATGAAAGGGAGCGATATAGCCATAGCAGACTTCAATATTAATACGTTCCAATGGAGATTGCTGATCTAGAATACGGAAACACTCAACCAGATCAATGTTGCCTTTTCCCAGTGGCACACCAATTATCATTGGTTGATCTCCAATCATAACAACAATATGATCTTTAAAATGAGAACTGGCTGCCTTCGGTGCCATTTTCATGATCGCATCAATGGGTTCCTCCCATATCATCATGGAATTTCCAACATCCACATGCGTTCCCACATAGTCGCTATTAACCTTGTTTACGACATCCATGATTTCTTGAGCAGATTCATATTCATGATTTTCATATGCGATTTGAACACCATAGTCCTTACATATAGGAACAACCTGCTTAAAATCTATAGCGGCTTGTTTGATTTCTTTCTGAACATCGCCACCAACACTGGAATAAACGCGCATTCGATCTGCACCTAATGCTTTACAAATATTCAAAATCCTAGTTAGAGAGTCTGGATGGGTTCCGCAAGTATCGATTTCAACAAATAGTCCAAAACGATCAATGGTTGCTTTAACTTCCCGAAGAAATCCCGGATCATCACTACCAAGGTGAGCCAGATTGTCTCCTTCAGCATTGATTTGAACTCCATCCAACCCAAATTCAGCCGTTTTCTCAATAAATTTAAAGATATCCATTTTACCATATGCAAATGCCAGATGATAACTAAAAGTTTCTAATCCCAAAAGCATGACCATTCCTCCAATATTAGTTTCGCATAAAGCACAACACCGATTGTCATTAGTGATTTTGACGTGATGTGTTTATACGCCTTTTTTATGATTTTTTTATCCTGCCACTAAAAATGATGAGTTTTTGTGATTGATTTTAAGCGACAATAAAAGCCTATATCACATTCCTGACCCAAATATTCCATCTTATATTTAACCGGATCCTTATCATGATCATGTCCATTTTCACAAGCAGTAAGCAATTCAGCCATCATGGCAATGGAGATTGAAAGCCAGCTGCAAAATCTGGGATATCAAATCAAATCTATTGTCGATGCAGGCGAAAAAGCAATCGCAAAAGGGGAGATGGATGGCCTTGAAGCAGTGGAAGAAATCCGGAATCGATTCAGTATTCCGGAAATCTTTTCTACTGCTTATCTGGATGAGGGAAGAATTGAACGAGCAAAGATATTCGATTTACTACCGGAGAAATCTAAAGATATACAGAAAAAAAATATTGAATTAGTATTGAAAACAGGTAAAAAACAACGATATGAAATCGAGTATCAGACGTCAGAAGATCAATATAAAACTTTTGAATGTAATATTGGTCCGGTTATAGTTGAAGAAAAAATAATAGGTTTTATATTGGTAAGCAGAGACATCACAGATCAATAAACGATACTTAAAAAATTTCTCGACGAACTCCCAATATTTTTATATATATCCAATCAGTAACCAAAATATACGCTTTAGCTCCTTCCACTACAAAACCACAATAAAAACTACTGTAACTATTTGGAATGAATTACTTTTTTAAAACAGAGACATCTAAATACACATTCTATGGAGCTGTTTTCGGGTTAATGTTTCCGATAACTGCCTCTCTTGTTGATTCTCTAAGCAGGTTTGGAGACATTAATATATTGGAAATAATTCAGGCGCAAATTTCTAGCCCTTTACTATGGATCATTGATTCAGCACCGATTTGGCTTGGCATATTTGCCCGTATAGGAGGTATACGCCAAGACAAATTGATTAAAAACGCAGAATCCCTTGAAAAAAGGGTTAAAGAGAAAACTGCCAGTTTACTGGAAGTTAATCAGAGCCTTGAAAAAGCTGTGGAAGCTGCAGAATCGGCTAACCAGGTAAAAAGTGAGTTTCTGGCTAACATGAGTCATGAGATCCGAACTCCCATGAATGGGATCATCGGCTTTACCGAAATGTTGACCGATACAAACCTCGATGAGAACCAACAGGATTATACTGAAACAATCAAAAGGAGTGGGGAGAGCTTACTGGGATTGATTAATGACATCCTGGACTTTTCAAAAATCGAAGCGGGGCATTTAGATTTTGAAACGATTGATTTTGATCCAGAGCTGCTTGTTTTTGACGTCTGTGAACTCATTCGTCCAAAAATTGGAGAAAAACCAATCGAAATTCTATGTTCAATTGGAGACAGCATACCTGCTTACGTCAAAGGAGACCCGACTCGTTTTAAACAGGTGTTGACTAATTTAATGGGGAATGCACCAAAGTTTACCGAATCGGGTGAAATAGAAATCTCTATTGATGTTGAAGATGAAACCAAAGATCGAATAAAGCTCCATACTAAAATCAGGGATACGGGTATCGGCATTCCTGAAGATAAGCTCGCTTCAATATTTGAAGCCTTTAAACAGGCAGATGGTTCCGTGACAAGAAAATTTGGTGGTACTGGACTGGGGCTGTCTATCTGCAAAAAAATTTCAATACTGATGAATGGAGATGCTTGGGCCGAAAGTGGTGGAAGCAAAGGGAGCACTTTTCACTTTACCGCCTGGCTCGGTAAATCTGAAGACAAAAAAGTTGAAAAGCATAAACCGGTAATACTTACAGACAAGACGGCGTTAATTGTTGATGATAATCCCACCAATCTGAAGATCCTGCAATACAATTTGCAATCAGTTGGTATGAATATTATGGCACTCACAGACGTTCATGAGGTGATACCGGCCTTACAGAAATCCCTGGAAAACGATAATCCGGTCGATCTGTGTATTTTGGATATCCAAATGCCTGAAATAAGCGGCTACGATTTGGCTATGCAAATCCGGAATTCAACCCTCAAATTCTCATCTCTTCCTCTGATTGCCTTGTCGTCTTTGATGGGCAACGAAGCTAAAAAATGTGAAGAAGCTGGCTTTACGGGTTTTTTGTGCAAACCCACTCGTAGAGAAAAACTCTATAAGATGATAATACAGGTTTTGTCTGAAAAGAAAAAAGATGTTGAAAAACATGAAATCAAAACACAATACTCAATTCGAGAAGAGGCAAAACATGCACTAAAAATCCTCTTAGCAGAAGATAACCCAACCAATCAGAAACTTGCGCTTCTCATGTTGACAAAAGCAGGATATAACGTAGAACTGGCCAACAACGGCTTGGAGGTTGTCGAAAAATATTTGGCTACTCCTGCTGATTTTGACCTCATCTTCATGGATGTCCAGATGCCGGAACTGAACGGAAAAGAAGCGACCATAATGATAAGAAAAAAAGGATTTGACTCAATTCCTATCGTTGCTATGACAGCTGAATCCATGAAAGGAGATAGGGAATCCTGTCTTGAATCCGGAATGAATGATTATATCGCAAAACCCATCAACAGAAAGGCGGTCTTTGATATTCTTCATAAATGGATTTTTAGTGAGGATAATACCTAAATTGTGATTTATACACCAGAAGTACCTGGGGCAAACCTGGAAATTGGTAATTGGGGGTATCGCTACGAAGTCTCACGATCCTCGTAACTATCGGGTATTTAACTGTTTAAGCCTTTGTTAAAAATTGTACATGTTCCCAAATTACCTACTTTTCGTTCAGACACTAACTACTCATGGCAAGACAATGGAGAATAGAATTTAAAGAAGAGATATATCATATCCTGTCCAGAGGCAACCAAGGACAAAGCATTTTCAGAGATGATCAAGATCGGAAAATATTTATTGATCTCCAGGTAAATAGTGTTAGATAGAAACATCATGAATGCATTGATTACTTGATTGCGTGATCATATGTTGGCGGAGAGTCAAAATATAACTTCTTTTTAAGTAATACAGAGGATGACAAAGTTTAGGATCGATATGGTAAATTAGAAATGGTCTGGAATCATAAATAAAAATAGATCGCATTTTGCTAATGTGACATAACTCCAAATAGAGATCAGGGTACCTGTTTTATCATCAAATTTGCGCAGAAAGATTCACCGGGAATAAATCATGAGAACTGCTAAAATACTGATCGTGGAAGATGAGTTCATTATCTGTGAAGAGATAAAAACTATTGTTGAAAGTATGGGATATCAAGTTGTAGCGACAACTGATTCCGGAGAAAAAGCAATTGAGTTAGCAAATAGCCAGGAACCTGACATTGTCCTGATGGATATTCGGATCAACGGGGAGTTAGATGGAATTGAAACTGCGGAAGAAATAAGATCTAACTTTGGAATTCCAGTCATCTTCTCCACAGCCTATCTTGATAATGAGAGAATTGAGCGGGCAAAGATCACCATGCCATTTGGGTATGTTTTGAAACCGATTCAGGAAAGAGATCTAAAGGTTACGATTGAGATGGCGTTGTATGTGGCTATGATTGACGCTAAGCGCAAACAAGCTGAAGATGAGCTTTATCGCACTCGGGAGCAATTTCGTACGCTTTCAGAGGCATCATTTGAATCAATTTTTCTTTCTGAAAAAGGTATTTGTTTAGAACAAAACCAAACGGCAGCGCAGATGTTTGGCTATTCAAATTCAGAAGCAATCGGAAAAGCAGGCACAAATTGGATTATACCTGAGCATCGTGATTTGGTTAAAAGCCATATGTTGTCTGGGTATAAAGATCCATATGAGGTTGATGCTCTACGCAAGGACGGCACTTCTTTCCCGGCGGAGATACAAGGAAAGATGATATTTTTCCAGGGAAGAGAAGTTCGTGTCACAGCTCTGCGCGATATCAGCAAACGTAAGCAAACAGAAGAAGCATTGCAGAAAAGTGAAGATCGCTATAAGAATTTTTTCAACAGTACCTTGGTAGGATTTTTTCGGTCCAGAATATCTGATGGTATGTTCATTGAGGTTAACTCAAAAGCCGCTAAAATGATGGCTCGTCCCATCGAAGAAATTGCCGGGAAGATACGTACCGTTGACCTATATCGAAACCCCGATCAACGTAGAGAGCTTGTCTCACAACTCAAACAACATGGGGAAGTACACGATTTTCATGTAGACCTGAAACTTCATGATGGCAGAGATGCCACCTTCTCTGTTTTTATCAAAGCCTTTCCGGATGAAGACTATATGGAAGGAGTAATGGTCGACATCACCAAATGAAAACTGGTCGATGGAATATCTTAATTGTATGAACACTCATCTGGTACAGGTCAACCAAATGTCAATACTACTTCATTAAAAGGTCTTTTTGTTCCAGTGCCAGCTAATTCTTTATTTTGACCCGATTTTTATCAGAGGGTGGATTAATTTCGTTGGTTATGCTTTGTTTGGGTTGCCCAATTAAAACGCCTGGCTCTTCGGGAGATAATATTTATAGAATTAATAGAAAAACTTGAGGTGTTCATCCTATTTTGATATGATACCATCCAAAATGAGATTCGTGATAATCTTGTTTTATTTAGAAACCTAAACTTATCAAAATAATTAGTACACGCGGATGAATCAGATTTCCTATCAAGTTTAAGATGGATAAGGTTTATCTACAGAAGAAAGCCATAAAGCAATAGGTAAAAGACTAGTATAGTATGTGATCAATTAACTCACTTCATAGAGCTAATAATATGTTCAAATTTAAAATTAACCAATCCGGGAAAGGAAATAGACTGTATCTCTTGATCTTAGGTGAGGTTTTTTTCATTATCATACTGGCTTTTTTAGCTGTTTTCCTGCTGATAAAACAGGGTGACGCGCAAATGAAACTGGCTTTATCAGGTACTCTAAGATATGAGTCGTATCTTCTCGCCGATCAATTACGGCAAAGTTCAGATGATCTCACCAGAATGGTGCGCACATATGTGGCGACAGGGAACAAAAAATTTGAGCAACTGTTTTGGGATATTCTGGATATTCGTGATGGTAAAAAACAAAAACCGTTAAATTATGAGCGAATATATTGGGATTTTATCACAGTCGATCTTCCGGTTCCTCCTTTTAAAAATGATAAAAAAATCGCCTTGGAAGAACTTATGAAACGGGCTGGCTTTACAGAAATGGAATTTGATTTGCTGGCCGTTTCAAAGCTTAGATCTGATAAGTTAGTCAACTTAGAGAAAACTGCAATGAATCTGATGAAAAAAATTATTTCGGAAAAGAATGAAGATGTGCCATATGAAAAACAGCTAGGCAGGGAAAAAGCAATACAGATTCTGTTTGGTAAAGAATATCACTTGGCGAAAAAAAATATTATGGAACCAATAAACGAATTCTATGAATCCATAGACAAACGAACTTTACAAAACGTCCGACAGACAGAGCACCAAGTATTATTTTATGAATTAATGATCAAAATTAGTTTTGCATTGCTTATGTTTTCAGGAATTTCTCTTTTAATATCGATCTATCAACACCACAAGAATATGGTTAGAAATCTGACGGCAGCACTCCAATTAAAAACAAAGGAAATCAACGAACGCAAGCAGGCAGAGGGAGCACTCAAAAAAAGTGAAGAAGATTTGAGAAACAATAACAAATTCATAGAATCAGTTCTTGAAAATATTCCTAATATGATTTTTGTGAAAGACGCTATACATCTTAACTTTTTGCGTTTTAACAAAGCTGGCGAGGACCTTTTAGGCTATTCTAAAGAAGAACTTATTGGAAAAAATGACTTTGATTTCTTTCCTAAGGAGGAAGCAGAATTCTTTATAAAAAAAGATCTAATTGTTTTGAGTGAAGGAAAATGTGTTGATATTCCTGAGGAATCGATACAAACCAGATCTAAAGGCAAAAGAATACTTCATACTAAGAAAATTTCTATTCCGGATGAAGAAGGAAATCCCAAGTATCTTTTGGGTATTTCAGAAGACATCACCGAGCGCAAACAGGCAGTGAAAGCATTAAAAAAAGCTAATGAAGAGCTGGAAACAAGGGTTGAAGAACGAACTTACGATCTAATAAAAGCCAAAGACGAAGCTGAATTTGCCAATAAGGCTAAAAGTGAGTTCCTATCCAACATGTCCCATGAAATGCGAACGCCAATACATCAGATTCTCAGTTATTCCAAATTTGGTGAAGATAAAATTGATGATGTTCCAAAGGAAAAACTTCTGTACTATTTTTTAAAAATCGGAACAATCGGGAGAAGTCTGCTTTCACTAATGAATGATCTTTTAGATTTATCAAAACTTGAGTCCGGTAAAATGGATTATGAAATGCAAAGGAATGATTTAAAACAGATTATCTACAATGTCTCACATGAATTTATTTCTCTAATAGGTGAGAAAGGAGTTACCCTAAAAATCACAGAAAGTGACATGTCTGCAGAAAGTGTGTGTGATGAATATAAAATCGGTCAGGTCATCCGAAATTTTTTATCCAACGCGATTAAGTTCACACCCAGTGGTAAGTTAATTACTCTCTCTATTGAGAATAGCGAATTATCTGTTGGGCAACTAAAAGCCGATAATGATACTGTTCCAGCACTTTGTGTTAGCATTAAAGATGAAGGGATTGGAATTCCCAAAGATGAATTACTTAGTATCTTTGATAAATTTATTCAAAGCAGTAAAACAAAAACAGGAGCTGGTGGAACAGGGTTAGGATTAGCAATTTGTAAAGAAATTATACAGGTGCACAACGGAAAAATTTGGGCAGAAAATAATCCTGCAGGTGGAGCGACGTTTAGTTTTATGTTGCCTTATGAACAAGATGTGAAATAAGAGGAAAAATTCAAATCTGTTAAAATCTGACTATGTACAAAAACCATCCTCCTTTGGAGCAAGCTTTCTAACAATGCATGAGCCATGCACTGAACGGAGTCGAAGTGCACAGCATTTACAATGGATTAAATAAAAATTTTAGGCCCAAGGCTCTGCCAATTGGCTGCCTTATATAAAGCTAGGTGTGCATCGCGGGTCTGTCCTGCAGGAGTATTTAACCACGGACCACACTGAATACACGGAAAAAAACAGAGATATAGAAATTCAATCACAGAAACACAATATCCTTCAAGAATGCGATATGCCCCTCTGGGGCTAAGAAAATACCGTCTCATTTGGGAACGGATTTTTATTTTAAAAGTCCGGTTATTCGAACTTAAGGTGAGCTTTTATCTGTTAGCTGGATATTCAATTGATTTTAGTATATTATAGGGTAACTTGTTTACATAAGAATGACCTACAATCATGTCAACTTCTTTACCCTGCATATAGGCTAATTTCAAAATCTCAAAAAGCAAGGGTGTTTCTTCATCAAAGATTAGAAAATGGTTAAAAACAGTATTTTTCTTAAGATCTTTAAGATTGGTCCCATATTCAATAATGCTGCAATCATTTGGGCTGAGTTTGACTATATTATAATTATCTTCACCATCGGTTACATCAATTATAAAACCAGTAACTTTTGAACGTACCTTAGAAGCTTTTAAATTTTTATTGAGACAACCAGCAAAGACCTGACTACTCATAAATAACAGGATAAATAAAGCTATCAGTCCATTAATTTTTTTTAAAAAATTAGTTTTATTCATGATCACCTCTTGGTTAAGTAGTTAATAAAAAAGTAAAATTCAATTAACGGATCAATGGTGCATGATTGAATTTTATTTTAAATCTAAATTTCCTCAGTCAGTTCATAACAGAAGTACACTATAAGATCAATCATTAGATTAGTTATCAGTGGATTCAAGAAAGGTTTAATACGAAGATAATAACGCAAAACTTAGTTGTACTAATTGCAATTGTGTCTACAATCTTTATTCAAGATAACTTCTCTGATTGTATTTACCATTTCAGAGAACAGGTATGCATCCGATTTTGATATTCAATATGAATCTGGCTATTTTTATTTAGGCCCAAATATCGCCTAGCTTAAATCCATTTGGCATCGGGTCCGTATGATCCAAAACAAGGGTGTTAAATCCTGTGATCCAAGCCTGCCCCCCAATCGTGGGAACGACCGCTCGGTGTTCTCCAATGTTTGTTTCCTCGACTAACTCACCAGTAAATATATTCTCTAATATTCCTTCGTGGTAAAACTTTTGGTTTAGCACTAATTGACCTTTTGCGTGTAAAACAGCCATTTTAGCGCAGGTGCCGGTTCCACAAGGGCAACGATCAATCGCTCCTGTCCAGGTTGCAGGATTGTCCCAATCGAGAGGTCCGGATGCAACCGTTACAGCATTTTTGAGATCGGCTTTGGTGTTGCTTGTTGGTCCGGAAAGCTGAGATATGGTAATTCCGATACCTGGATAGTCCGGATGAGATACCGGCAGCTGCTCATGGGCAGCCTGTCGTATCATCGAGGAAATCCGAGTAATTTCTCTACCATGCTCCGGAATCAATGCAAGCCCTTTGAACTGTTGGACATCAGCAATAACATAAAACATCCCTCCCCAACCAACGTCTACAGTAACCTTACCTAGATGTGGAACATCAATTTCTGCCTCCAGATGAGCCGCAAAGGCCGGCACATTTTTAAATGTCACTTGTTTAACCTTGCCTTGCTCACATTCAGCTCGAATGCTGATTAAACCAGCGGGCGCTTCTAGGACGAGTTCTGTGATCGGTTCCACCATCGGCAACATACCGGTTTCTAATAAAACTGTGGCAACTGAAATCGTATTACCGCCGGACATGACAGGATATTCGACCTGTTCCATAATGATGAAACCGGCATCTGCGTCTGGATTGACTGGCGAGCAAACTAAATTACAACAAAGCGGAGGATATCCTCTGGGCTCTCTGAGCATCATTAGTCTAAGTTGGTCATCGTGTTCTTCGAGGTACTTCATCTTGGCAAGCATACTATTACCGGGAATATGGGGAAGTCCTCCAGTAATAACTCGCATGGGTTCTCCGATATGAGTATCAACAGCCTGAATCATTCTTTTAAATCCCATCTAAAACTCCTTATTTATTTCGTCAGAGGGTTGAGGTCTGGTTAGTATTAACAACTTCTAACTGAGTAATGTCTGCCTAGTCTATATTTTCCGAATCTCTATCGAATAATCGGGGATTGTAAAGTGATTTGCAATATAAAAATATATACGGATGGGTCAAAAGTCCGCCACCTTGCTGTTTAACCTGTTTGGTGATTCAAAGACAAGGTCAAGGTAGCCAAGCTCTTTTCGATTTTAACTGCCTGTGAGCTATGGGCGGTACACCACTTAATATTTACCTTAAACTCTTTTAAATCAAGTATATCCATTTAATTCTTCCTTCTTTTAGTATTTTAACGGTATGGTAAAAACATATTAAAAGGACTAAAAAATTAAATTTATTAAAATTGAGGAGAAAAAGATGATTGAAACTATTAGTAGCCAAATAAAAGAAGCGATGAAAGCTAAAGATAAAATGCGGCTGACAGCACTTCGCTATATCAAAAGCATGCTGCTTGAAAATAAAACATCAAAAAAACCCATCGATGAGCAAGCAGTCGTAATCAAATATCATAAAAAGTTAAATGATTCTCTTGAGATGTATCAGGGAAAAGACGATAAGATCGAAGAAATTCAGTCAGAAATTGCAGTCGTTAAGGAATTTATGCCCAAGCAGCTTGAAGAGGCCGATGTCGTCGCATTAATCAAGGAGATTAAAGCACCCCTTGAAAACCCAAATATGGGTACGATAATGAGAGAACTCTCTCCAAAAATTAAGGGGAAGTATGATGGCAAGCTCGCCTCTAAACTTGTTGTAGAGGCACTAAAATAGCCGGTCCGCTTGCGGCGGCGGGGTAGTTTATTTGATATACGTTTGATTTTTTTAAACATGCCCGTAGTAATCACGATGTACTACCACAGAATAAGCATAATCCAGTAGCGTTCCCCAACTGAAAACCGGAAGGTCAATCTCTCTTTGAATGGCACGGGCAAAAGGTTGCATGCCGGTACATTCCAGCATTAAAGCACCAATATTAGGGTTTTTCTTTGTGAAATCAATTGCGGCCTTAATCATATCTTTTTCGGCTTTGTCATAGTATATTTCTGGTCTTTCCGGCCTTTTTTCAGGATCCCAGAGATTATCAAATTCAGGACAGCTGTATTCATCCTGTGCACCTGCGATTATATAATTACTGTCCAAATTAATACCAACATTTTCCAGGTGGATTTCGCTTAAAAATCGTTTCTGTGCACATAAAATACCCACTGTTTTTTTAGGTCCAATAATTTGTTGGATAAAGGGAACCTGAAGCAAGCTGGACATAAAAACGGGAATATCAACATGCCCGGCCACATCCTTTTGGAAGTAAGCAAAATACCCGCATTCAGCAGCAATTGCTCTGCATCCCATTTGTTCAAGGTTCTTAGCGGCTGTTTTAATGGGTGCCCGGCATGGTGATTTATCTTGTTCCCAAACCAAAGTATTATTATCCACACCTCTGGCTATTTCATATTGAATTGGATAAGGGAAAGCGCTGGCATTTCTTACATCACCGGGAAACCCGGGATATGCATCGCAAAGCACGATAATTCCAATACCCATACCATAACAGGTATGATTTTTACGAGTGGTGGCGTAATTTAGCCCTATGTCTCGATTTTGATAATTCATTAATATCCTCTTTAAGTTTGTGGATCAATGAATACTCAAAGGAGAATTTATTGATCAATTTGAATAATAATTGTGACAATCAAAATGAAAATTAAAAGAACTTTGAGCAGATATTACGTTTAGGATTCTCTGAATGTCAATAGTGGTAAAAAGTAACTTTTAAAAATTTGTTTGTTATCCTAAAAATTGAGCGGTTGAAAATAATAGCCATCGACATAAATCCGAATACTTGTTTAGTTTATCGAAAAAATAATGAATGATACCCTAGAAAATCCATAATTGTTAAATATACTATAGCGGTTTTCAATTGTATTGAACTTAATTTTTTGAAAAAGTGGTTTTCCAAACTTGTCTCTCCATCAGTTCCCTGAGCGGAGTCGAAGGGTGAATCCGATAATATACTTCGACTTCGCTCAGCATACTGGTAGGGGCAATTTAATTAAGAATTGCTATAGTTTCAAAGAGGGGAAAAACGAATGACCATCAATGACATTTGTGATTAAATCTATTAGAGGATAAAAAATTCAAAATTAATCAAGGAGAACAGCATGATTAACTCAGGATCAACACAAACACGACGACCATATTTAAGGATTTTAACTGAAGATCAAGTTTTCGAAATAAAACGTGCGGCCTTTGATATTATGTATAGCGTCGGATTCAAAGTGCTGCATGCAGGTGCGCGGGAAATGCTCAAAAAAGCAGGCGCTGTGGTGGAGGGAGAATTTGTCAGGGTTCCTGAATATATTGTTAAGCAATGTTTGATAACAGCACCAAATGGTTTTACACTATATGACCGACTGGGAAACCGGGCCCTTGAAGTTGAGGGACGTAAAAGTTATTATGGTACATCCACTGGAAGCCCAAGAACAAAGGATGCATTGACCGGTGAAATTCATCCCACCACGGTTAAAGATATTGGTATCGGTGCCAGGGTGGCTGATGCCTGTGAAAACATTGACTGGGTCATGCCCATGGGATCTTCCCAGGATGTTCCTGCAATTGTTGCAGATCTTTATGATTTTGAAGCGGTGGTTACTAATACAACTAAACCGATTGTATTTCTGGGATATTCCGGCAGAGGGACCCAGTTGGTATTTGAAATGGCTGCTGAAATTGCTGGAGGCATGGATAAGCTTAGACAAAAACCGTTCCTGGCGCTCTATCCTGAGCCTATCAGTCCGCTTGTTCAACCCGCTGAGACCATTGACCGGATTTTTGCAGCTGCGGATCATTTTATTCCCCAGGTGCCCGGGCCTGCCGTGCAAATGGGTGCCACAGGTCCTGCGACCATGGCAGGTGTTATCACTATGATAACGGCAGAATCTTTAATGTGTCTTGTCTTAGCCCAGTTAAGGCAACCCGGATGTCCGGTTTGCCTGAGCGGTAATGTCCAGATTTTAAATTTGGCTTCAGGTATTTTTGGTGTTGGGTATCCGGAAATGAGTTTGGGCATTTCTGCACAGGCCGAAGTAGCACAATCCTTTGAACTGCCTACCTGGGGCTATGCCGGCTGTAGTGATGCAAAAGTAGTAGATGCTCAGGCTGGACTTGAAAGCGGGTTTTCAATCATCACACAAGCACTTTCAGGACTTAACCTGATCCATGATGTGGGTTATCTCGACCAGGCAATGGTCTGTTCAACCGCCCAACTTGTTTTAGGCAATGAAGCTGTTGGAATGGCGCGTAAATTCATGGAAGGTATTCGAGTAGACAAGGAAAGCATTGCCCGGCAAGTGATTGAAGATATTGGTCCTGGTGGTCATTTTCTGGCTCATAAACACACTTTGACGCATTGTCGAGAGGCAGTCTGGGGTTCAAAACTACTGGCAAGAGAACCCTATGAGCACTGGCAGCAAAAAGGGGAAAAAGACATGGCAGAACGGATCCAGGATCGTCTAGTTGATATCCTGGAAAACCATAAAGTACCGCCTATTAAAGACAATGTCCTGGCAAAAATCAGGGAGATACGAAAGTCCGGTGTCAAAGAATTAACTACCAGTAAATAAATTTCTAAACAAGTGCAGCCCTCACCATGGCCTGAACATTTTCAAGCTTGGCATTGGTTGGAATATCACAACCGGAATGGAGAATGTAGCCACTGGGACCCAAATCATTTATCAATTTTTTTGCATATCTGGTTACGTCTTCCGGTTGATCAAAAGCAAGCATCCTTGCCGGCATAATTGATTCCATCTCCATCTCCAATTTTTTCATAGGCCTTGATCATCACTTCTGTTGTATATTCATAAGATGAAACATATTCATCCATAGGTACTCCCACAACCCGGGCCGCAAATCCTGCATATTCAAGAACTACAGGGACACGATCGCTTGCCTTAAAACGAATTGTATCCATAATTCTCTGGTATCGTTCATTATATTTGTCAATTTTTTTCATATCTCCCTTTTCTATAATTATCAGGTGTTTTTTTTTAAGTTGGAATAGCGTCTAAATCAGTTATGACTTTTCCTCACCTCGACTACCAAAATTTTAGTCATCAAGTCTATATTCCCCGACACTATCTTGATAACCTAATTAGTGCCTGGCCGAGAATAACTTTGTTTGCTAATGATCCGGTAATCTGGGTACACGTAACAATCTGGTATCTAAAAGATTGAACCTTTACTAAAAAGTGTACATATCCCCAAATTACCTACTTTTCGCTCAGACATTAATTACACAATTTAGAATATTTCATCCACTTGATATTTTTTAATAATCAATTTTCTTAATAATTGTATACAGTAAATCAACTACCAACTAACCACTCCCATTTAATATCTGCATTTTACCTAAAAACGTCGTTTTAAATTCTCATTAATTTATATGGGTTCATTCTAACTAGTGTGGTGTCAATTATAAGCTGATAAGATCTCTCACATATGTTTCGAGATGACAAAAGGCTCAATGTGATTGAAAAGCGCTATAGTATGAGGAATTAGGCTGTTGAAATAGTTGGGTAAATCTGGAGTATTAATTGAAATAATTGAAAACACCAGAAGAAAAGATTTACATTTTATTGACAGTCGTTCTGCGTCATGCTAAGTAATCACAGGCTTTTTAAAGAAGCTGTATATGTTTGTCCAATATTTACCTGCACTATTTCTATTCGACCCGCCAAAACTTTATCCTTTCCACAGGATGGTCTAAAGGTCGTAACTGCAGAAAAAATCTAAAGTGTCGGCGTGTTTTTAAGATTGATAATTTTATGTTTTAAATCGAAATCACAATACATTTTGTTGCAAATAGACTGTCGCAGCTTAGTTGAGTGAATTAAAGCGAACCAAATTGGAGGAGGTCAACGTTTATGGAGATTCTGAAAAGGTTATCAAAAAAAGAAGTTCATCCCTATATTCCGGAGTTGAAAGAGCAGTATACTAAAGGGAAAATCACCCGTCGTGAATTCTTAAGAAATTCCACCTTGTTGGGGTTATCTGCTGTAGCGGCGCATGCTTTTGTCTCACCTTTTGGAGCCAACGAAGCCTTAGCTGCTGCCATGCCAAAAAGAGGTGGAACCTGGACCTGTGCGATGCAGCTCCAACTGATCGATCACCCGGCGCGCCTTTCCTGGTCTGAAGGTGCTAACGTCGTAAGACAAATAGCGGAATATCTCACTGACACAGGGGCGGATAATATTACCCGGCCCAGGCTCTGTAAAAAATGGTTCGCCAGTGAAGACTTGAAAACGTGGGATCTCTATCTGCAAAAAGGTGTCCGATTTAATAATGGACAACTATTTACAGCTGATGATGTTATCGCGACCATGAATCAATGGTTGGATAAGGATGTGGGTTCCTCTATGTTTGGGCTGTTGTCCTATTGGGGAGGTTCTCAAGCCATCGAAAAACTCAATGATTACCATATCCGACTTCATCTGAAAGATGCAAACATTGGTGTTCCTGAGCACCTATGGCATTACCCTGGCGTAATGCTTCCGAAAAATTTTGAAGGGGACTTTATTAAGCAACCCGTTGGAACTGGTGCCTTTACTCTGGAAGAGTATGCTGAAGG
>Ga0233437_1003555_pt1 | contig 20238 bp, 17 predicted proteins | sample SI_122_August201_FD_182714 | JGI IMG/M metagenome (GOLD analysis project Ga0233437, IMG submission 182714) | Seawater microbial communities from Saanich Inlet, British Columbia, Canada - SI_122_August2016_200_MG | ecosystem: Environmental > Aquatic > Marine > Inlet | place: Canada: British...
GTAAAAATGGACGATGGATTTATTTTCGTATAAACACCGAAGATATTTCACTTGGTCCTATCTTTAAATGGGTAAAGCATAAATTAGAAGGTTCGAATCAAGTAGCTCAAGATGGGGACGCACTTAAAAAAATTCTGCTTGTATCTTGTGAAGATCTTTGTCGGAAACAGCGTAGTGATAAAGCTTGTTCTAAAAAATAGACAGGAGCAAATGGATGATGGATAAGCTGAAAATATTATTTTTATGTACGGGTAACTCATGCCGAAGCCAAATGGCAGAGGGCTGGGCAAAAGTTTTGAAAGAAGACACGATTGAGGCATATTCAGCAGGTGTTGAGATTCACGGTTTAAATTCTGATGCAGTTAAAGTTATGGCTGAAGCAGGGATTGATATTTCAGACCAAAAATCAAAACATGTTGATGACTTTAAAGAGATGGAACTGGATGTAGTGGTAACAGTATGTGGGAATGCCCATGAAACATGTCCATATTTCCTCCCCGTTGCAAGGTAGTCCATATTGGATTTGATGATCCACCCAAAATGGCTGAAAAGCTTGCTGCCAGGAGAGAAAGCATAGAACAACAGCTTGACTGCTACCGAAAGGTCCGAGATGAAATCAAGGCATTTGTCGAAAAAATGCCTGACAATATTATTCAATGATAAAAAGGAGGAGAATAGGAAATGAGTGACGCTTCCGGTAATGAACGAAAAATGACCAGTATTTTTGAGCGCTATTTAACAGTTTGGGTCGGTTTATGCATTGTCGGTGGAATCCTTTTAGGAAAAATCGCCCCGGATCTGGCCAAAACATTAGATGGCATGTCAATTAATGTGGGGGGTGCGCCAGTGGTGTCCATTCCCATTGCTGTTTGTCTGTTTTTCATGATGTACCCCATTATGGTAAAAATTGATTTTGCATCGGTAATCAAAGCAGGTAGAAGTGGAAAACCGGTCTTTCTCACTCTTTTTATCAATTGGTGCATCAAACCGTTTACCATGTATGCCATCTCAATATTTTTCCTTGGTTTTTTACTCAAATCATTTATCGGAGCTGATGCGATTGACCTGGTCAAAATGCCATTTGGTCTTGATCTTCCTGTTGGAGCTCAGCATGGTGCAGGAGTTGTTGTTTTACAGGAAGGCATTCAAATGCTGCAGATTCCCTTATGGCGAAGTTACTTTGCAGGGTGCATTCTTCTAGGAATCGCACCGTGTACTGCAATGGTCCTGGTCTGGGGATACCTTTCTCGTGGGAACGATGGGCTTACATTAGTTATGGTTGCCATTAACTCCCTTACTATGCTTGTTTTATATGGTCTTTTGGGCGGTTTTTTACTTGGCGTAGGTAAACTTCCAATCCCATGGCAGGCATTGCTTTTATCTGTTGCTATCTATGTAGCTCTTCCTCTGGTTGCGGGTTATCTGTCTCGAAAATGGATTATTGGTGTCAAGGGCGAAACCTGGTTTAAAGAAAAATTCTTGGGAGTCCTGACACCCATTACTATCGGTGCCCTTCTATTAACCTTAGTTCTGTTATTTAGCTTTAAAGGTGAGGTCATCACAGCAAATCCGCTGACGATTTTATGGATTGCCATACCGCTATTCATCCAGACAATTTTTATTTTTGCTCTCGGTTATGGTGCTGCCAGACTGATGAATCTGAAATACGAAGATGCAGCCCCAGCAGCCATGATCGGTGCCTCGAACCATTTTGAAGTGGCTATTGCCACATCTGTTATGCTATTTGGTCTTTCTTCGGGTGCAGCTCTTGCAACCGTAGTCGGTGTTTTAATCGAAGTTCCAGTCATGTTGATGCTGGTTGGGTTTTGCAAACGTACTACATCTTGGTTTAATCATTAATAATAAAACTATCTCGGTTGCAGCACAATTCTATTGATTTAACAAATTACATTCCTTTGCCAAATGGACAATGGGGATGGACACATTCAGGACAATCCATGCATAAACCACCATGCCCTATAAAGGCTAATTCTTTTTTCCCAATATGTTCACCTATTAATACTCTTGGCAGAATCAAATCCAATACGGTCACTTTATGATGAAGTCCACATGCTGGAACACCTATAAGGGGGGTTTTGTCAATATAAGCTACCATAAACATAGCACCAGGAAGGGCAGCCGCACCATAGTTCATTTCAGTAGCACCCGCCTGGCTTATTCCTTTGCGCGTAACATCATCCGGGTCAACACTCATGCCACCGCTTAAAAGAATAAGGTCACACCCCTTGTTTTTATGTTTTTTAATTGCCTGTTGAATAAGGGCTACATCATCTGGAGCAAACTCAATTCCTGATACACTCGATCCAAGATCCTCAATTTTCTTATGCAGTATCGGGGCAAATTTGTCATTTATCAGTCCATTAAAAACTTCATTGCCTGTGATAACGATACCAACTTTCAAATTTTTAAGTTGGTGAACAAAAAAAGTTCCTCCATCCTGCTGGCCAATGGCTGCAGCACGCTCAACCGGTGTCCTTTTCATCACTAAAGGGATTGCTCTTGTTGCAGCCACTTGCTGCCCTTTTTTTACCAAGGTGTAACTATGCAAAGAGGCACACATAACGTCATCTACCATGTTAAACGAAGCAAGATTTGCTTTATTTACAACCAATAACCCATCGATTTCAGCATAAAGGCAGATCTTACCTTCTTTAGGATCATCTTTCCAGGTAATACCTGTTCCTGCAAGCCCATTAGCAAGAATTGATGCGGCCTGGTTCTCATGAATTTCATCTTTATCAAGATTAATCAGATAAAGATGGTTTTTACCAAGTTTCTGTAAATGACAGATATCTTCATCACAAACCGTATGCCCTTTTCTGAAAGCAGCTCCTTTAAATTCTCCCGGGCGAATCTCAGTAATATCATGTGCAAGGCGAGTACCAACCGCTTTTTGAACAGGAACTTTTTTAAGCATGGCAATGTCTCCTTTAGTCTATTTTGAATCGTTTTTTTGAATAAAGTTGTTGTCAGAAACACTGGCCCCATTATTGGGAACCCAATCCATATCATCCCAGATGGTTTCATGGGCATTTGAAAAGTATGTGTCATCTGTGCATGGTTTGCAAACTGGCTTTCCCTCAATCACTACCTCTCTTTGATCACGCACCACCTGGCCGCATCGCGAGCAGCTTACCTTTTTTCGTGTCGGACCCGGCATATCATATTCTTTTAATTTTACATTGACCCTCTGGACTCGGAACAGAACACTGTCCGGCATGAGTTTATATGCTTCAAGTTGTTGGGCGGATTTGCCTACAATAACCGGTGCGTAAAAGGGGGCAAGATCCCGCGCTTCCTCAGTTGATATAATCCTGAAAGCCATATCCGTTTCAAGGTTGATAAATGTGGCAGCCATAATACCGTAATCGGCAAATTTCAGGCTTCGCCTGCCCAGTTTCACACCGGTCACATGGGCCACTGCATCTCCAGCGCAGCGATCCATTTCGATATAAACGATCAGTTTTTTAATCTGACAGTGACATGTGGGGTCGGTAAGTCCAATCAGCCGACACCCCAACATGGCCATTCGAACACCGATGATCTGACCCGGACATAAGTGCCCATGCACTTTGGCAGATTCGTAGACAAGGGTTTCAAAATTTTTCATTTACCACTCCTGAGATAATAGTATATTCCCTAATTATGACATGCTTTTTTCCGGTAAAAACGAAGGGTCTGTTTCTTTCAATGAAAGGTATTTTTCTCCCAAAGTATATACTAGTAAGAAGGTTGAAAAAACACCCAACAAAACAAAAATCTCCATCAAAGTTGGTAAGTAGGATGGTAACCCTTCCGTGATATTGGGAAATATTTGTCCCGCAACAACAAACTGATATCGCATAACAAAAGCGCCGATTAGGACCATAAGGCAACCTGAAAAAACCAATGTCTGGCTTTGTTTTCGGGTAGCCCAAAGCAAAATAAGGACCGGAAGAATACTCATTAGAAGAATTTCAAATCCCCAGAATCCAATCTTAAAAGGTCCATTTAACAACAAAAGTAAAGGTCCCTGCTGTATTGGATTCAATAGTCCAAAAGCGATCCTGCATGTTATAAAAAGCACTCCAACTGCTAAAAGCAAAGCCAAAACCTGTGCCATTTCAAAGATCAGTGACAACACGTCTGACGGTATAGGATCTTCTCCTGTTTTATGGAAAATAATCGTCATAATAATAAGAAAAGCATAACCGCAAAAAATGGCTGATACAATAAAATAGGCTGGGTAGTAAGGTCCATACCACAGTGTTCTGGATTCTGAATGAGCAAACACCGATCCCAACATGGATAGAGCAGAAATTCCTGCCAAAAAGGCTAATGTACCAATTACTTGGTGACATTTTGGGTTTTCTAAAAGTTTAACTATAAAGGTGTTTTTAAATTTTTCTAGAGTCAAAATTTTCAATATGGTTTTAATGTGACCGGTTGATACAAGAGATTGTTTAAAAAGGTCAGGTCTGATGAGCAAATACAGTTCCAGCCCAACAAATGCCAGGTATCCGGAATATAGTGCACCCATCCATGAAATAGCTGATCGAAAATTTGGCGAGATGGCATTATAAATCGGCATACGCTCGGGATGTCCCAAGTGGAGAACAATACAAAGCATGCCAAACACAATCAAAGTTAGGGATAAAAATGCGATTCGCTTACCCAAGATCTCATATCGGTGCATACCGAAAACCGCTCCCAGAGCATTGATTATGCAAAGCCCAGATCCTGCCGCAACAAGAAAAACATAAGTGGATATCATGCCGGCCCATGGAATTTTAATAGAAAATTCCAAAATCTCCATGCTCGTTACAATAGAGGCCAAAAGAGCAAACCCACACAAAAGGATTAGGGCAAGAAGACAAGTGATCCAGATATAAAATCCTTTTTCTTCTTCCATGGATTCCAGAGCCAATTGTGTTCTATTTTTGATTCGTTGAATCATTGTTTTCCTTATCTATGTTTGGGTCTGGATTTTGGGTCATGCCGGAATACAGATACATGGCATAAGCAATGATGGAGGCTCCCAGGAAACCACCCGCAGTAATACGGACTTTATCAAGGTTCTGATTTATTATTTTTTTGGGAACCTGAATTAGCCCCATATCCTCAGGCTTTGCAGGTAATAAAGTGATCATACCCGTACCTCCAGCCTCTTTTATGCCCATGATATAACCAGGCTTTTTAAGGTCGTGTAGCCTTTTTTGGGCCTCTCTAATAATGTCTTGTCGATATCCAAATGCCAGTGCGCCAACCGGGCAAGCTGCCACACAGGCGGGTTTTTTATAATTAAGAGGGAATCTATTATAACAAAGCGTGCATTTTCGAGTCACCCGCTTTTCAAAATCAAAGCGCGGTACTTTAAATGGGCATGCCTGAAAACAATACCGGCAGCCAATACACTTTTTTTCATTGATGACTACAGCTCCGTTATCCAGCCTTTTAATTGCAGACACCGGGCAAACCCCTGCGCAGGCGGGCGACTGGCAATGTTGACAGGCCCAGTGCATATAATTCCGTTGGGTTTTGTTTTTCTTGTCAGATCTAAGGTTGACCACAACCCAGTTGTTACCGTTTAAATCAGTATCTTTATCACTGACCAGTTCATCTCTTTCAACTTCAAGATCGTTCCACCGCTTGCAAGCAGACATGCATCTTTTACAGCCAATGCATTTGAAGGTATCTGCAAGTTTGCCAAATTGCTTAGTGTCGGCTGCAGCATATTGAGTCAGACCCAAAGTAGGAGCAACTGACAGCCCGGCCAGAACTTTGATAAACTTCCGCCTGTTTATGAATAATTTTTTTTTCATCTCGGCCCTTTAGCTAATTTTTATGAACCGTAAAAGGTTTGGGCATATCATTCTTTCTGGCAGCCTCTAAAAATCCGACCAGGGTTTCTGCAGGCGTGTCCTTATGGTGATGGCAACTGTTACAGGCATTGGGTTGCTTTTCAAGACCTCCGGCTTTGAGGGTATCCAAAGGAGACATAAATCTGAATGTATGGCTGTGAGCATCTCCTGCCTCTCCAATGCCAGCTACCTTGGGCATGTGACACTTCACGCAGTTGCCAAAAGTATGAATACGGTGTACTGAACGATATTGAGGAGCGTTGTGACAGCTTTTACACAATTGATCCTCAAAGAGTCGGGTCTTGGAACTTATAGCAGTCAGTAAATTAGTTGTATCAGCATTGGTGTTTATGGTTGTTTTTCTTTGGTGCACACTGTGGCAAGTGGCACAGGTCACCCCAACCTTGGCATGTTCACTTTGTTTCCAGTCCAGGTATTGCTGGTTACTATATTTGGATTCTCCACTGGGCCAGAAATACTTGGATTCATTACCATTACTTTTTTTTACTTCATCAAAGTAGAGCCGTAAATTAGCTTCACCTTTGTGTGCCTGGTAAGAGAACGGATAGGCATACCCTCCTTTCTTATCCCTGCCGCGTGTGTGACATGATCCGCAAATTTGTGCTCCTTGTGCCGGTGTCAGGCGGCCGGCCTGAGTAATGGTTTCAATTTCAAATCCCGGAACGGCTTCAACATGATTACTACCTGGTCCATGACAGGCTTCACACCCGATCCCCATTTCCACAAAAGTCTTTTTTTCAGGATCAAAACCGGTGCTGTGGCAGCCAGCACATTCTGTGATCCAGTCTCTTTCTTTTTCTTCAGTGGTGGAATATTCCTTCCAATCTCCTTTGCTTACATTATATTGGGCAGGCAATACCGTAATACGATCGCCAGTTTTTCGAAGATACATCTGTTTCCACTGGCTGCCTAAAGTATAATCCACGTCTGCTTTAGAAAACGTTCTAATCTTACTTTGAGATTCAAAGTCACCTATATTTGCATAGGGTTCAAGCTTGGCATCCTTCATCATACGGGAGTGTAATGATGTCCGCCAGTTTAAATACGTTCGTTCATGACAGTTCTTGCACGTTTTTGAACCAACAAATGTAGCATTATACCGGGTTTCATATTTGCCTTCTAGTTTTAGTCCCTGTTCATGTAGCAAGCCTCTTTTAAGCATAAATGTAGTGGCAATGATAACAACTAAAGATAATGTAAATATAACACTGATGACCAGAGGTATAATGGGAATTTTCTTCATGTTCTTTCTCCCTGCTGCCGAGGGTGGCACTTTTCATTTTCAATTTATTTGCAATTGATATGTTACATGGTTTTTATGACAATCTCACCCATACTTAGACATAACAATTTTTATCCTGACCCTTTATTTGATTCCAATCGATGTTTTCTGAACGATATCCTAAGATTCATGACTTTATTTACCTAACTCTTAATTTTGCGTAATTATAGTTTATCCTCAACGTAATCCATTACTTCTTCAAAGGATGAGATAGCCGCATCAATCAACATGATTGAATATTTCTTATTGTGGACACCATTACCGTATCTCACCATATCTATATAACCCTGACCTTGCTTCAACATAGCTCTTGCTGTCTTCAAATCAGTATTTGACAATTTGGGTTTGGCTTTCGTTAATATATCAACGGTCTCCTGCATAATTTCACGAGAATACACAATTTCCTTTTTCAACTCTTTTTTCCAGTCTTGCAACATTTTTTCATGATCATTTGTGTGACATTTTACACAAGTTTTACCTGAAGCTCCAAGAACCATTTGACCTTTAGATGTAGTTTTAAATTCATTATGGCATCCAAAACAATTGGTTCTCACCTTGTACATGGGATCGATAGCATCCAGAACATCTTTTCGCTTTTCACCCTTTGCAAGCATTACTTGGTATTGATGGGATTCAGGGTGACAAGCTGCGCAGCCTTTTTCAACGGTCGCTTTTAAAGCCAGTTTACCAAAAGGTTCTTTTTTGTTTGTCTTTGTTCCAGATTTCGTGTGGGTAATGGGTCTATGGCAGTCAAAACAACGTGCATTTTTTTGAGTCACATGTTTTTCATGCATTAGTTTTATGTTAGTATCTTCTTTTAATTGCTCCGGGCGATCATGGCAGGATCGACAGTTTTCTTTTTTAATCGTATCAGTCCCGAGATTGAGAGCCACCTGAAGCACTCCTTTCTCAAAATAGGCTTCAACTCTCCCTCCGCCTGTGGCCTGTATCAGGTCAATATGGCAACTAGTGCAGGAAACGTCTGCTTTTTGAAGTATCTCATGGGTAATTGGTTTTTCACCCGAAGTTTGAATGGGCTCTTTTGGAAGTTCATGGCACAAGGTACACTTGGCGCGGTCCTTATTAAATGTCTCATTTGTAAAGTGGCACTGATGGCATGAGGCTTTTGTGACTTCAAATTTCTTTTGATTAGTTTCGTGCTGATGACAAGAAGTACATTGGAGCTTTTGGCCTTCTATTTGTTTTTTGGGATCAAGATGAGAAACATGAACAAATGCAACTTTTTCTGTAAATTCAATTTTTTTGGTTTTAAATTTGTCGTCCGGCTTGCCGTGGCAAGCAGATGTCATACAACTTGCATCGACAACCCTTGGACGAGTTTGAACTGATTCTCCTCCCAAATTAAGATAAGAAAAATGATCCGGGCGAACAGCTGGGATATGGGTTTGTGATAGCTTTATTCCTGGTTTAATTTGAACAGTCTCTTTTAGTTTTTGAGCTTGTAGCCCACCCGGGGGATAATGACATGACACGCAGCCGACATCCTTATGTTTATCTTTTTTCCAGAGTTCATAGCTTTTTTGAACAATATTCGGATAAGTAATCACATGACAATAACCACAGAAAAACTGGGGCGTTGGGGGAGCAGGTGATGGCAGATTATTAAGATCCTCAGCCTTTGGCTGAGCTGCAAATATAATTGATCCAAACGTTTGAACTCCAATAATATATAAAAAAAAAATAAAACTTCGAAAATTGATTTTCACAAAATTTTTACTGGTTTTCATTCCTTATGCTCCTAAGAAAATAAAATAGTTCATCAGAATTTACAGGTCTATTAATACAGGCATAAACATGGTAACAGATCGCTTCCTTGAACTCTGGGTGATATTTGTCGCTCGACATATATAAAAAAGGGCTTCAAGGATATTTTAAGGTTAATTCTCTCAAATCTCTATTTTCAACTGGAATCATATCAATATCAATCAAAACGGCCAGGCATTCTTTTTCAGACAAATATTTTTCCAATGCTTAAATTATTTCAAGAATAATTCCAATATATCCTTATTCTTGGAGCATACTATTCAACGATTTATACTCATCATTCTTTTTTCTTACAATGACAATCAAACTCGCAACAGAATCCTTATACATAACAATCCCTTCGATTTTGCATTTAACGCCAAACTATAGTTCGTTTTGATGTTGTATAACTCGGTGAAGAGCTGCTGCTGCACCTTTATAAAAATCTTCCTGCGTCGACAATAATATTTTGTCTGCAAAAGCCGGCACCCATAATGCCATATGTTCATTTAAGAAATTATTTTTCATTTCAAAAAGTCTGGACGCCTCATCCTCATTTCCATTTTCGTATAAATTGCCTATTTTTACACTTAAATAAAAAATAAACTCCAACTCAATCCCGATGCTATCCTCAGGCACGCTGTAAAGGTTTTTAACTGCCATTCCTGCCTCTAAATATTTTTTTCGGACATATGTAGTAATTTCTGACATAACTGTTTTAGTTTCGGAAAGATAAAAAGAAGCAAATGGAACAGCAGGTGGCTTTTTGGGACCAATGAATAATCTTGCAAATTCGATAGCAAGTTCTTCGGCAAATTCCGCTAACCGTCCTTGATTCTTTTTTACGGCCCTTATTATTAAATTCAATTCTTTATCGAGTTTTTTTTCTTCGTTAATCTCTGGAATATCTTTTATTTCCTTAAGAAATTCCAGCTTTGGCTCTGCCCGAAAAATATGTTTTAAAAGACTAAGTATGTATTTTTCTTCTTCTAAACCCGCAATCAGGGGTGACCCTATAATAGTTTCCATAATTTCTACCTGCTTTCAATATATGTTTTGGTTATAAATATTATCGCTAACAAAATATGCAGTGTATATATAAAATATTTTTTATATTTTTTGATTTCCGTTTTTAAATGAAACACTTAAAAAATGTTGGATAGAAGGGGGGTTTAGGAAGTCCCCCTTCTACCCATTGGGCTGTATCACCTTTTAGTTAAGCTTTTTTAACATTTATCAGCATATCCGCGTATGGTGGAAATCCCATGATTGGACTCATGGCATCTGGGTCAACAAGTTCATTATGGCTCGGTGTATATTTTCTAGTTTTATAAGCCGGGCCTATACCAGGGCTGAATCTTCCGCCTGTGGCAAACCCAAACTTGACAACACCTGGTCTCATTCCACCAGACACAAATGCTTTTCCATTGGTTGATTTCCCAAAGGGATTTTCAACGACAACTAAATCACCATTTTTTACACCAATTTTCTGAGCATCTGAAGTGTTCATCCATACAGTACCAACTGAATAGGAATTGGGTTTAAAAGTTCTATTTAAAGATTCCAATTCACCGGAAAGCTTGGGCTCAGATACCTCGGCTTTGAATTCATTATTCATCGGCTGCCAGGTGCCCTCAGCTTTTAATTGTCCAAGCCAAGGAACCATCTGAGTTCCACTCATGGTATGGTGCACGCGGCCGCAGATCAACTGGAAGGGATAATCCTTCGAATATTTAATATATTTGGGATTAGTGTGCGGGTTCCAGATGGTTTCAAACCAATAAAAGGTCTTTGGGAATTTTTTGAAGCCGATTTCTTTAAGACCTTCAGGAACATCTCCCCCTGCCTGCTCAATTCTTTTATTATATTTTGAGTATCGGCCCTTACGCTTACCACCTTCTTCAAAATCCCAGATAAACTCTATAAGCTTAGTAGACGTTTTTGGGAAGGCTCTGTTAGGCTCGTCTGCATTATGTTTTTTATATCTTTTCCAACTCATTGGCCAGACTGCCACACCGTGATTTTTCCTGAGCCATTCAACAGTGAGGGGCTTACCAATGACCTTTTTCTTTTCATGGTCAATAGTTACCTCACCCTTTTCAAGCGAATCTGGTGTGCCGATAAGCTTATAACCTTCCGGGTATTTTGGATAGGGCAGGGGCGTTCCAAGATGAGGTCTGCCAGGTGAAGGAGCGAGCATTTCGTTGACAAAATCCTCTTCAGTCTTGTACTTCGCCCAGAAATCTTCCGGCTTTATATCTCTATCGCCGAGCTCATAAAGTTTCTTTGTGAGCATGTTCATGATTTCAGTAGGTTTCTTGCACTCATAAAGGGGCTTGATCACAGCATCACGATTATAGATTACCTGGTGAGACGGATATATATCACTTAAACTCATTCGTTCAGCAAAGCTTGCCTCCGGTAATATAACATCCGCATAAAGGCCGGTTTCAAGGTCCAGCGAGTCGACAAATATCATCAATTCCAGTTTATAATTCCCAGCACTGTCTTTTGCTGTTATTGCCTTCTTCCATTTATATGGTGCGCCTCCGGTTAATACGGGATTACCGGTTCTGATGAGAAATGCTTTGATCGGGTATCTGTGGCCCCGGAATGGGCCATATTTTAAATCAACCCCATCCATGAAAGCATTTGGGTAGTTAGCCACGGAATCGTCCCAGGCTGCAGGATGTTTACTCCCAAACCCATCCATGTGTAAATGTTCAACTTCACCTTCGATCTCTTTTCCATTAACAATACGTGTTATCTTGCGTTTTTTCATCCATTTTCCAGTTGCATTACCACCTTTGCTAGCTTTTACCAATTCCGTGTCTATGGCTCCTCCGGGTATATCAAAGTTGCCGGTTATGACATTTAAAACGGTCCCCAAGATAGCAGTACAGTATCCATTATAATTATGCCCGGGAGCCTGCATACCCCAAACAAGGGCTGCCGGTTTGGTAATACCGAATTGATGGGCTATTTCCTGGATTTGCTTCTTTGACAGTCCTGACCTGTTTGCTGCCCAGTCAAGACTAAAATAACTTAAATTATTGATTGGGTCCTTCTTTTCCCACCATGTTTTAAATTCCGCCATAAACTCATCCCATCCAACAACATATTTTTTCATTTCCCAATCAATGTATCTTTTATCTGGATTATTTGGGTTGTCATTTTCAAGGATATATCTTAGCATTGCCGCAAAAATATCACCGCCAGTGCTAGCTCGGGGGGCAAGCCATGTATCGGCTTTGGATGCGGTGTTGCTCAAGCTTGGATCAAGCACTATTACCTTACAGTCATTTTCAATCTGAGAGGCGACTGTACCTCTGTTTTCATAAAAGATTCGAGTGGCTACAAAAGGATTCCAGCCATAGTATATGATGAGTTTGGTTTTGTAAGAATAGTCTTTTTTCAGGGAACCGTCTGATTGTCGCACTAGTTGTGGTTTCATGATATCCGGCTCCACTCGCTTCCCGCCAAAAATAAGCTTGGGACCATGTCGTCTGGGGGTGTCACATATAGCGCCATGTTCTGCGCAATTAGGTGTCCCAAATCCAAATCCGAGTCGCCAATATTGATCCCTGTCCGTCACATCACCTGCGTCAACTATAAATGATTCCGGTCCATGTTCCTTTTTAATGTTAGTTAATTTCTTTGCAATATAATCAATCGCCTCTTCCCAACTTACACGTTTGAACTTGCCTTCGCCTCTTTCGCCAACCCGGATCATCGGGTATTTGAGCCGGTAAGGGGAATATATGAGCTGTGTAGCTGCTACACCTTTGGCACAACAGGTTCCCGCATTCATTGGAACTTCCTCATTACCATAGATTTTTTCCAGCCTTCCATCCTTTATCCACGTTTCCAAACCGCACTCAGCAGGACACATGCTGCAAGCTGTATATTTTATCTCATATTTATCCATTGCCTGTTCAATGGCGTGGGCTTCTTTTGGAGAAAGTGTCTTCATCGACATAAGCCCAGTTCCAGACAGGGTCGCTGACCCTGCAAACATTCCTGAGTATTTTAAAAATTGTCTTCTTGAAAAATGCATTGTAAGCCTCCTAAATAGCTGCTATTGAAAATTTTTTATTTTCCCTTTGTTAGAAATAAAAAATTTTTAGCCCTGGGTTTCAGTAATTTTAGGTTTTGGATTTGTGTTGTCCTCTATTTTAGCGATGTCATCATCCAATTCTATATAATAGACACATGGACTAGTCTTCTCTTCTGGTTTCAGCACTTTTGTAGTATTCTCTTTTATAAGCTTTGAGACTTCACTGTTGGGATCATTGAGATCACCAAAAACTCTGGCCTTTCCAACACAATTCCTTACGCAGGAGGGTTCTAATCCGGCATCTATCCTAGGCTGACAGAAGTTACATTTTGTCACCCCATGCTTTGTTTTGTCTTTTCCCGCAACTATCCTTTTGTCAAAGGAACGCACCCCATAAGGACACGCCTCAATACATTTTCCGCATCCTGTACATGCTTCATTATTGATGAGGATAAGACCATCCGGTCTTTTGTATGTTGCGCCATCTCTGTATCGGATTTTTTTGCCCTCTGGTGTTATAAACTCTTGCCTTTCTTTTGGATATTCAGGGCATGCTTTTACACAAGGAGGAATTTTATCTTCCTTGTTTCCTTCACAATTATTGCACAACTTAGGTAAAAAAACCCTTTGTGCATCAGGGTATTGGCCTTTGTCCAGTGCCAGAACCCAAGCCCCAAAAATATCCATGGGGAATGCATTTTCCATCTTGCAGCTTACTTGACATGAAAAACATCCAACACATCGTCTAATGTCGATGACCATCGCCCATCTGGGAGCTTTTGCCTGGGCAGCTTCTGCCTCTTTTGGAGAAAGCAGATTCGTGGTAACTGCACCAATAGCCAAAGCACCTGCCGCTTTAAATAAATCGCGTCTGGACTTTTCTTTTTTTTCATTTTCAACCATGATTAACGCCTCCTTTTATGGTAAATTTTATTCATCACTCTTTAAAAAAAATTGATACCACTCAAGGATGCACTCAATAATCGTGCCAGATAAATTTATATTAAATTTCAATGGGTTATTGATTTTTTTAGACGGATAACTGTTCAAACATTGAGCAGGTGTTCAAAGAATGATCAGGTGTTTACAGGTGGCTTTGTTTCATTTTTTTTCGAAGTGTATTGCGGGAGATTTTTAATAGTTCTGCTGCTTGTACCTGGTTTCCCTTTGTTAGCTCTAATGCTTTTTGGACCATGCTTTTTTCAATTTTTTCTATTAATCCTGGAAAGGTTCCATAGGCCTTATTCTTAGAAACCATATCAACTATATTTTTAATCGCTTCATCTATGTTTTCATAACAACAGCGATTCTTATTTAAGGGACTTTCACAACACTCTATGGTAAGATAGTCATTGTTACAAAATACCATCAAATTCTGGACAGTATTTTCTAATTCTCTGATATTACCTGGCCAAGTATATTCTTCCAGGTTTTTTAGTGCATCTATCGTAAGGCCTTTAATTGCCTTACCATGCTTCTTATTATATTTCTGGATAAAATATTGGACAAGAGATTTGATATCTACTCTTCTTTCCCTTAAAGGAGGAATGGTAATGGTAGCAACTGCTATTCTAAAAAAGAGATCCTCTCTGAAAGCGCCTTTTTTTACCATCTCTTCAAGGTTCCTATGTGTGGCAGCGATTATTCTGACATCTGATTGTATCTTTTGGGAACCTCCTAATCGGAAAAATTTGCCATCGTGCAAAACACGGAGAAGCTTTGCCTGCAAAACAAAAGGCAAATCTCCAATCTCATCTAAAAAGAGGGTTCCGCCATTGCAAAGTTCAAATTTCCCGATACGCTTAAAATTTGCACCAGTAAAAGCTCCAGCTTCATAACCGAATAGCTCGCTTTCTAAAAGCTGCGCCGGTATTGCTGCACAATTAATTGCTAAAAAATTTTTTTTTGATCGATTACTATAATTGTAAATTGCCTTGGCAATTAATTCTTTGCCTGTACCACTTTCTCCAAGGATAAGTACGGTTGCATCTGTGATCGCTAGTTTCCCCACCTGCTTGTAAATTTCAAGCATTTCTTGACTTTTCCCAATAATCCTATCACCAGAAGTATCCTCTTCGCAAGAATCCAACGAAACGATCTCTGCCGTCATTGCTTTTGTTTTAAGTGCATCTTCTATCTTTATGAGTAATTCATGGTTATCAAAGGGTTTCATCAAATAGTCATGTGCTCCATCCTTCATAGCTTGAATGGCCTTATCAGTAGAGCTGTGCGCTGTCATCATAAACACTTGAACCGCGGGATAGGAAGCTTTTATTTTATGTAGCACCTCAAGACCATTCATTTCAGGCATTCTTACATCCATCAATACAAGGTCTGGTTCTGAATCTTTTATTAAACCCAGGGCCACTTTACCGCTACAAGCAGTCTGAACAGCATAGTTCTCAGATTCCAGAAATCTCTTTAAAGAGTAACAAATTGCTTTTTGATCATCAACGACAAGGATTTTTTTCATATTTCTACCGGAAATTTTAAAGTAATCGTTGTTCCTTCCCTATTGCTGGTTAGGTTAATATCTCCTTTATGAAGATTTACAATATTATACACAATCGAAAGTCCAAGTCCAGTGCCATCATTTTTTGTTGTAAAGAAGGGATCAAAAACCTTTTCGTGCATTTCTTCAGGGATGCCATTACCTGAATCCTTTAGTTGAACAACCACATACTCATTATTTAATGAACTGGCAATATCTAAAGAGCCTCCATCAGGCATAGATTCGATGGCATTTAAAATAAGATTCATGAAAACTTGCTCAATCATTGAACGATCAACCTTGATTTTTTGGAATTCAGAAAAATTTGTATTCTGCTTTATTGACTGATTCTCCATTTGGAAACGAGTCAAATTTAATACCTGCTTAATAATTTTATTAATATCCACCTCTTCCAAATTAAATTCCTCACGTTTTGAAAAATTCAAAAATTTTGAAAGAAGACCATCCATTTGATCTACTTCGGATAATACAATACTTATATCCTCCTTTGCCAATTTAGGATTATTTCTTAAGGTCTGGAATAGCACTTTAAGAGAAGTAAGAGGATTTCTGAGTTCATGTGCTAACCCCGCTGAAAGCCTACCCAACGCAGTTAATTTTTCTGTACGAAGCATTTTTCTATAAGATTCCTCCATTTTTTGTTTATATATTTTAAGCTCCACGGACAGTTCGTTAATTGTCTTCCCAAGGTATCCGATCTCACTTTTAGACTCAACCTCAACCTTTTTGCCAAACTCCCCCTTAGAAAGAAGTTTAGCAAAATCAACAAGCTTATAAAGCGGTTTTGTTAAAAAATGGCAAAAAACGGAAGATAAAACTGCACCCATTAAAGTAACCGAAACGGTCAGGCCAATTATTACATTTCGAATTCTTTTCAATGTCTGTCTTATTCTTGCTTCTCGTATTCCAATATGCAGATCAATTGGCATGCCTTCAAAAATTTTTAATCCCAAATCCCTAATATATCCCTTTTCAGTATCAAGCAGTTGAATAGAAAAAGATTTATCCAAAAGAGGGTTCCAATGAAGAATATCTGGCGGGAAACCTTTGGAGAAAGTATGAACAAAAACCTGGCCAACTTGATTGGTTATATATATATATTCAATATCCTGTTCTTTTTTTAAAACATCTGAAATTGATTGCTGGGCAGTATAAAAATCATCTAATAGGACCAAGTCACTGAGACGGTCGGATAGATTTCTTGAAATAGATTTTCCTTGGCGTGTTAATTCATCCCTCATTGATGTTGTAACTATACTTCTTAAGGCAAGGCCGATCAAAAGACCAAGGCTTACAACTATAATTCCGTTTAGAATCGAAATTTTAATCCAAAGCTTCATTGCAACAAACCATATTTCTTGGAAAGGTGATATATTTTTTTTAAAGATGGAGTTTTTACTTTGGCAAATCCATTTGGCATTTCAGTCAATTGCCAATTTACAAGGATATTTGCGTGCTTGCCTATCGGATCAAATGCCAATAAAGCTGTCTCTACAGCCTTTAAAGTATCAGGATCGACATTCTTGTTGTAGCAAATCAAACTGCTTGGATACGGCTCCGAAATACCAAGGACTTTTATCTTTCCCTGTGACAGCAATCTTTTTGCTAAATTATCTTGAATGCTTCCGGCATCATAATCTCCTTTTAAAACTGCTCTGGCAGTATTTGCATGTGATCCTGTAAATACATGGCTGTTTAAATCTTGTAGGGAAATTCCAGAGTCTTCAAGCATTTTGCGGGGAATGAGATGGCCTTGGGTTGAAAATTTGTTTCCAAATGCAAAGGATTTACCTTTTAGGTCTCTAATATCATTTATTGGGCAGTCTTTCTTTGCAATTATGAATGCACTGTACTCCGCCTTTCCGCTGGAGTTAAGACCCATCACAAGACAATCAACATTATAAGATTCTTTTGCTATAACACAACTGACTGGACCAAGCGCTGCAAATTGTATAGCTCCTGAACCAAGATTTTTTATGTTCTCTTCGTATCTTTCAGTAAATTGAAGACAAAAATTTTCCCCTGTAGCACGCTCCAAATATCGCAAAAAAGGCAAATATATTCTAACATCATCTTTTGGCCCAAGCCGTAAATCAAAACCAAATTTGAGACAATCTTGATCAGATGCCAATATATCTTGTTCTAAGTTTTGGGATCTATTCTCAAGACTGACTTTTTTCGAGGTCTCTCCTTTTTCACAACTAAAAAAGAAAAGAAGGGAAAAAATAACAATTAATAATATCTGTTTTGAATTACTCATCATAAACCCTCAATTTTCAGTCCTAAAAAAGCCAAATTAAATGAATATATTCGAACTGAAACATTTAATAAAAGCAATTTTTCATCAAGAGGATAGTAACCTGATCAATCAACAAAATCAAATTATAAAAACCGAATTGATCAACGGGTCTGTATGAAGTGGTCAAGTAAAAACGGACACTTTTCCTAAGCTGTTTTTTCCATTTCCCACAATTTCTCATATCCTTTTGGAATGATATTATCCAAATAAGAATGACGTCTTTTTTTGCTTCTTCCCTTGTTTTGTAATTATTAAAGAACACTCTTTCTGTTTTCAGGCTGGCGAAAAACTCTCAACCACTGCATTATCCCAACAGTCACCGGTACGGCTCATGCTACTGAGCATTTGATGAGTTTTGAGGGCTTTTTGAAAAATGTTACTGCGATACTGACTTCCTCGATCTGTGTGAAAGATCAATCCCGGTCCGGGGTTGCGGTGCCAGGTCCCCATTAACAAGGAATCGATTACAAGTTTTTTGTTTATTCGGTTGCTCATTGCCCAGCCCACAATTTGCCGAGAGAATAAATCCAGAACAATTGACAGATACAACCATCCCTCTGAGGTCCAGATATAGGTTATATAACCCACCCAAACCTGGTTGGGTTCTTGTGTTGAAAATCGCCTTTGTAATGAATTGGAAGCCACTGGCAATTTGTCTAATTATTCCCTTTTTTGTATTTCATGCCCGGATGATTGTGTGTGTGAAAACTGAAATGGATGTTATTAACCTGATACTCAAACAAGCCTCTGGAGCCGTTTACAGGGCATCGGAACATGATAAAGAGATCAAAGGATTAAAAAGGAAGATTGATAAAGTCTCAGGATATAAAGGAATGGTGGGAAAAGATCCTAAAATACAAATTATCTATAAGTTGATTGAGGATGTTGCCCCAACCGATGCAACCGTTTTAATACAAGGGGAAAGCGGCACAGGTAAAGAAATGGTGGCCAAAGCAGTTCACGATGTGAGTGGCCGGTCAGACAATCCATTTGTTGTAATCAATTGCTCAGCTTACCCAGCCACATTACTGGAAAGTGAATTGTTCGGACACGGAAAAGGAGCTTTCACTGGAGCAGTACAACGTAAAACCGGAAGATTTGAGCAGGCAACCGGTGAAACAGTATTTTTAGACGAAATCGGTGAAATTTCATTATCCGCTCAAACCATGCTGTTGAGGGTTTTGCAAAGTTAAAAAATAGAACGAATAGGGGGCAATGAATCTATCAAGGTAAATACACTGGTATTAGCCGCTACCAATAGGAACCTTTTAGAGGAAGTCAAAAATGGAAATTTTAGAGAAGATCTTTATTATCGATTGAATGTCATTCCAATTGATTTGCCACCTTTGCGTGAAAGAAAAAATGATGTTTCCCTATTGGCTAAATATTTTTTAAAAAAATTTGCAATAGAACAAGAGAAAAACATTGATAGAATAGATCCTGAGGCTATGCGGTTACTTTTGGATTATCGTTGGCCTGGAAATATCAGGGAACTTGAAAATAGCATGGAACATGCTGTAACTTTATCAAAATCTGACAAAATATTTATATCTGATCTACCGAACAATTTAATTGTAAAAGTTAAGACCCAGCCCACAAAAAAAACCAAAGTTCTCACTGCTAATGAAGAAAATTTAATTCGCCAGGCCTTAAATGATTGCAACTGGAACAAAACGTCAACTGCTAGTCATTTGGGTATCAGCCGCAGCACGCTCTATGAAAAATTAAAAAAATATAATATCCTTTTCCCCGGTAAATTTCCAAAAGAATCATAGCGTTTCACATGGCCTAACCGAACTATATTTGTCTCCAATGATGTTGCGCTTTTTTGATTAAGGAATTACAACGATCATGTATTGGAAATCTTAATAGTTTGGTATGGGGCCTCAATTATTGGCAGACTAATTGTAAAACGGGCTCCTTTTAAAGGAGATTGAGAAATATTTATTGAACCTCCATGCCAGACAATAATCCTTTTTACTATAGCAAGTCCGAGTCCATACCCTCCTGATTCTCTGGCACGGCTATCATCAATTCGAAAAAAAGGTTCGAATATCTTAGCTCTACTTTTTTCAGGAATTCCCGTGCCGTCATCATCAACATATATTCGAATCTTATCCTGGCATAGTTCAATAATTACATCTACACGCAATTGTGCATAACGTGCTCCATTGCGGATCAGATTTTGTAATGCCCGCCCTAAATAAACAGGTTCAAATTTTGCGATAAGTCTGTTCGCCCCCGGCTCTTTCTTAAAAAAAAGATCTATATTTTTAAGAGTATTTCGTTCTTCGTCAACAATCGTTTCCAACCAAGAAGTCATTTCATATTTGGAAAAATTTTTGTGGTTCTCCGGTTCTACTTCAAATTTTGCATAGGTAAGCATTTCATCAACAAGGGTTTCTATTTCATCAACATCCTTACTGATTCTATCTATATATT
>Ga0233437_1003557_pt1 | contig 20224 bp, 30 predicted proteins | sample SI_122_August201_FD_182714 | JGI IMG/M metagenome (GOLD analysis project Ga0233437, IMG submission 182714) | Seawater microbial communities from Saanich Inlet, British Columbia, Canada - SI_122_August2016_200_MG | ecosystem: Environmental > Aquatic > Marine > Inlet | place: Canada: British...
CATCGGGAAGTAAATTTTTATCGTATCCTCGGATAGAGAGAAGACCTTTCCCTTTTTCTATTCTAACACCTTGGTGGATATTGCCTTTTTCTCGTAACAAATCTAACTCACGAATAATCATGCGAGCATTATAGCCGACGCCATCTTGTCGTTTCTTGTGAGAATCAATTTCTTCGAGCACTTTAAAGGGGATTACAATATCATTTTTGCTATATTCATAGATACATTTATAGTCAGCCAAAATGGCACTTGTATCAAAGACATATGTTTTTTTCATAGATAATCCTTATATTAGTAAATAGAAAACAAAATAGGTTCTAGTTATTTTTACTAGGAGAAAAACGACGATGAATAGTTTAAAATACCTTATATTGATGATTTCATTAATATTTTTACCATCCTGTGGTGGGACATTTAATGGATATTTTGCTTTAAAACAGAAGCTTCCTTTCGATTCTTTTGTAAAGGTAGTAGCAACTTACGATGTAACAAAATGTGTAGATAATACCTGTATGAACTTTAAATTAGGAGCGACTTCCAGTGGGTCGATCGTAAGAACATATCCTCACGGTTCTTATATCCTGACAACAGGACATAGCTGCGATCCTAGTGCTATCTTAAACGATCTAGGAGGTAACGCCAAAGTAAAGCAGAAAACTTTTCTTATTGATATGAATGGAGTTAAACACGATACCAAGACCATAAATATCAATAATAAACTTGATACTTGTATATTGTATGCTGGCGGGTTTGATAAGGCTCCAGTAAAAATAGAGAGAAACGATGCTCCTGTAATTGGAGATAAAATCTATAATATTGCGGCTCCAGTGGGAATGTTTAACGTTCAGACCGCGCCAGTCTTAGAAGGACGATACTCTGGGCATAAGTGGGGGTTTTCTCTTTATACTGTGCCAGCTATAGGTGGTTCATCTGGTTCTCCTTTGTTCAACGAAAGAGGAAAACTAGTTGGTATGATTCATTCGGTTCATAGAAGATTTCATCATCTTTCGTTTGGTCCGACGCACCCTCAACTAATCAACTATATTTATAAGCACACGCCATTTCATGTGCCGGAGGGAGTTTCTTTAGAGGTAGATGGAACTCAAAAAGACAGTACTTTTGATACCAAAGATCATCTTTTAGATATTAAGATTAAATAATGTCTTCAGAAGAAGATAATCTTTTAAGAATAGAAAACGTTTCACGTTCGCTTTTTACGCAATAGTAAGAATGTTCTACGTCTAGCTTTTTCATTTCTTCTACTAAGTCCCAATCGTTGCCTCCGGGCTGGGCTTGGTCACCGAAGAACTTATAATGAACCCGGTTTTCCCCGAACTTGTGTAGAATCCATTGAAACGCTTGACCTTTGTGGTTTCCTATGGGATATATGTCTATACTTATTTTGCCGCCGATTGAAGCCTGGAGTTCATCTTCAAAATTCTCATTAATAAAGTTGGCGACTTCTTCTCTTTCTTTAGAGCGACAGTCGTAAGTATAATATCCTTCTCTCTGCATGTGTGAAGCGTTTCTCCCTACGATAGAAAAGTTTATCATACCTGGGCGGTGCTCGATGTGGTTCCCGGTTCTTAAGACATATCCTGTTTTATCTAAAAACCTTTTTAAATGAGTTAAAAGACGATCAGACGGCTCAAATTTGTTTTCATATACTTTTTCATTGTCAATATGAAGTACATTACCCATGCATGTGAAGACTCCTCTAGCATTGTCCATTATTTCAAAAGGAACTTGAAATCTAGTTTTCTTTATATCACTGCCGGTAATAAGGTAATAAACCTTATCTTGACTCCATTCTAAGAAAAATTTCTTAAAACTAGATTTCATTTTTTGACGGGCGGGTGTTAATGTCCCATCAACATCAAACATGTAAATTGTTTTCATATAATCTCGTCAATCAAACCGTACTTTAAGCATGTTTTGGCATCCCACCAAAGGTCTCTCTTTAACATTTCATTTAGTTCTTTTTTAGGAATCTTTGTTCTTTCAATGTAAAGATTCTTTATTGTGTCCATTAACAAATCATTGTTCTGCATTGAATCTTTAAGCTCTTCGTATTTGCCCCAGGACATCGAAGAAAGCTGATGGATTAACATAAAGGCGTGTTCGTGCATTAATCTTGTAGAGCCACAAATGCTCATCATAGTAGCAGCGGAGGCGGCGCATCCATCGATAATCGTTGTTACGGGAACTTTTGACTTAAGAATGTAATCAATTGTTGAAAACCCTGCGAAAACCGAGCCGCCATAAGAACTAATATGCAAATGAATAGGGGCTGTTGTATCTGTTTCTAAAAGTTCTTTTGATGTAATCAATTTACATTCAAGAGTCTTGAGTTCTTTGTTTAGATGGAGGTTGTTGACGTGATTCACGTTGCAATAAAAATAAATCTTATTGTTGAGTACCTCTAATTTGTTTTTTGAAGAAGAAGAGCTATTGTCGAACCCATCATCAAAAATATTATTTTCTTGTTCTTTAGATAACCACGTAAAGTCGTTCATTTTTTTTTATTCCTTTGCAGATGCTGCTTAGTGTCTCTATCTTTAAATATATATCCAATGGAGAATACTTACTAAATATGAACGAAGAAATCCTAAATAAGAAAATAAAAATGGAAATGAGGATTTCTCAAACTTTTTTAAAAGAGTCACAAGAGTTATTTTCAATCTACGATGATTTATTCAAACAAGACTTTGAAAAAGAAATTAATTTTAAAGCAAGAAAACCTACAATCCAGGTCGAACCAGAAACATCGGTTGAAGGTGATCCTAAAAAAGAGATAAAAGAACTAAAAGAAAGAAAAGATAGAGACCCAGAACTTTACAAGATATATAAAAAGATCGCCATGAAAACTCATCCTGACAGAGCCGGAAGTGAAGATTTGGTTGACACATTTAACAAAGCGACTGAAGCTATAAACCAAAATGATTGGATGGTGATAATGAAGATTGCTTCAGAACTTGAAATAAAAATGCCCAAGCTCACAATTGAACTCAGGCAAAAAATAAAAAACAATATCGTAGAAACTAACAAGAAAATAAAAAAGCTGCAAAGCACAACCGCGTGGGTCTGGGCTAATGCAGCCGATGAGCACAAAGAACAAATAAGGTTACAGGTTAGACAGTTAATGGGTATTGATGAAGAATCATTCCAAGAACATCTTAAATCAACTCAAGAGTAACTTTTTCTTTTTGTTACTCTCTTCAATCTTTTCCTTAGCTTCTTGTTCGGCTAAGATTTCTTCATGTTGAAGTGCAGCTAAATGCGGATACTTCTTAAACACTTGTTCCAGTGTCAGTTTTTCCTTTTTTTGAATTTCCTTTATTTTTTTTGTTACCACTCCCATTTTTAGTCTCCTTTGCAAACGCTGGGTCTTTACGGTACTTTACAAGAAAGGTGTCATTCGCTTTGCGGCGGATTTTAGTTTGCATGTTTTCTTGTTTGTTTTCCGTAAAACTATTTTTGAGTATTTCTACTTGTTTGGTAGCTCCCTCATAAGTAGGGAACGTTTTATTAAGAGTCCACTTGGGACCAGGCTTTTGTACTTCTTTCACTTCTTCAATCATTTTATTTCCTTATTTAAAAACTGGGTCTTTGCTTGTATTCAACAGAGCAGGTATAAAACTTTTCTTTAGTTTTAGTAATCTTTCAAACTTCACCTGCGTACGAGCGTCAGTGTAGAGCGCTGTTGGCTTCTTGATCTCACCATCGATGAGCTGATCGGAGAAGTCATAGAATTTGGATTTGGGAGCTTTCGCTTCCGCGAAAGAAATCAAGGCTCCTGCCATCATCATAATGCCTGCTATCATCATAACAATTGCCAAGAGAATTGTTTTCTTGGAGAGATTTTTCATTGTGTTTCATCCTATGCTGTCAAAGTTGAGCTTTTTGCTCATTGCAAGACTAACTAGTTCATAGGTTGGACTATCAGGTTTAAAATCGATTTTACGACTAACTAATGCCCTCTTTAAGGCAACTCTCTCGTCGATACTATGAATGACCCCAGATTTAATACAAACGGCTTTAATGAGCGATTTCTTGGGGTTTCTAGGAAGCTTGTTTAAAACGGCAGGAAAACTTTGTTTAAGCTCTCTTAAGATCTCATTAGTTGTTGCCACGAATCACCTTCTTTGATTTAATTGGTTTTCCACACGCTGTAAGCTTATTCATGTTACTTATTTTATCAGACATTCTATCCAATCTTTTACCAAGGTATAAAGCTCCAGACCACATGGGGATGGCGACTGAACACCAGATAATTAAAAAATCAAGCGTACTAAACATATTATTTCCTCTTTGGTTTGTTTGTCAAGTTAGGTTGTTCTTTCACCATATTTTTTACTACCGTACTGTGCAATGCAAGGCGCCAGTTAAAATATAGAAAAGAAGCTGAGTTAATCCCAATCAATATCCATAATAATTCTTCTGTTGTCATTTTTTCTCCGTTAGAGCCACCTGCCAGAGTCGAACTGACGATCTGCTGAACTAAAGTGGCGTGGGTTGGTGGAGGTGTCGGGAGTCGAACCCGAGTCCAATATGTCTCTCTACTTCTGTCATTCACAAGGTTATCTAGTTTTTCTAAACCAGCAAAATAATCTGCAATATCCCTTATCCTATGCAGTCTCGGATATCCACCTGCTATAAGCAGGGAGCCATTATGGTTTATTGTAATGTCAGAGGAACCACCCTCTTAGTCGCTATTGGTTAATAAGGTCAGCAACAACCCCAGAACTACGCAGCTTGTGCGTAATTCAACTCCACATTATCGTTGGCGTTTAAAAAATTGAATGTTTTTTACTGTGCCTTCATTCATCACAGCCTTGCACAGAAATGCTTCAACACAATGTCAAAACCTGTTCACCCCCATGTTTTTAAAGAACTTACGTTAAGTATAATAACAAACCCTTAAGTTTTCAAGTCTTTTTTTATTTATTATGTTTGTCTGCTACAGATGTAGCTGCGAAAGCATCTGGCTTTATTTTACAAGGGAAGCCAACTCCTTTAGCATATCCAACCAACATATCAGAGAATCTGCTTGTTGCTTCTTTTTTATCGGAAGCAGAAATATCTAAATGAAGTTCGATGTTCACAGCAGGGCATTGTCCTAAGATATTTAAAGCAGTGTTTACTGTGTTCTCAACTTCATATGTGATTCTCTCCATAAGAGTTGGGAATTTTGTTACCTTGAAGCGGGTTCGTTTAAAATAATAACGTCCTCCGATCTGGTCATTTGCTCCGTGGAGGCATATAGCAGTAGAGTAAATACATTCTTTTTTTACAATATGACTGTCAGTCCCAATATATACTTGTCCTTCTTTGGAAGAGTGCTCTTCTATTTCTTTTAGAATATCTTCGTAAGTTGTTTTTTCGTGGGAGCCGTTTGACCAGAGGTCCATCTTGTTCCTTTAAATGTCTGTCCTTGTTACTACCAAGCAACCAGGATTACTCAAATTTTCGTAATGACAAAAAAGTTTATATCTTTTCACTACACTAATAACTAGCTGTTTCATTTTATCAGAGTTGCCAGTTATGATTTTAGCTGGCAGTTCTTCCCATGCTAGGAAATCTTCAACTTGGCGAATAACATCTTTATGACGCACATTATGTAAATCTAAAGTTTTCATTTTTTTGGTTTAAAGATGTTGGTTTGTTTAATGTCTAGGTATCGATTAATGTAGAGATAATACTCGTACATAGAGATTCCAAGAAAAGAAGCAGCTTCGCTTTTGGTCTTGGCTGCTTTGTGAGCGTAAGTTAAAACAGCGCAGCGAGTAATATCTGGTATTGATTTCCACAAGTTAAAGCCAAACAGCTTCTTGTTGGTGGTCTTCGCAGATAGTTCCAACTTTAATGAAATCATTTCTTCAAGGGTTAAGTTTTGAAGCATGATTTCAAACTCATCGTTAGAGCGATGTTCATTCCGCAATTGAGCCGCAATAGAACTAAATTGTTTATCTTCCATATAGGGATTATAAAACCATTGTTCTAAAAATTAAAGACTTAATTAGATTGGAGCGACTTCGCTTTCATCAGACATCCAATTTTGTAAATATTGTTGGTAGTTTGCAATCATTAAATCTTTAAACTTTTGTCTCGTATCACCTGTAAGTGGAGAATAATAGTTGCCTATTTGTTTTTCTACACTCTTCCAAGCGCGGTCGGCGTATTCTTTTCCCGTGAAATCCGAGCCTTCATATTCTTTACCGGGAATTTTCTTCTCTTCATCTTCCAACTCTTCTTTGGAAGGTCTTTCATCTTCAGGAGGAATCATAGCAGGTTCGGTTTCAAGCTCATCATCATCTTGTACGGAAATGTTAATTTCCTCTTGTTCTCGAAGTTTGTTTGGTTCTTGTGTGTCTTGCTCCTCAAAAAAATCATTTAGATATTTTAAAAAATGGTCTTCAAAAGATTGTTTCTCCTCCGGTTCCATCAAGAGACCCACCTCATCATAAACTTGTGTGGTGGTTGCTTCTAGTGCTCTATCTGCGGCGGCTTCGGCGGTTGTTGTAGGTTTATACTCTCCCTGCTCCATAATAAGATTGCGAATAATAGAGCGAAGTTGTTTTTCTTCTTTAAGAATCTCTTGCTCTTCTTTCATAACGACAGAGATATGCTCTCTAATCAGTTGTCTTAACTTCATTTCTTGTAAAAATTCTTCTCTATTTATTTGCATTGAATTATCCTCTTGATAATATTATATATTATAAGTATTAAGTTGTTACCTTATAAGGAACATTTTTCTTTCTTAAAGAGATTGGACCTTTTATAGCTGTACTGAATGGTAGTTGAGGAACACTTCTTCCAATTTGATTGACTCCTACCTCGAACGCTCTAATGGTAAAATCACCTTCGACGGCGAACTCATCACCTCTATCGTTTATAAACCAAGGTTTACGGAGAACAAGGACAGGAGGCTTGGAATCAGAAGGACCGTCGATAAGATATGTGTTTTGACCAGAGGGTGCAGTAAATGGATTTCCGGCTCGGTCATAGGTGTAATCTAATATTGCAATAGTGACATATCTTCTTGTCATACAATGAAATTTAGCCAACTCGTTAGCAGAAAGAGTTAAAGTGTGATATTCAGCCCCGGCTGTTAATGTGTAGTAATAATTTGATCCATCAATATAATAAGCAGCACTATTAGTCCTAAACGCGGATTTCCAAGCATTTGCTCCTGTCCAAGTATTCCAAGGTGTCGCAAAATTAGTATAATCAATACTAGCTATAGAAATTCTGCCATCACCTGTAACGGAATTACAACGGATTTTTAACTGGGGATTATCACCTAATCTAGACAAATTGCTAGGAATTTCAAACTGCAAAAACGCTCTATAAATAGCTGGGACTAAAAGCGTGGCATCTCCATTGGTACTCCCGACTTTAATGACAGACGAAGGTGAAGTAAAAGACCCTAATCCGTTCCAAGTAGGATTCCATAGAACATTGTAACTGGTTACATGACCAGAGTTTGTAGTACCCGCAAATGTTACAGGTGCTTCTGTGGTGTAACCACTCAGCCGATAATCAGCCATTTACTTACACCATTTTTTCACCAATTTGTCAAAGACGATTTGTCCTTTTTTAACAGCGAGTGATTCGTTAAGAGGAGTTGTTGTTTCTTCGTTAGTTGTTTTCTTTTTCATACCTTTTTTGGTCGTAAAAGCCTTCTCTCCTGTACGATGTCCATCTTCAACTTCGTCTTGGTCTTTATCTGCAACATAAGCTTCGTCTTCTTTAATTGCATCTTTTTTGAAGCGACCCATATAAGTATCATCATCATCGTCACCGCCCACACCAGACATTCCTGTGTTTTGGTCTGCACCTTCTTCCATTCCTTCATCTTCATATTTGTCATGGTCGTATTCTGCTTCATCACGCTCGTGGTCTCGGTCGCCTCTTAAAGCGCGGAGGTGATGCTCAATCTCTTTGATGTGGTCATCGTCAGCGTGTTCGTTCTTCCATTGGTGCCATGCTTCTTCTTCGCCACTATCTTCAGTGACAGTATCTTCTTCCATATAGTCGCGCTTACTAGCGCCACAATTTGTTTCTTCTACTGCCTCTTCTGTAGTTTTATTTTCAACAACCCGCTTAATGGCTTCGCGAATTGCCTTTCTTAAAGTTTGCTCGTTCATTGTTTTGTTCTCCTTTTTTAAGTAACTTTCATAGGTTCTAAGACACATGTTACCTTTATCATAGGCTTCACGTTCCATTTCTCTCAAATGATCATCTGTCTCTATATAGTTCTCTCCGACGTTAAAATCTCTATCAAATTCCCCTCGACAGTTCTGAGCATGATGCACAAGTTCATGGGAAAAAGATCTAATAATATCTTTGGGATGTCTTCCATCGACAAAAATAGTCATTTGTTCGTTTGCTGGGCTATAATAAGCCGTCTTGCCAAATGTGTCTTTGGCGTTGTTTGGGTCTGAAATCAAAGTTAGTTCTACGGGTCTATCAAAACCCAAATATTCTTTTGCGTAAGGATAGAACTTGTTTATTTCACTAATCAATTCAGCAACATCTGTTTCTGCAAGGTTGGCGATGGAGAGTTGTTCTTTAACGATTTTTTTGCTGCCCATTGTACTAAGTAATTCTTCAACTTCCTCTTCACTGAAATTTTTTATTCTTAAGAGATCAACCATGTGATCTTTTGAAATATCAACTCTGGCATTTATTTTTAAAATTTTCTTTCCTACCAAGTTTTTAAGAGCTTGCACCTTGCTCTTGTCTCTTTTGGAGATTGAAGCAAGTTTTGGAATAAGTTCGTTTTGGACAGATACTTCTGTAGGAGAATCTTTTAATTTATTAGAAGAATATGTATTTTCCACGTCGGATAACGCCGTATACTGAGCAATTATTTCATCTACTTGTTCAGGATATTTTACCAGAACTTTAGCAAAATCATGAGCATATTTGTCTATTCCCATACTATAATTGAATTTAGCAAGAAGTTTTTTTACTTCCGGGTTTTTCAAAATATCTTTCTTTTGGTCTTCAGGGTATGGGACAGGTATGTTAACAGAATTAATATCCGAAGGGCTGACCTCTCCTTCACCTTGAGTAGCATCAGCTTCTTGTTCTTTGTCAAAAAGTGCGCCAATTACAGGAATTTTAGTTAACCAATCTAGTGAAGCTTCATCTAAATTGTTGGCTTCTTTCACAATATGACTCCCTGTTTGGGTAATAACTTTCTTTTCCATTTTTTTAGTTAATTTTATGTTTGTTATCGTCATTTAAGCTCCCCCATACGGTCCTGGAGCGCTTAATGCTCTGGTGTTTTTAGTTTTTTTAGGATAAGCAGGTCCAGGGTCTTGTGGTCCTGTTTTTAAATACTTATTTCTACCTTTTACATAGCCTTTTTCAACTGCTTTTTGAAAATCTTCTTCTTCGTCGAGAATTTCTTCTTCGAGTTGGTCGTTCACTACCTCTTCAGCAAGAAATTTCTTCCATTTTTCTAAAAGTTGAGTTAATTTCATAATTTAAATAGTTTTTTGGGCTTCCAAAAGCAATTCTTCAATCTCAAAGCCATGTTTTTTTGATGCTAGTTCAATTGCAGTTGCATAAACGTCTATATCTTCTCTCAATGCTGTTAATTCATTAAATAATTTTTCAATTTCTTTTTCTTTGTGGTCTAAATACACCGTTGCGGTGCCGAGAGCCATAAAAGTTTCTTTCCACACTTCGTGATTGCTCGCATCTACAATATAAGCAATGCCCCAGCGCTCAGCAAGCTCCATAGGGGTGATTTTTTTAGACATTTTAAACCTCGGGTTCTGATTTTTCTTTGATAGACTGTAGATTATCATAAGACATAAGCTTCAAATCGTTAAGTTTTTTCAAATACACGCTTCTTCTAAGAACTTTAAAAGCCAAGTTTTCAACAGAGAACGCTCCGCCGGTTTCAAGACCAGATTTCCTCATATTTCTTATTTTTTCTTTCAAAAAGATAGCCTTTTCATGAACTTTTTCGTATTGTTCTTCATCAAAGTCTCTTTGAATTTCATCAATCTCGTCCATAATGCAATTTGCCTTAATTGTCACACACTTATAATCAATTTCTGGGTTGAATTTGCTTGGTTTTTTCAGCCATTCACCCTTTTTTACTGAATAAATACCTGTTGCGACGTGCGGCTCAAGGTAATCTTGTACATACATCTCAACTTCGTAGTCCTTGACCCTAATATCGTGATCTCTATTCCATACACTTTTGATAGAATTGAAGTATTTTCTTACTAATTCTGCATCTTCGTTCACATCTGTGTAATCAATTACAATGTGAAGGTCAACGTCAGAAAACTTTGACCAATTATAGTTAGCCAAAGAACCAGTAAAGATAATGTCTTTAATCTCTACATGTTCTAAATCTTGATTTTTCCAAAAATCATTAGCTATTTCAAGTAATTTTTCTCGGATATCAGACTTAAGCTGATCTTTCTCATCCCAAATCTCTCTATCAAGGTCTTCTTTTACACGTAGAGAAGGGAGAGAAAGAATTCTCCCTTCCAAAATTGCGTGTTTGAAAGCTTTCCAGTGATTTTTCATATACATAATTAGTTATCAAGCGTGTTAATTACTTCTCCACACTCATTGCATTTGAATACCTGGATGGGGATCATCATTTTTTGACCTGTGGGGGATTGTAAAGCAGATACTTTCTTGATAATGAAAGAAGGAGTAAAATACCCGCCTCCGCAACTTTCGCATAACGCGCTATCTAATTCTTCAACATCTAAATTAAAATTAAGTTTTTCCATAGTTTGCCTGTGGTTAATTGGTTTTCTATTTAATTTTCAACTTCTACTTGTTCAACTTCTTCGTCCCACTTGTCGAGTTGAATTACAATCTTTCTTAAATAAGGCTTGAGAAGTGGAGATGCTCTGCGGATGTCCTCCGCTCCCAGTTTCTTAAAGACTTGTTGTAATAAATTTAAAATTTCCAAAGGACGATCTATTTTATCTACTGCTTGATCAGGAACTCTATTAAAAAGTGCATCGACGTCCGCTTGGTCGTCGTCGTTGACTTCTAGAGTTCTCTGTAGTTCTTCTTTAATGAGGTTTTTTAATTTTTCTTTTGTAATCTTCATGTTACAATCTCCTTGTGAATATAAGTAGTCCTAATTTCCGCAAACTTCCGTATCAATTATCTCCATGAGATTGACGTACATGTCTGTAGGATTATGCTTAAGTTCATACCACTTACCGCCTGACTCGGCAGCCAATGGCTCCCAACCGGTCTTTCCGAACGGCATTGTGGAGTTTTTACTAGTATAATTGGTGAATGTGTAGATTGATGTGTCTGAACTAGATGCTATCATTTTTAATAAAATGCTCTGTGTTACTCCATCGTAATTTGAATTCCAGCTTGCACCTAAAATATTCTTTGGAATCATATAGCTTTGTCCATGTTCATCTGAAAATACGATAATAACTCTCTTCGCATTTGGTCTCCAATTTACTTTAAAATTTTCTAACTCAGGTATCGATTCTGCAATAGACTGACCAACCATCGTTGCCCAGGTTAGCTCATCCAACTGCCAGGGCTCTGTCGCTGATAAATCCATCAAAGAAAGGTATACTGCATCATACAACATTTCGAACTGTCCGTTCATAGTATTTTTGTCTAATGACGAGAAATTAGACATAAAGTCTTCGAAAGAGTTAAGGTCGCTAACCAATTCTAAATAATTATTATTACCTGCTTGGGCTGGGACTCTAGGTCCTACAATCAATCCCCACTGAATCACTGATTCATCTTTATAGTTTTTGGCGAACTGGTTTAACGCAATCAAAACAGCTTCGATTTCTGAACTCATAGATCCAGACCAATCTACAATAAAAAGAATATCAGTGTCCTGCATTTCTTTATCTTGGTCAACTTTACCATCACAGTCTTCGTCTACACCGTTGCACTGGTCTTCTAACAAGGGCAATATTTCATCTTTGCAATAGCCAGCTATAAACTGTCCTGAATCAGTATAATTCCCCCACGAGCCTTCGAAACATGTAGCGACCCCGGCTTGACAAATCCCTACATCCATAGTCTCAGGAGGACCTGTGTAACAGACTTCATATAAGTCTTCATCGATAAGTTGGTTGCAGTTGTCATCATGATTGTTACAAAGCTCATAAGGAAGCGGCTTGCCTCCAAAAGGATCACAATTAGGGTCCACTGGTAATTCCCAGAAACACATAGCGAAGCAAGGAGTGAAGCCTAGATTACTACAATCAGGGTTCTTGCATTCACATGTTTTGTATCCTGAACCACACAACAAAGGATCTTCTTCGCATGGGAATAATGTCCCAATATCTTGGATAGTACACAAACAGTCTAATCCTTCATCAATAGCTCCATCGCAATCGTTGTCTATGCCATCACAGATCTCAGACTCTGGCTGTTGAGCTGTACAAGAACCCCAACTGCCATCGACACAAAGCTCATAACCGTTGTCACATATAGTGTTGCAAGGTCGAATTAAATCTTCATCAGTATCCCCATTACAATCATCATCAATGTCATTGCATATCTCAGGAAGTTCTGGACCACATTCGTTACAAGCGTTTAATTGTCCTTCATCTATTAATCCATCGCAGTTATTATCAATACCATCGCACACTTCCTCAGTGCATTCAGTCTCACACTTACCTTCTTTGATATATCCTTTGTCACAATAAATTGTTTTCTTCCCAGGAAGCCCAGCATCTGTGGTGCAGTCTTCTTCTCCCATCTTGAATTGACTGGGATCACATTCAAGGAACTCTTCACACTCGCTGATTGAAATAACTTCCGCAGGCTCTTTACAAATATCCTTTACAATAGCTATTCGAAACAAAGGACCGGAAACACCAGGACAGAAATAATATTCTGTTCTATGACAGTCTAATTTATATTGCTCTGGTGATATAACTGGAGTAGGAGGATCATTAATTGCTTGTTGAGGTTTTTCAACAATTTGAGGCTTCTCTAAAAATGCCTCGCTGCAACCGCTCAAAACGATAGCAGCAGCTAGAATTGCTTGTGTAATTTTCATAAAAATCGATTGTCTATATATAATATATATAATATATATAATAATATTACTTATTTCTATTTCCTAAGTCTATACTTAAGATAAGCTTTATATACTCTTTTCTTTAAATTAGATTCAAAGTATCTTAAACTTAGGAAATAAAATATTTTATCTAAAAAGAAAGATAGAAGGAATGGTATAATAAAGAATCTTCCTTTCTTATTGGTTTTAACAACTCTCCAGATAAAGCTAAGTTTATTATTCATAAGCCTCTATTCTCCAATCATCATCATAAAAAATCTTATTAATAGGAAACCAGTATATTTTGTACAGTACCTGACTTTCCGATGTAGCTGTCCCTAAAACAATTCCAAAATGACATTGTTCTACATCAGGGTCATGATGGTTTTCTTTAAGCCAATTTTCCTTAAATCTTACTAACTTACCAGTTTTAAATATTTCTATTGAAATAGACATTCCGTGTGTTTATAATTATACTTGTCTTTCATTATTCTTCTATCCATAACTACTTCAACTTTCTTATTATCTTTAAAGATTTCAGAAATTAACAAATGTAATTCCGTATAACCATGAGTAACTACAAACCTTTCCATTATCCATTCCCCCTGAAACGCTTTTCTTATTTTGAAAAGAGTGAAAAATCATCCTTAAATAGTCGAAAAAAATAAAATATTAAGGTCTCTTAATAAAAGACCTGTCTATGTATAGACAACACAATACTCTGGAGTATTTTAAAAACATGAAAAAATTAATGATTCTAATAATTTGGCTCTCTTTGTCACTCCCCAGCACTTCTGCTACGGCAAATAAGTTTGTTCAAACAACCAATCAACTTCATAAATCAAAAAAGTTGAATTATGTAGATACAGAAATTGGAAACACTTTAAATTTATATAAAATTTCTACTACAGATTCCAGCACAAAAAAGTTATATAATCCTTTAAATATTCAGATTTCCCAAACAAAGAATTTAACTTTAAGAGAAAGACGTGCATTAAAAAAGGCTCAGTTCTTCCAATCGCGCCGACAACGATCTTTTCGACGTAAGGCAAAAAAGTTCGACTTCTACCAAGAAAGAAGAAGGAAGAAATTTAAAAATCAAATGTATTTATGGAGATGGTTTCAAAAGAATCAGTTCCAACCTTTAAACAAGGCGACCTCGTAAAGTGGTGGTACTCCGCTCCTACAATACCACACACAGTAGATAAAGATGATATGGAAGCATGGGTGGACATAGGCATCGTGCTTACCGTAGAGAAGTGGGCAGGTGACGATGATATACGCAGTGTAATAGAAGTATACTTTGCTAAAGCCGGTTCTAACTGGTGTAACCCTAAAAGCTTAGAGCTAGTCAATAGGTATTAGTGCTTTGTAAGAAGATAGATTTTACATTCGCCTTTTCTTTTTGCTTTCAACTTGGCGATTAAACGATCTTTATTTAATAGACTTGCTTCGCAGGTCTTTTTATTTATCTCTATTACAATTTTTTCTGCATGTTCGACTCGTGGCAGGCATACGGATAAACAAATACCGATTAAAATAATAATCAATAAAATCGCTAACTTATAATCTAATCTTTTAAAAAACTTTTTCACACTTTATATTTCCACATCCACCCCCAACGTTTTCTTGTTTGTAGATAATCTACATCAAGTTCGTTAGTATAAGCTTCTTGTTCCGCTCTAATGCGGTGATAAGCTTTATTAGCAGCGGATGTGTATTCGCGACCACGAGTGCTCTTTTGACCCTCCCAATCTTTCCTGTACTTAACAAGACCCCGCACCCAATCAAACAAATATAATAATATTAGTCCTACAACAAACGTTTCTAACGTTTGTTGAAAGTGGATGGTTTCATGTCTCTTGGTGGTTTCATCCATTTCTCCTCGGGAGAATACAAGAAAGAAAATGGTAATGGCGCTGATGTTAAGTGGAGCGACTTTAGATAACCAGACGGGAATCTTAGAGTTTTCTATGAATAACGGCTTCCAATTTTTTGGTAATAATTTTTTCATTTTAAAAAGTTCCTCCACCCTTGGAAATGTTCATTCATCGCATCGTCCCAAGATTTTCTTTCGGCATCAATAGCTGCTTGTTGTTCTGAACTTTCTTTCTCTTCAGTTTCTTTCTCATCCCACATGGAAAGATATCTTTTAGCAACGGTTGTATTATGAGCCATAAAATCTTCAAGCATTCCAGTCCAAGCTGCTTCGTAAGAGTCTTCAATTAAACTCCAGAACTTATCAACGTCTTGTAAGAAGCGCATGTTCCACTTAAGAGAAGCGTCTCTCAAAGGAATCTCAACATAGAAAGGGACTGTAAACTTTCCGCTTTCTGGATGATAGACCCTTTGGCTTGGAACAGTGGCGTAAGTAAAGTTGCCTAACTCGTAAGGATTATCCGCTTCTTGTAATGGAAGTTCCAATTGTTTATCAGCATCTTCTTCGGCTTTCTTGAAAATTTTTGCGATAGAAGATTTAAATCTTTGACGAGTTACACTATCGTCCATCAACCTAAGAAGCTTATTCTTTAAAAAGTCAATATAGCTTTCTTTCATTCCACGCGACATACCAGTGAGTCCATCTTTTCTATCGTACCACTCGCCTGGTTTATCACCTGTCCCCATCTTGCGGGAAAGCTCAAAGAAATCAGCAGGGATGCGTGGCAGTTGAAGGTGAAGGTCGCCATAGGCAGTAATCTCTCCATCGCCAATCGTAATCTCATCAAAGTGTTTAAGATCTTTCTCAAGTTCAACTTGGATTTGTTGAGCATTGGCAAGTGCTTCAGATTTAAGAAGATTATTTTTATAGAGTTGGTTTAAGATTTCATCTTTTACAGCGTCGTAATTCTGGTCATAACCTTGAACCCGGTTGGCAAAAGTTTCAAACCCGTCTGGTGTGCTGTCTTCATCATGATCTTGGGTAAAGTTCACACGGATAGAGAGAGCATCGTTCGAGCCCATTGCTCCTTTCTCACGATCCCAGACACCCCCCCATTCAAGCTCAATCTCATCAACATAAATATAGTTGTCGTCCATAGCTTGTCTGGCAATGTCAATTACCGTCTCGTTTTCATCACCATTATAACTAAAGTCCGGTTCACCAACCCACTCATCTTCATCAATCTCATCAAACTCCCAAGTGATACCACCGGTGTAAGAATACTGACCTTCGTCATATTCATCAAACATAACATAAGCATGTTTTGCGTTTTGGTCAAACTCATCTTGGATTGCTTGAAAAGCAGCAGGGTCAGGACCAGGAGGATTGAGTGAGATATTAGCAGAGCCTTGTTGTTCGATATCGCCTTTGATTCGAAGCAAAGAATCATAAATCCAAGTAGCAACTTCGTCACCGTCATCCAGATCAGGTTCTTCTTCTAAATCCTCGTAGGAATCAGACATCTTCGATACAATAGCTTTCCAAATACCAGGAACTTTCTTATCTTCTTCAAACCCCTCCTTCTGGGAAACTTCCCACAATTCGTTATACATCATCTGACCTTTGCCTGAATACTTTGTTCCGTCAAAAATGCCTTCAAGAACATTCACACCGACAGCATTGTCCCATAAATCTTCATCAATAGAATCATCCGCAGCATTAAACATTTCTTCTAGCTGACCATCTCTGTCATAAACAAGTGCGATTTTCTTTTCATTATTATCATCATCAAGGTGCTCCATGCGCACCATAACAAACCCTTTCCCATCAGCGGAATACTGGTCAAAGTAGTTTTGTGATTGTGTAGCAGAGATACACCATCGTGTAGCACGACCATAATAGCAAGAAGCATCAGTAGTATAAGGACGCACAGCAAAGAAGTCGCCGTTATCATAAACAATCTCCGACCCTTCCATTGCTGTTTCTTTTTTCTTCTGCCTTTTTTCTTTGCCTGTATCGCCAAGCTTTTCTAAATCATCAAACAACTCTTTGACTGTCTTATATTGATAAAGATCTTTTTTCTTTAAACGTTGTTTGTTTAAGTGGAATTTTTTAACGCCATCTTTGGTCTTCTCAATAAAATCTTGACGAGCAGAATAAGAAGCCTGGTCTCTAAAAAAATCTGCTACCTTTTTAGCCATCCAACCAAGGTAAGCATTGTTACCACTCGGGTCTTTCGCTGAAAAATCATCGATAAGTCCTCTCTTGTCAAGCTCAACATACTTCTTCTTTACGTCTTCTAAACGTCCTTCTGCGAGAAGTTGCTCTTCTTCGGTAAGTTGTGGTTTTGTTCCTTCGTTAAGGAACCCTCTCCATTTATTGTGATACAGCGGCATATCCAAATCTCCGTTTATTTGTATATAAGTAGTTGAAATATTTAGTTAGAGGAATATTTTGCTTTAATATTCTCGTGTATAGGAACTGGGTCTCCGTCTCCGTCGATACGAACAAAAGTCATCTCTGTTGAGCATACCACTTTTTGTGAACCATTATAAGGAGAATGTCTTCTTGCTTCTAATTTGAAGGTAACAGAAGTATTGCCTATCTTTTCGACCTCACCATAGATTTTAATAATCTGTCCTGGTCGAACGGGCTTGCGAAAAATAACTTCTGATATTTTAACCGTCACCATTCTAGGCGACCCACAAACTTCAGCCGCGAATGCAGCACCAGCTTCATCTAGCCAAGAAAGCATTGCTCCACCAAAAAGATTCCCGTGGAAACCAACATTCTGTGTTTTACAAACATGTGTCGAGATTAATTGCATGGTTAAGTTGTACTAAACTTTTTGTAGAATACCACGACATCTACAATCGGTTCAGTGCTAATTCCGTCGTCTGAGTAAACTAATTTAATATCAGCGACTGATGGAAGAAGCATAGTAGCCCTTCCCGCCGGAAAACTCTGATCAGTATTGCCTAGAACATATTGCGTTCCCGCCGCAACACCTTGACCTGGGTTTGAAATCAAACTAAGTCCACTAGGGAAGGAACTACCTTTAATATTGTTGGTTTGTGAGTTGGCAGTTAAAGCAACATTCTCAAGATTATGAGACGTGCCAACCCCAGGAGTTTTAATCGTGATAAGTACATCAGTAATCATTGATCGTGCTGGCAAATCCAGTGTTGTATCCAAAGGAGAGCCACCATCTGTTAACGTAAGGCTTTCTTTAACAAGTTGTCCATAAGTTACAGCATAAGCAGTTGTATTCTCCATTTTAAAAATATCACCTGCTGCTTCTTTTATATGTAGTCTTGCATCTGCCGCTTGGACGCCATCGCCTATAGCTACTCTCCCGCCAGTGGCAATAGAAAATCTAGAAGATACGTCCCCGCCGTCGGATGTTGCGATTTGGAAAGTCCGTAAAGAATTATGAGTTTCTGAGTTAAGAGAAAGAATAAAAGGCTGATTAGTATAAGAACCCGTATAACTTAAATTAGCAGTACCCTCCAGTCCCATCAAAAATTGATAAGCACCTTCTGTGTCAGTTTCTTGTGACATATACAAACTAGGGTTTTGATCTTCTCCTCCACTGTTGTCCGTGTCAGCGACCAGTCCTAGCGTTACATCCTGAGTTCCTTCTATTATAACGCTGGTATTGCCACTAGAAGGTTTGATGTGTAATGTGCTCTGAGGCGAAGATGTAGCAATGCCAACTCTATCATTACCGGCATCGACATGCAACATATGAGTATTACCATCAGACTCTACTGTGAAATCAACATCTTTACTCTGATCATTAAAGGTTGCTGATCCTGTTACAATTATAGAACCAGATATTGTAGCATTGTCGGCGTATCTACTCATGGATTATCGCACCGTGTCAAATTTTCGGTAGTAAACTGCTACATCAACAATAGCATTAGTTGTAACATTTGCGTCTGTAAAATCAAGTTTAATATCGGAAGTACCAGCAGTATTGAGAAGACCCACACCACCCACAGGGTAATTTGGTTGAACATTGTTAAAGTAATACATTGTACCAGAAACAATGGAGGACCCATTACCGATTAAACTAAACTCTCCAAAACTTGAGCTAAACATAGTTAGGGCAGCTGCACCATTATCTAAAGTAATATTGGTGAGATTGTATGTTGTACCCGAAGATACTGCTCCAGGTGTTGTCATCTTAATAACCACTGTATCTACAATAGAAGCTGCTGGTAAGTTCAAAGTTGTATCAATAGGTGTAGAGCCAGCAGCATTAATCGTTAAAGCAGATTTTACTAACTGTCCATAAGTCACGCCGTAAGCTGTTGTATTTTCAAGCTTAAAAATATCTCCTGCTACTGCTTTAACGTGTAAGCGGCAGTCTGCTTCCCTAGCCGCATCCGCAATTTGAATTTTTCCACCGTGTGCAATACAAAAACGCGAAGAAATCTCTCCTCCATCATCAGTTGCTATTTGGAAAGTCCGCACGGACATTGCTTGAGACTCGTCTTTCCGTGAAAGAATAAAAGGCTGGTCTGAATAAGATCCTGTAAATGATTGATCCGCGAGTCCTTCAAGTCCTATGTGAAACTGATAAGCATCGTCTGTTGAAGATTCTTGAGACATATATAAGCTAGGATTCTGATTTTCGGTAACATTATCAGTATCAGCAACAATCCATAAAGATGAATCTCCAAGGCTTTCAATAATAACTTTAGTGTCGCTAGTACCAGGACCACTTACATGAAGTGTTCCAGAGGGCGCACCTGTTCCAACACCGACACGGTTATTGCCTGCGTCAACTTTTAACATATTTACTTCACCATCAGATTCCACTGTGAAGTCAACATCAGCACTGTCTTGATTAAAGGTAGATGACCCGGTGACTGTTAAGTTTCCGCCTACTTCTGCATTGTTTCCATAATCACTCATTTATTGTCCCTCTTTTTTATCTTGCATATAAGCCGCATCAGCCATTTCTTTCTTTTTCTTACCGCTTTTCCCTTTGAACTGTGGAGCTTTTGATTTTTTAAAATCTTTAACATACGCCCCTGCACCGTCTTTAGGGTTTAACACTTCTCTTATTCCTTTGAGATCTTTTACGATATCTATTACTCCTTGTTCCGTTGTCCCTGGTCCAAAATCGCCGTCTAGTCCAGCTTTTACTTCAGGTAATCCATCATCAATAATTTTAAGAATTGTATTTATAGTGGTTTTGCCGGGAACGTCGGGGTCAAAATTGTCCGATACGAGATCATATAATTCATCCCATACAGCTCTATTTTTGCTCCGCGCTTTTGCATCTACTG
>Ga0233437_1003558_pt1 | contig 20224 bp, 21 predicted proteins | sample SI_122_August201_FD_182714 | JGI IMG/M metagenome (GOLD analysis project Ga0233437, IMG submission 182714) | Seawater microbial communities from Saanich Inlet, British Columbia, Canada - SI_122_August2016_200_MG | ecosystem: Environmental > Aquatic > Marine > Inlet | place: Canada: British...
CAAAAAGGGAAAGTCGCACTGAAATAAGCCCTCGGCCCTAAAAAAATCCCCCGAATCTCCTTTGGAGGGGTCTATAAAAAATTAGGTGGTGGATTTGGGGGGTGGGCAATGCTTGACAATGCACATTCATAAGTTTATAAAATCAGTATCCTGACTGGCTGATTATATAAAAAATTTTTCCATTTCGTGGTCTTCAAATAAGTTTGTTTCATATTTGTTTGATTTGTGTGATAAGAAAAATATCAAGATAAAAATGATTTCACGATTTCATTTTGTTAATCTGAGGGGACAATTATGAATAAGAAATTAAAAATAATTCCAGCCATCCTATCCCTGATTTTAATTATTATTGTTTTTATTTCGCTCACGGCTCATAACCAAAGAGAAATAGAAATTGAGTTTGAACAAAAAACCAAAATCATGACAAAACGTCTTGAATATTCATTAAATACATATTTAGAAAATCTCCATGCGATTAAAAATTTTTATCACTCAAGTGTAAAAGTGAATCGATCAGAGTTTAAACAATTTGTGACCCCAATTCTTAAGAGGCACAAAGGCATAAAGGCTTTGGAATGGATTCCCTTTGTAAAAAAAGAAGAAAGGGTTTTGTTTGAGAACCAGGCAAAAAGTGATGGATACACAAATTTTAGTTTCACCCAGAAAAACAACCAGGGTGTGATGGCTATCGCTTCAAAAAGAGATAAATATTTTCCGGTTTTTTATGTGGAACCCTTCCCAGATAATGAAAAGGCGTTTGGATACGATCTGGGTTCTGACCCTGTGCGAAAAAAAGCGTTAGATCTTTGCATGCAGACCGGCAAGCCAACAGCAACAGATAAAATAAGGCTGGTCCAAGATGCTCAGGATGGATATGGATTCTTAATATTTGTACCGGTTTATTCAAAGCCGGCCAATCAAAATGATAATGTTATGGATACACTTGAAGGATTTGTTTCAGGTGTTTTCAGCATCAATGATTTAGTCAATACCTCTTTGCATGATTTATTTCATAATCAATTCATATATACGATATATGAATCAGACCGCATTGAAAATAATGATATCCTTTTTACCCATACACCGGATAAAGAAAAAGGTGCCCAAATACAAAGTGATATCACATTGAAATCTACAATATCTGTTGTGGATAAAAAATGGATGATTGCATATCAGCCCACACCCTATTTTTTTAAAACGCATAAAAGATGGGATGCGTGGATTATTTCTTTTCTTTTAGGGGCGTTCCTTTTTGTGTTGTTACGCAGATCACGAGAGCTTGAAACTGAAAACATTAAAAGAAAAAAGGCTCAAAACGAATTAAGCACAAGTGAAACAAAGGTAAGAAGGCTTTTAGAATCAGCTCCGGACGCCCTGCTGTTAGTAGATATCCATGGGAATATCCTTTTTGCAAATAAAGAAGTTGAGACTATTTTTGGATATTCACCCAATGAACTCATCGGTAAATGGCATGACATACTTGTGCCTGGATCAATAAGAACTATTCATACAAACCATAGAAGTAAATATTTTAAAAATCCGCATACAAGACCCATGGGAGAAGGGTTAGAGTTATGGGGTTTAAAAAAAGATGGGCAAAAGTTTCCCATAGCAATCAAGTTAAGTCCGTTAATATTGGAAGATCAGACACAGGTCATCTGTATTGTAAGAGATATTACAAAACAAAAACAATCTGAAGATGCCATTAAACAAAGATCTAACGAATTAAAGTCATTGTATGAGATGGGGCAAGGTCTCAGTGAAATTTTGTCTATTGATCAGGTGATACAATCTGCACTGAAAGGGATTAACAATTCAATTTCACCAGATACCTCAGATATATTTTTAAGAGAAGGGGACAAGCTAATCCCGCAACCGGCACATGACAAAATCAATGGATTAATAAACGTGAACCAGCATTTTCATAAAGTGGGTGAATGTTTATGTGGTCTTGCTGCAAGCACGGAGAAGTCGATATATTCTGTTAATATCATGGCGGACAAAAGATGTACTTGGACAGAATGCAAAAATGCAGGGATTAAATCGTTTGCATCCATACCTCTTAAAGGTAAAGAAGGGCTTATCGGAGTAATGGGTGTGGGGTCATTGACGAAAAGAGATTTTGGCAAACAAAGTGAATTTCTTGAAACATTGGCGCAACAGGTTGCCATTGCTTTGGAGAATGCGTTATTTTACCAGAAAATTTCAAATTATGCAGATGATCTTGAAAAACAGGTGGGTGAAAGAACTCAGGAGCTTCAGGCAGCCTTAAAAAACGCTGAGTCAGCAGACCGTCTAAAATCCATCTTTCTTGCCAGTATGTCCCATGAGCTTAGAACCCCTTTAAATTCAATCATTGGCTTCACAGGGATCATGTTACAGGGGATCGTTGGGGCTTTAAATCAGGAACAAACCAAACAACTGACAATGGTTAAAAACAGTGCTGGTCACTTATTAGGGCTTATTAATGATATCCTTGATCTTTCAAAAATCGAAGCAGGTGAGGTAAAGATACAATTAGAAGATATCGATTTTGTAAAATTACTTGAAAAAGTAGTCCAAACCATACAACCCCTGTCAGATGAGAAGCAATTGAAATTGTCCTATGAGACACCTGATAGCACATTTCAGATAAAAACTGATAGCCAAAAAGTGGAACAGATTCTTATTAATCTTATCAATAATGCGATTAAATTCACTGAAAAAGGGTCTGTAAAAATAGTTTATACCAAAAACGTTGATGAGTTAAAAATATCTATAATAGATACGGGCATTGGTTTGAAAAAGGATGAACTTGAAACGGTATTTGATACATTTCATCAGACAGATACCGGTCTTGCCAGAAAATATGAAGGCACGGGTCTTGGATTGTCTATATGTAGAAAATTGACAGAGCTGTTAGGTGGAAAAATTTGGGCGCAAAGTGATGGAAAAAACAAAGGAAGCACCTTTTCTTTCACATTGCCCATAAAAGAAAGGTGAGCCATATGAAAAATAAAGTGTTAATCATAGAGGATAATGAACAGAACATGTATCTATTCACCTATTTGCTTGAAAAAAATGGATATGAAACACTTCAGGCAAATGATGGTTTAACTGGAATTGATCTGGCTAAACAACAAATACCTGAACTGATTTTATTAGATATCCAGCTACCTGATATGAATGGATACCAGATTGCACAACAATTAAGATCGAACCTAAAAACCAATAAAATTCCCATCATTGCCGTGACATCTTATGCAATGGTCGGGGACAAAGAAAGAACCATTGAAGCCGGATGTACAGGCTATATTGAGAAACCCATTAATCCGGATACTTTTATGTCAGAAATTGAGCGTTTTTTACCCAACAAAAAGGATTAAACATGGCAAATGGTAATACCGTATTAGTGGTTGATGATAATGATCAAAATTTATATTTGATCGAAGTATTATTAAAAAGTCAAAATTTTCATGTGACCACGGCTAAGGATGGAAAACAAGCGCTTGAAAAAGCCCGAAAAGATATTCCTTTTATGATTATATCAGATATATTAATGCCAGTAATGGACGGCTTTACCTTATGCCGTGCATGGAAGCAAGATGATCTCTTAAAGGAGGTTCCATTTGTTTTTTATACAGCAACATATACAGATCAAAAAGATGAAGAATATGCCCTTTCCTTGGGTGCAGATAAGTTCATCAGAAAACCCATGGAACCGGATCTCTTTTTAGAACAAATTCAAACGGTCCTAAAAGAATCACTGGAAAAATCATTGCCTACTCATGAGCCATTGGTGAAAGATGAAGACGAAGATTACAAGCTATACAGTGAAAGGCTTGTCAATAAACTTGAAAAAAAAATGTTCCAACTTGAAGAAGAAATCGAAACACGTAAAAAAGTTGAAATTGAGCTTCGAGACTCAAAAAAGGAATGGAAAGATATTTTTCAGGCCATAGGCAATCCTGCCTTCATAATAGATAATGAGTATAATATTTTAAATGCAAATTTAGCTGCAATCAATGCAAGCAAAGTTTCTGAAAATGAACTTAAAAAAATGAAATGTTATGAAATCTTTCACGGTTTAGATAAACCCGTCCATAATTGTCCCATGTGCAATCTGATAAACACAAATCAAAAGCAAACCGGTGAAATCGAAATTGAAAATTTTGGTGGCTCTTATCTTATTTCATGCACTCCTATATTTGATGGGAAAAATAAATTAGAAAAAGCAATACACATTGCAACGGATATAACAGCGCTTAAAAAAGCAGAAAAATCTTTGCGGGACAGCGAGAAAAAGTTTAAAAGTGTTTTTCATAATGCCCATATCGGAATCGTTATAGCCAATAATGAGGGTGAACTGGAAGACTTTAATGAAGATTTTAGAAAACTATTAGGTTATGGGAGAGCAGAACTTTTGGGGATGAATTTTGGCAATTTTACTTTTCCGGATGATCTTGAAAATGAGCTCGAGTATTTTAATAAAATAAAGGACGGTTTATTAAGCACCTATCGGTTACAAAAAAGATATGTCACTAAAAACAAAGATATCAAATGGATTGAATTAACAGTTTCAGCTGTCCGGGGCAATGACGGAGAAATTATTCAATTTATTGGTATGGTATTGGATATTGACGAACAAAAAAAGTCTGAAGAAAACAAAAAACAACTTGAAATGCAGCTTAGGCAATCACAAAAAATAGAAGCTATTGGTAACCTGGCTGGTGGTATCGCCCATGATTTTAATAATATCCTTTCTACCATTATCGGATACACGGAATTATCATTTGACGACGTTGAAAAAGGATCCATTCTTGAGGATAATTTAAATGAAATTTACAATGGCGGAAAAAGAGCAAGAGACCTTGTTCAGCAGATACTGACATTTGCAAGAAAAGCAGATGAAGACATTATTCGTATACGACCGGATCAGATGGCTAAAGAGGTTGTGAAACTCTTAAAATCTACTACACCTTCATCCATAGAAATTCGAACTCATTTTAATACCTCATCTTATATCATGGGAAATTCAATTCAGCTTCATCAGGTGTTTATGAATCTCTGTACAAATTCGATTCAATCCATGGAAGACGCGGGTGGTATTTTAGAACTAAATATAAAAGACAAGGTATTTCCTTCCCTGACTGAGGATACCATAGGTGTGCAAGGTGGTGAAAGCATATTAATCAAGGTGTCAGATACGGGTACTGGCATTCCTAAAAATGTTCTTGATTCAATATTTGATCCTTATTTTACCACAAAAGAGCTAGGACAGGGTACTGGGCTTGGTTTGTCAACGGTTCATGGTATCATCAAAAGTTATGGAGGAGAAATTACAGTTAAGAGCCAAGAAAATATAGGGACAACCTTTAAGATATATTTGCCCATTGTTTCCAATAATGGGCAAACCCAGTCTCATAAGGATGTTTCAATACCAAAAGGGACTGAAAAAATTCTATTTGTCGATGATGAGAGTTCTATAGTTGATGTGGGTAAAAAAATACTGACAAGATTAGGATATAAGGTTACCGCTATGACCAGCAGCTTTGAAGCATTGGACAGGTTCCGTTCGAATCCGGATGCATTTGATCTGGTTATAACCGATATGACAATGCCGAATTTATCAGGTGATAGATTGAGTTCCGAATTAATAAAAATCAGATCGGATATTCCCATTATCCTTTTGACCGGATTTAGTAAAAAAATAGATAAGGATAAGGCAGTGCAAATGGGTATAAAGGCTTTTGCTCATAAGCCGTTAGTCTTATCAAAATTAGCAAAAATTATTAGAAAAGTACTGAACTCATAATATGTAAATATAAGCAAAAAATTACTTTAATCAGGACGTGGTTATGCCCTTTGTCGAGATACCAGGATTGCCCGGAAAAGTTTATGTGCCGGAAAAAAAGAATAATTGCTGCAAAAAACATCCCTGCAACGATTGTTTTTCCTGTGAATATTGTTCAGATGATCGATGCAATGTCTGTCGATCCAGCAAGAAAAAAACAACAGGTATCAATAAAAATTTCAAGGACTCTCAAAATTAAATCTTGTCCCAAATGAAACAAGTCCTCTCAACTTCAAAATCTATTATTTCCTGGCCATATCGGTTTATAAAGATATAGTCCTGCCGTAATATTCTCCTGGCAGGTTTTCTCTGAATTCGTTATAACTTCAGATAAAGTTGTATTGATGTCATCATGCTTTAAGGTGATACCAAATTGCAAAATTATTATTATGTGGTTAATTAAGGGATAAATGGAACTTTAGTTTATAACACAACAGGTAAGGTGGTTTGATGAATTTATTTACAATAGATAATGAAAAATGTGATAAAGACGGTATTTGCGCCATTGAATGCCCTGCCCATATTATTGAAATGACAAAAGAAGGACCAGTACCCATAAAGGATGCCCAGCAGTTTTGTATCAGGTGCGGCCATTGCGTGGCGGTTTGCCCAAAAGCTGCTTTCAGTCTGGAATTTCTTTCGCCGGATCAGTGCATGCCCATTGAAAAAGATCTTGTACTTAATGCAAATCAAGTGGCGCATTTTTTAAAATCCCGCAGGTCTGTGCGGCGATACAAGAAAAAGCCGGTACCAGAGGATATTTTTGAAAAAGTGCTGGCGATTTCCAAAATTAAAGTATTACAGAGCTCCTAAAAGAAATGATCCGGATATAAGGTATCATGTTTAAGAATATATCCATACTTGCAGGTTCTAAAGCCATGGACATTATTCAAGATGAGGGACTGGATATGTCCCGGGTAAAAGTTATTGCCGGTGCATCAGGCTCTGCAAAATTTCTGGTATTAACAGGAATTGACAGGGTGTTGATGTCTTTATTTGAAGAACGGACAGATCCTCTTTATCTTATCGGAACCTCAATAGGTGCATTTCGAATGGCTGCCTTTTGCTTTTATGGATCAATTCCCCATGACAAGCTATGGTCTGACACCCTCTAATTTTAAATCAGCATTATTATCTTCAGGATCAATGCCAATAGCAATGGAGGGAGTTTCAACTATTGAGGGAGCACCCGGGCTTTTTCGGGATGGGGGAATCCTTGATTATCATCTGGACATCCCATTTTTACCAGATGGGGACGGCCTTGTTTTATACCCTCATTTTTATGAAAAGATTACGCCCGGATGGTTTGATAAGGCATTAAACCGAAAACCTTGCAACGGCAACATGGAAAATGTTGTTCTTGTTGCACCATCAAAAACTTTTGTGAAAAGCCTTCCCTATGCAAAAATACCCGATAGAAAAGATTTTAGTACTTTCAAAGGAAAAGATATTCAGCGTAAGGTCTATTGGAAAACCGTTCTTGAAAAAAACAAGCAATTGGGGGAAGAATTCTTTGAGGCCATACAATCGGGAAAAATAAGGCAGATCGTAAAACCCCTCTAAAAAAAGAATTGTTCCAAAGCATCATTAGGTTTTATTGTTCGCCGCGTTCTTCCAATACATCTTTTAGAACAGACAGGGCTGTGTTTGCCGCAGGCACACCGCCGTAAATACTGGTTTGGAAAATCACTTCTGCTATCTCTTCCTTTGTGCAGCCCACATTCAGAGCCGCATGGGTGTGAAGCTTTAGTTCATCTGGTTTTGAAAGAACAGTTAACGCGGCCACTGTAACCAGTTGCCGTGTCTGATGGGGGATTTTTTCCCTGGAATACATCTGGCCTGTGATATACAAAGACATGTCTTTTGCAAGGTCTTTATCAAAATGTCTCCACAGATTGTAAGGTTTTTCCTCTTCTTTAACAGTGGAAAAATAAAGTTTCGCGGTTTTACCTGTTTTTTTAGCGATTTTTTTTGGGTCCAACTTTTTCTCCTTTATAAAAAGACATGAACAATAACCTCAAAAATTAAAAGGGGTTATTGTTCATGTTGTTTTTTTATCTATTGGCTTTTCTAAACCCAAGCTGATCCAGCGCGATGATCCATTTGCAGATATTTGTAGAACCTTCAACCATGGAATAGGTTGGGGCGTCCCTATAGTATCTGGCAACAGGATATTCTGTGGAGTATCCATAGGCACCCAGAATTTTCATGGCAAAGTTGGCAGATTTTGTTGCAATTTCCCCTGCCAGATATTTTGCAATGGCCACATCACGACCATTGTTTAATTTGCCCTGGTCTTTCGCCCATGCCGCCTTGTAGACAATCAGACGGGCAGCTTCTATTTCCGCCGTCATCTGGGCGATCATGTCCTGATTCATCTGGAATTCACCGATTTTTTTCCCAAATTGTTTTCTTTCGTTACAATATTTGGTGGACACGTCAAGACAGGCCTGGGCAAGCCCTACACCACCGGCAGCAGCAGACAGTCTTGTCTGGTTCAAAGATGAGAACACTATCTTTGCTCCGTCACCGGGTTTGCCCAGAATATTTTCTTTGGGCACTTTAACATTATCAAGGAAAAGTTCTCCTGTGGGTGAGGAGTGTGAACCCAGTTTGTCAAGACCTGAAGTCTTAATTCCTTTAAAGTTTTTAGGCTCGATAACAAAGGCGGAAAGCCCTTTTGATCCTGCGGCTTTATCAGTGTAAGCATAATAAAGGAGAGCATCTGCATAATTGGCATTGGAAATCCAGGTTTTGGAACCGTTTAATAGCCAGTGATCTCCTTTATCTTCTGCAGTAGATGCCATGGCCATAACATCTGAACCTGCATCAGATTCTGTAATGCCGAATCCACCAATATATTCAGCAGTACACAGTTTTTCCACATATTTCTTTTTAACTTCATCATTTCCATATCTGAAGATGGTATAGGCACATCCCAAGACCTGCATGTTGACCTGGACTCTCAGTGAAGACGATATTTTGGCAAGTTCTTCCGTTACGATCATGGCAGCCAGAAAACCCATGTCTTCTCCGCCGTATTCTTCAGGGATAACTGTTCCAAAAAATCCTAATTCTCCAAGGGGTCTCATTACTTCGTCAATGGGAAGATAATGTTTTTCATCCCATTCATCTACATATGGCGCGATCTGTTTTTTTGCAAAATTTCTGATTTCTTTCTGGAGCATCTGAAGCTCTTTTGATAATTGAAAATCCATTATTCCTCCTAAACGGTTATCCTAAAATGTTTTACATATACAAACATATGTTTCATATCATAAGTTGTACGATTAACTAAAATTTGATAGACTTGTCAAGAAAAAAGTTAAAATATAGCTAAAAAATAGCTTGACAAAGAAGTGGATTTATTTCATCTTTAAGCGGCATTAAAATGCTGTTTTGTCATGGGAAACAATAGGTTTAAAAGGGTTATTCTAAGGCTGTCTTGTTTAATTCGGATCGGCCGGTTGAATAAAGGGCTATACAAAAAAGAAAATGGACAATTTCATATCATACAGAGAGCATAAAAAATGAAGCCCTCTGCAGATACAAAATTTGGTTTGCAAGGTATTGATAATTACTCAATAACAAGAAGAAGCTGTTTGGTGGCGACTTTGTCATCCACTTTTACATCGACTTGTTTTACCTTGCCATCAGCTGTAGAAACAATTGGATTTTCCATTTTCATGGCTTCAAGGACCAAAAGTTCTTGCCCCTCTACCACATCATCTCCTTGTTTTACATGGACCTGGAAAATTGTACCGGGCATGGGGGCTAAGATTTCTGTGCTCATTTTGCTCTCCTTTGTTCAAAACATATTAAATTTTTTTCTTGCCAGAAAAAGATTTTTTCTTAAACAAGACAGTTTTGGTCTATACTTAAAGAAAAGTTTAAAGTCAAGTGGGGTGTTCCTTCTTGGCAGGATATTGGATTTAAGATTTATTAATAAGCGATTAACTTCCTTTTAAAGGGGGTTATAGATTTCAAATAATAATTTATTATTGCACCGGGAGTAAAGAATGAGACAATATTTTGAAAAAATGACAGAATTTGGTGTGGCACTTAATAAAGGGCAATTGCTAAGTTCAGAAGGAAATGTAAAGAATATCAAGGAAGTGGAAATCGGGATCGATGTTGAAGTTGAAAAAGTAAAAAATGCTGGAATGCCAACTGAAAAAATCAATGCAAGGGGTGCAATGACCGTGTGGCAGCGCCTTGAATATCTTATTGATCCGGGTACATGGAATCCCTTACATACTCTTTTTAACCCCGAAGAAAATGTTGAAAACACCACCAATGTCATTGATGGCCTGGCAAAGATTTCCGGCAAATGGTGTGTTGTTGCAGGTTTTGATAATAAAGTCATGGCAGGCGCATGGCTTCCGGGACAACCGGAAAATATTTTAAGGGTCACAGATCTTTCAAAACGATTGAATATCCCTTTGGTCTGGCTGGTCAACTGTAGTGGTGTAAAACTCACTGAGCAGGAAAAGTTCTATGCCAACAGAAGGGGAAGCGGTACAACCTTTTATCGTCATGCCGAGCTTGAGCAAATGGGGATTCCCGTTCTGGCCGGCATCTATGGTACTAACCCTGCCGGAGGAGGATACCAGGGCATCAGTCCGACAATTTTATTTGCCCATAAGGATTGTAATATTGCTGTGGGCGGCGGCGGTATTTTAAGCGGTATGTCTCCCAAAGGGTTCTTTGATCTGGAAGGCGCAGAACAATTGATTGCAGGTGCAAAACAATACAAGGCCAAACCTCCGGGATCAGTTGATATCCATTTTAATGAAACCGGTTTTTTTAGGTATGTCTATGAAGAAGAAAAAGGGGTTCTTGACGGGCTTAAAGATTATATGAAGGATATGCCGGCTTATAATCCTAAATTTTTCAGGGTTGCAGAACCTAAAGCACCAAGGTTTCCAGCTGAAGATCTCTACCGTCTCATACCCCATAACCAGAAACAGATTTATAATTTTAAGGAAATCATCGCCCGTCTAGTTGATGGCAGCGAACACATGGAATTTAAACCGGATTACGGTCCTGAGATTTATACGGGGCTCGTGAAAATGGATGGTTATCTTGTGGGCATTATCGGCAACAACCAGGGCTGGCTTGGAGAAGATTATCCCGAATATGCAGATTATGGCGGAATCGGTGGCAAGCTTTACCGCCAGGGCCTGATCAAAATGAATGAATTTGTCACCTTTTGCGGACGAGATCGAATCCCTTTGATCTGGTTCCAGGATACCTCGGGCATTGATGTGGGTGATATTGCTGAAAAAGCAGAGCTTCTGGGTCTTGGGCAGTCTTTGATTTACTCTATCCAGCAGACAGACGTGCCCATGACATTGATAACGTTGAGAAAAGGAACAGCAGCGGCCCATTATGTTATGGGAGGTCCGACTGCCAACCGCCACAATGCCTTTACCCTGGGTCTGGGTACCACTGAAATTTATGTCATGCATGGTGAAACGGCAGCGGCAGCAAGTTTTTCAAGAAGGCTTGTCAAAGAGAAAGCTGCCGGACGTCCGCTTGAGCCTATTATCGAAAAAATGAATCAGCAGGCCAAGGAATACTATGATAATTCAAGACCGGCTTATTGTGCAAAATATGGTATGGTGGATGAAGTGGTTAAGATGAGCTCTTTGCGTGATTATCTGAAAGCCTTTGCAGGGGCTAGTTACCAGAATCCAACATCTATTTGTCCACAGCATCATATGATTACACCCAGGGTTATCAGAGGATAGGAAAATTAAATTATCAGATTAAATTACCAAATTAAATCACCAGGAGGCCAATATGGCAGAGCCAAAATTTTTAAAAATTGAAAACAATGGTCAGGTTGCCAGGATCATTCTTGATCGTCCCAAACACAATGTTTTGGACATTCCCATGATGAATGAACTCAATGCTGAGCTTGAAAAAATAGCAGCAGATGAAGAACTCAAATGTCTGGTGATTACAGGCGAAGGCAGAAGTTTTTGCGCTGGTGTGGAAGTAGCAGATCATAAACCAGACAATGTTGATGCAATGGTGGCAACATTTAACCGGATTTTTGAGCTGATCAATATAATTGATATCCCTATTATTGCAGCAGTGAACGGTGCATGTTTAGGTGGAGGGATGGAGGTTGCAATTGCCTGTGATATGGTCATTGCCTCGGAAAAAGCTATTTTTGGTCAGCCTGAGGTCAAACTTGGATTTTTCCCGCCCTATGCAGCATTAAGGCTTCCAGAGCTTGTAGGCGTTGCCAAGGCCATTGAAATCGTCACCACGGGTCAGAATTATTCTGCCCTGGAATCCAAAGATCTTGGATTTGTATCAAAGGCGGCATCTGTTGATGATTTCCAGGCAACGATTGATGGCCAGGTAAAACAAATCTGCCATGCAAGCCCATTGATCCTCCGTCTTAATAAACGGGCAGTGAAACGCCATATTGGTACGAGCTTTTTCCAGGGTGTGGATCTTGTCAGTAACTATTTTCTTAAAACAATGATGAAAACAGAAGATACCCTTGAAGGTATTGCCAGTTTTGAGGAGAAGAGAAGACCGGTCTGGAAAAACAAGTAAAGCCCGGTAAAAACCCTTTCAGAATTTTTATGGCAGGGGGGTATCATCCCCTGCCATGATGTCATCTAAACGAGTATCTTATATTTTAAGCAAATTTATTATTGGGTTAAATGGGTATGACAGGACCTGGCAAAGATAAATTACTTGACCTTGAAAAGAGGATGAATAAGCTTTGCATCAAAAAAGAAGATATTGAAGAAAAATTTATCAAGGCATCGGGCAGAGGCGGCCAAAAGGTAAATAAAACATCTTCTGCAGTGTTCCTCAGACATCAAAAAACCAATTTGACAGTGAAATGTGGAAAATCAAGATCCCAAACCTTAAACCGGTTTTATGCTCTTCGCACGCTTATTGAAAAAATAGAAGAAGCTGTGATGGGAATAACTGAGGAAAAATTAAATAAAGTAGAAAAGATAAAAAAGCAAAAACAAAGGCGAAGGCGAAAAACCCAAAAAAAACTTAAGCGCCAGTGATTAATTAAAAGGCGCCCAGTTGGCATGGTTTTATCTTGATGTTTTTTTTCTCACAAGCCGATCCCATATCAAGCCGTTTTGTGTTTAGTTTTTTTGCAGTATCCCATGACTCCAAACAGGATATCCTCCCATCTTTTGATGCTTTATCCAGGTACTCATTTAAATCAGGTGCAATTTTAATATCAGGATCAATTTTTTTTTGCCCACCAGTGTAACCAAATAATCCAAGCTGGCATTCTGAAATTCGATATTCTAAAAGATCTATCTGTACGCCGATTTCAGAAGGGGGAATGTTCAACTCTTTTGCACCCTTATGGGCCAAAACACAGCTAATGCAATTGTCATTTGACAATGCCTGTATTTTTTGGGTTATGGTTTTATTGATTTTTTGGTCCTTATGTTTTGCTGCATAATGCCCTTTATCCTCGTGTGCCATAATATTATCCCTGAATAGTGTATTAACTCAACTTTCGGTCTTAAGTTCTTGCAGACGGGGTCGGGCTTGTTTTATTGTGTTTTATCAATAAATCTATATCAAAAATGCAATAATGCAAGCCTGACCCCACCCAAATCTGCCAACTCCGAAAGTTGAGGTATTAAATTTAAGTACAAAAAGAATCATAATATATTACAGAGAAAATTAAAATATAAAACTAAGGGTTCACTCAAAAATTAATTAGTTTTTGATCAGGCACATATTGCCAATTCTGCGCGTGACCTTCTGGTTAGAGTTGAGGGGGCCTGTCCGGGTAAGGAGTGAAAACTTAGGCATATTAAAAAGAATTGACATAACAAAGATAAATCCATAGAGATATTGTATGAAAGCAATGGGGAAATATAGGATTTTCAAACGGCTGATCAATTTGAACGGCATTAGGTCAAAAAACTTTACGCCAAACGGCTTTACAATGATTGAAATCATATCAGTACTTGTTATTATCGGGATCCTTTCTGCTGTTGCCGTCTCCAAAATGGATTCAATAGATGCCTATGATGTGGCTATGGAAACTGAAACAATGAAAATCCATCTTAGATACAGTCAGATCCGGGCCATGAGCCATGACGAACCCTGGGGTATTAAAATAAGCAACGGCACATCATACAGCCTGCAAAAAAATGGTTCCACAGCGCCTGTGAATCTTCCTAATAAAGATTCCGCCACCTATTATTTTGCAAAAGGAATCAGCATAAACCCGGGTAATCAGGTTATAAATTTTGATGATCTTGGAAGCCCTGGAAATGCTGATATTGTTATCACATTAAAAAAACAGGGGAAAAATCCACGCAGGATAAACATAACCCCAAAAACAGGTTTTATCTATTAGACGTCATGAAGCTGAAAACAGATAATTTGGGATTTACTTTGATTGAATTAATTGTTGTGATTGTGGTTGCCTCAATTTTTGCAGCCATGATGGTCCAGTTTGTCTATACTTCCGGAGTGAAGAGCACAGCACCGATATTTGTTCTTGATAAGTCTTTAAAGATAGATGAAATTCTTGAAAGTATTACATCCGATTATCTCCAAAATTATACTTTAGATCTGAATTTGCTGCAAACCAGAATCGGCAAAAGGGAAGGAAGTGATCAGAACAATGGATATGGAGTATACAGGGTGATCCATAACAGGTTTATTAAATTTGTTGCAAAATCAGAAAAAGTATCTCCTCAAGGTGATTCTGAAAATGGGAATTTGTTAAAGGTTACCATTGAATCAATAAATTCCAAAGAAAGGTTAACAGCAATATACCATAAACAATATAATAGATTATGATCAAATTATTTTTCGACAAATCAGGTTTTTCATTCATTGAGTTAATAGCTGTCCTGGTTATCTCAGGAGTCCTTATCCTTTTTGGCAGTATTGGCATTATGAAGGTTGTTAAAACTTATTTTTCCCAGAAAACCAATTCAGAAATCTCCTATAAAGGCCAGCTTGCTATGATAAGAACTTCAAAGGAGTTTAGGAATCTTACCAGAGTTGCAACAGGTAAAGGCAAAACAACTTCTATTGTTTATGATATCTATAGAAATGCAAAGCTTGAAACTCACAAACTATCATGGACAGGGACCATTGGTGATCCCCTTTTGTATGACGATTTTTCCAATAATGGAAATATTCTTGTTGATTCTGTGAAAAATTTTAAACTTGAATATTATGACGCTTATAATGACAAAGATCCCGCTCCCATCTGGAACAGCTCTACTATATTGATCAAAGTTACTCTGGAACTCATAGGAGTGGATAATATCTCTTCAGTATTTACAGGTAAAATAGCGCCAAGGAATCTTCTACCTTGAGCAAGAGAGAAGATGGGGTAATGAATCAATTAAAAAACAATGGTGGACAATTTTATAACAACAATAAAGGTATCATGCTGATAGGACTTATTGTTATTATTACTATTGTCGGAATAATGAGTGCAGGCTCTTTATATTTTATATCCGGTTCCACACAGACCACACTTTTTGCCAATGCCAATTCAAGGGCATATTATCTTGCAGAATCAGGTATTAATTATGCCAAGTTAAATGTGGGAAAAGGGTTATCCTACAAAGCCGCTACAAAGTTTAATCTGGACAATGGCGATGCTTTTATTATTAAAACCGAACTTGATCCACAAGATCCATCCCGGACAATTATTTATTCAACGGGAATTGTCAATTCGGGATCATGGCTTGAATCAAAATATGATATTACATCAAATTTTATAAAATCAGGAGGGATTGATTTAAGTGAAGTAGTCGGATTAACCATGGAGGACAAGAAAGGCAAATTAGTTCTGAATCCCATCTGGAGTATTAAAGGGCAGCCTAAGATAGAAGTAAAAAAAGATATTGGCAAAGCAGTGCTTGGTTTTACAAGCCAAAAAGGACCAAAGAAAAGTAAAGAAGGGGAAAATGGAAAAAAGATTCAGACATACTTACCCATACTTTTAAGCCTTGGGTGGTGGAAGACAAGTCCTGAAAAACCTGATTTTGATCAAGCCTGGTCTGACTACAATGGGTTATTGAGCTATGAAGTACAGGTTAAGGTCAAGCTTGAAATAAATGGGAGTCATGGAGATCATTTTATGCATGGCATTTCATTCAGGCTTTCTCCAAAGAGTCCAGGGTGGGCTGACAGCAATACTTACCGATCTTATGGGATATCCTATTTTAAATCAAAAAACATCACATGGCCGTTTAATATAGATCTTGACAACTCATTTAAGGCGATCATGAATAATTTTGTTTATATTGTGTTATGGGAAAAGATAAGTTCAAGCAATACCCTATCTTTGATAGACTACAGAAAATTAACTAAATACGATGGTGTCCTTGATGGATCAGATCTAAAAGACTGGTCAACAATTTTTTTAAGGCTTGAAGAAAAATTTGATGGTCCAAAAGGAACAAGGAAAAACCATATTACGGGATTTTTAAAGGGACCTGCTGCACCACCTTTAGGTAAAATTGACTGGGATTCAGGCAATTACAATATTGTTCAGTGGAAAAACAATTATTCCGGGCATGTTTTAACCAATTCTCTGACAACGCCAAATTTTAGCGTTTACAAGCCCGATGAAATAGGACTTCACGCTTTTTATAATTTCAATGCGAGCGATAAACAATATTTTGCAGATTTTAGCTTAAGGCTTGGCTCGGGCCCTATTATACAGTGGTAAAACACATGAAAAGATCTGATATAAAGAAATTGTTTTAAGGTTACTAATATTTTATTGGGCAGGCCCTTAGTTGGGCAGTGCCCAAGTGCCTGTTACACCGCTTACTGACACACCATTAACTTGTGTTACCGTAATAAGTCCATTGTTAAGATTTGCAGTGAAATCATTTCCCAGGGGAATATTTCCATTTGCATTTGCAGGTAAAATCGAGGTGTCATTTACCAGGCTACAAATCGCAGCAATATTTGCAGGAGCAGACCCTTGGTTTGAAAGCAGATATTGACCATACGCTGTTGAAAGTCTTGTTTTTATTTCTGCAATGGCAGTTTGTCCTGATTTTATTCTGGCCTGATTCTGCAGATCCATATACTTTGGTATTGCAACGGCTGAAAGGATACCAAAGATTAAAAGAACTGCAATAATTTCAATTAGGGTAAATCCTCCCTGGTTGTTTGTCGTGAGGTTTTTTCCTGGTTTTAAGATAATGCCTCCTAAAATCACATTGAAAAATTATATTTATATTATAGTAATTTTTAGTTCAGGCTTTTTGTATAGCCACCTTTTTTGTATAGTCATGGATTTTTTCTCGATATTTTTCCAAAGGTATCAGATTCTTAAATAATTGCAACCTAGTTTACAAAGATGGGGGAAAAATTTTTCCAGACAGATTTAAAGGAAAAAGGGTATTATTTTATCAGGTTTGGTATCACTGCTTGGACGGTTTTTTTAGGCCGAAATAATATACTGCCAGTAAAATAAGGAACCAGAAAACAAAGGTGATGGGGAATCCGGAAAAGGTATCTATAAAAAGGGTATTCTCAACAGATTCCGTATGAATGCCTGGTTTTTTGATTTTTAAAAGAAGGGCATATAAGACACCTAAAATACCATAAGAAATGTTATAAGCCAGTCCTTTAAAGCTTAAAACAGTTGCCCGCTGGTCAGATGATGCAACCTGGTTAATATAAAAGCTGACAAAAAAACCTGTAAAGTACATGGCACAAAAAGTGATAAGGGCAGGGATTAATCCTGCATAGGGCCAGAAAAAACTCATGAGGGTAAGTCCGGTAAGACTCAACCCAGTGGTGATCCAAAGGGCATAGGCCGGGGTATGGTTTTCTGCAATTTTTTTAGCCATTTTGGGAATCACAAGACCGAACATGGCAACTAGTGATCCAATAATACCAAAAGTTGATTCAGGAAGCTCTATCACTCTGTAATACTGGCTGGAAAGAGTGATAACAATTCTTATAATGCCGTCAAACAGCATGCCGAAAAGTATGATGGAAAAGGCAAAAGGGGTTTTTATAATCCAGAGGCCGGCCTTGAGTGTCAGGCTGAAAGCCTGTAGTACCTGTGGTTTTTTTGTATCAGACAAATCCGGATCTTTGACTGGATCTTCCATTCTAAGGGTCGTGATAAATGCACAGATTGCCAGGATAAAGGTAAGGTATAATGGGAATCGCATGGTGGTTTCCTGAGAAAAGGCGATGGCAAAGCCGAAAAATCCACAAATCTTTTCAAGCAGGTTTGGATCATAAACGGCAGCCCCCACACTCATGGCAATAATAAATCCAATGGATTGAAACCGCATCAGGATTTCCAACACTCTGCCCCATTGCTGAACGTCCCCTTTTTGAGCCAGGGAATCATAGGCTATTGCCTCGTCAGCACCACTGGCAGCAGCCTCTGCAAGCCCGCTTAAGATGCGATTGATCAGAAAAACAAAAAAAATAAGGGAGGGATTTGTTTTGGGAATAAAACTGATGATACCGATTTCAATGATCATGATGAATGTGGCAAAAACCAGGAGCCGTTTTCTTCCGACAATATCAGCCAGAGCCCCAGAAGGAACTTCGGCAAGAACAATGGTGGCTGCCCAGACTGCATTGAGAATGGAAAACTGGGCCACGGTCAGGCCGAAATCCAGGAACAGAATGGTAAAAACCGGGTAATAAAATCTTGAATTAAAAAAAACTTTAAAGGCAATAAACAAACGGATGTTAGGAATAGAAAATGTAGGTATCAATGTTCGGCTATTCTTTTGATATCAAGGTTTTTAAGACATCTTCCTTGCCAATGATGCCCAGAAGTTTTTTACCGTCCACAACGGGTATGGTGTGAAAATGTTTTTCCACCATAAGGCTTGCAATTTCCGATACGGGTGTGTCGGCAGTCACGGTAACCGGGTTTTTGATCATGGCCTGGGTAATAGTTGCCGCTGAAATTTTTTGTAAGGTTTCCTCTAATTTTTTGGATGATGACAAAGGGATGATGCTGTCAAGGATGGTAAAAATAGGTGGAATCGGCATTTCTTTTTGCTGGAAGATCAGGTCACTCTGGCACAGGATACCCACCAGTTCTTCTTGATCATTCATAACAGGGACTCCATTGATATGGTTTTTTAAAAGGATTTTCACTGCCTTTGGTATTTCAGTATCCAAAGAGACACAGATGACATTGGTTTCCATTATATCTTTAGCTTTGATCATGATATCCTCCTTATGAATGAACTTGTATAATAATTTGTTTCGTTCACAGGTGGTGCTGACTTTACTTACTATACATGATTATAGTTTTCAGGTAAAGCGCCTGTAAGTGTAAGATCGATTTTTTGATTAATTTATAGCCTCCATTAAAGTTTGGAAATCCAGTAGTGTTAGCAAATGTTGGAAATTCAAGTTTCTTCAAAATTATGTTCAGAATGTATCACTATCTTGAAAATTGGCCTAACAGAAATACCTCTTGAATAAATTTGTCTTTTATGTAAAGAAATTCTTAACAGAAGCTGTTCATTTGTTCATTCACTAAAAGCTTCTTGGATTCTATTTATGATATCCGGCTCAGATAATATGAAAATTGTAATGTTATCCAGCTGGATTTTTATAAACTTGATCTGGATACCACTGCAACCTTATCGATACATCATTCCGGACTGCTACTGAGAGTTTCAAAGATGATTTTGACCGGACTAGGGGGATTCTATGCTTCAGTCGAAATTGGAAAAACCCAGTTCTCTGGAGTCATTATGCGGACAAGCACAGAGGGATTTGCTTGGGTTTCGACCTCGACGATTTTTATGCACAAGAAGTGAAGTACAGCGATAATCGGTTAGACCCTGGTACGGCAACAAATGTTAAGTATGCTGGAATATCTGCCTACGTATTGGATAGCCTTTGTACTAAATTTTCTCATTGGCAATACGAAGAAGAGGTTCGTGCATTATTTGATTTCAACGAATGTACAATGGAGAATGGTCTATATTTCTTCGGTTTTTCGGATGTGCTTGTTCTTAGAGAAGTGATTGTCGGAGCTCGTTGTGATGTCAGTTTAGAGGAACTTAAGCAGCTGCTGTCAAATATTCATCCAGACGTGAAATTGAGAAAATCACGATTGTCATGGAATAGTTATTCTGTCGTTGAAGATACTCAGTAATGTGCGAGTTGAACAAAAATACGTATAACCAAGGAATGCAGAGATACGGCCTAAAGGCCGTTCCTGATTCCTGGCGTTAGGTCTTTGGATATGGAAATTTGAATGCAAATAATTGATAAAAATGTAGAATTTTCGAGACGCGCTGAAATTGCACTCAATCGTCTAAGCGAACAAGACAGAAATAGAGTTTTAAAAAATATCGAAAAAGTTTTCGCTCTTGGACTTAAACCTCCTTTTGC
>Ga0233437_1003562_pt1 | contig 20205 bp, 22 predicted proteins | sample SI_122_August201_FD_182714 | JGI IMG/M metagenome (GOLD analysis project Ga0233437, IMG submission 182714) | Seawater microbial communities from Saanich Inlet, British Columbia, Canada - SI_122_August2016_200_MG | ecosystem: Environmental > Aquatic > Marine > Inlet | place: Canada: British...
GAAAAATATTTTTATAAGGTTTGACTTGCTGGCAAGTGTATCTCCAATTAACAGTAATGGAGCCTTATTCAATTTGGTCTTTCTCATTTCCATATAATTGATTTTTAAGTCAAATGATAAAAAAACAGTCTACACCAAATATGGTATATTGGAAAAATTCAAAAGCCCAGACTGATGAAAGAAACGCTCGGTAAATTGTTTTAAAAAAGGGACGGGGTCTGCGGGATCAGGCGAGATAAAACTGGCGACACAGATACCATTTATAATCGCTATTAAAAATATCCGATACACAAAGATTGAGTTCAAATATTTTTCAAAATAGAGTTTGTTCTATCAAGAATAGACCAACTGCAATTATGGTGAATGCCACAATTTTGTATAATTGTTTTGATGGAATATAGTGGGCGATCCAGGCGCCGAACACAACGCCGATGGCTTGAATAATACCTATTGTTGTACCGAGTTCGAAATCAATTTTTCCATATAATCCAAATCCAACTGAAGCAAAAATGGCTATAGGAAGCTGAATCACCTGACTGACACCGATGGCTATCAAAGCCGGAATATCCAAAAAGATGAGGATTGGGACGAGTAAAACCGGTCCCCCTGTTCCTGTGAAGGAAGAGCCGAAACCAACCCCTAAACCAATTAAAACCAACTGAATTTTGCTCAGCTCAAAGTTGTCATTCTTAGTGAGTGGTTTCCTGTAAAGCGCATTCAGTCCTGAAAAAATAATTAACGTTGATAAAATAATTGTTAACGAGGCTGTTGGTAACGTCGTATTTGCCCAAGCTCCCAATACTGCAGCAGGTACAATGCCAATACTCAGCCAACATACCATGTACCAAGAGATCGACCGTTTCCTAGCATAAGTTATTGTGCCGACAATACCGGTGAATAAAAAACTCCAACTGCTTACTGCCATTGCCAGATGGAGGTCGATGCCAAGAAAATATGTTAATAATGGTGATAGCAAGATACCACCGATACCAACCATACCAATAAGAGTGCCTGTGACTAAACCCAGGAAAAGTAATTTTATCAATATCAAATTATCTTATTGAACTTCTGGTGAGTTTTTAGCAATCTGAACTATTTTCATGGCCAGGGCCTATGCTACGTCAACGGTGTTTATAGGAAGCAAACTATCAAGGGCGCTAAGTTCTGTGCAGGCAATAATGGCCGTTTTTACATGATAGGACATAAGATCTATCATATTATTGAACGGGATGTTTACTGCCTGTTGAACCGCATCATAATAATGGACCGTATTGCATGCTATTACAAGAAAGTCCGCTCCAAAAGTTTCAAGTGTTTTTCCCATTTCTGCCATGCAAGGGCCTGGATCTTTTCCGTCTTCCTCAATAATGGCTTTTATCCTGGATGGCACCTTGGGATTGTTATCCACAATACACCGGATATGATCGATATCATCCAGAGACAGTGGCAGGCGAATAATGCGCTGTATAAAATCCACAGTTGCTTCAGAGACCATTCCTCTCAAAATACCAGCAATTTTTTCTTTTTTTTTGTCACCTAATTATATCCCTCATTGCGAAACTATGATTGGGAGCCTTTTTAAAAAGGCTCCCGAAATCTCATTATTCCTTTCGGAACGTATCCATATATGCGTACAATGCCGGAGATCCCCCGGTATGGAGGAACAGGACATTTGAACCTTTTGGGAAATGTCCTTTGCGAACCAGATCAATGAGGCCTGCAGCCGCTTTGCCCGTATAAACCGGATCAAGAAGGATGGCTTCATTTTTGGCAAACAGTTTCACTGCTTCAACCATTGAATCGGTGGGCAGCGAGTAACCCGGACCCACATACTGATCAAAGCAGACAATATCGTCCCGCTCAACTCCGCCTTTGACTTCAAGTCTTTCTGCTGTATCCACGGCCAGCTTGTAAACAATTTCTTCCTGAACATTTTTTGGTCTGGATACATTTATGCCGCTGATGGGGATGTTGCCATTTACACCGTTCATTCCGACCACCATGCCAGCATGGGTTCCGGCTGATCCTGAAGGAACCACAATATGGTCGATTGCAAGGCGCATCTCATTGAGCTGTGCCATGGTTTCTTCTGCGCAGACCGCATATCCGGTTGCACCGATTGTGTTGGAAGCGCCCCCTGGAATGATATAAGGTTTTTTACCGGCAGCCTTAAGCTCAGCTGCTTTTTTTTCCATTTGAGCAATCATGTCGGAACCGCCTTGAACAACGCCAATACTTTTGACGTCCAGCAGTTCAAACAGAAAATTGTTGCCACTACCCTCTTCCTTATATGATCCTTTTACCCGCTCTTCAAGGATAAGATGGCAGTCCAGCCCCTCTTTGGCAGACCAGGATGCGGTCAGTCTTGCATGGTTTGACTGTACAGCACCACAGGTAATGATGGTATCGGCACCCTTTTCAAGGCCATCGGCGATACAGAACTCAAGTTTACGGGTTTTGTTACCGCCGGCAGATCCGGGCAGCAGATCATCGCGTTTGACATACAGGTTAACATCCCCACCAAGCGCTTTGCTAAGTGAAGGCATGGATTCAATGGGGGTGGGACCTTGGAGATAGTTTCTTCTGGGAAATTTTGTAAAATTCATAGGGTAAATCCTTTTTTATGGGTTCATTTTTATATGAAAGTCGTGGCAAGCCAATTATAGACTTTGGTTTCTTTTTTGTGGGCAAGCCTCAATAAAGTGTCCAGGCTTCCCGTGGCATTTATAATTGAAAAATTGCTTCCACTTCCAGATCAGCACACAGAGGCAATGCTGCTACCTGGAAGGCACTTCGCGCTGGAAACGGTTCATTAAAGTATTGGGCATAGACTTGATTCACTGCGGCAAAGTCGTTGATATCCGCCAGGAAGACTGTTGTTTTAACTGCGTTATCCAGGCTTGTCCCGGCTTCTTTGGCAATGGCGGAAAGGTTTTTAAACACAAGATGGGCTCTGTCTTCAATAGAACCTTCCGGGATTTTACCGGTGGCAGGGTCAATGGGGAGCTGGCCGGAAGTAAAGATCAGATTGCCGGTTTGCACGGCCTGGGAATACGGACCAATTGCAGCAGGGGCGTTATCGGTTTGAATTGGTTTTTTAGACATATTTTTTCCTTATTTTAATATAATTTGCGCTGTTTCTTTAAAAATTTTCAGATTAGATTTTGGGCACCGTTTCTTATTCGGGAATGAGTGGGAAGATAAACCATATGATTCGAATCAAGAAATCCCATAAGACAATAAGTTACAATACATCGCTATCCCCGATTTTCAAGAAAGTCTAACAGCACCGCATTAAACAAATCAGGCTTCTCAAGATGCACGGCATGGGCGCACCCCGGAATCACGGCGAGGCTGGCGTTGGGAATATTTTTCCATAACTGCTCGGGCTGGCTCCAAGGGTATGTGCGATCACCATCACCCCACAACACCAGGGCAGGCGATTTAATGTGGGGAAGCGCCTTTGTTCCAGACCACTTTTCCATAGCAGACAATCCGGCCTGCATAGCCTGGAGCGATGCCTTGGCCGCAAGATCAGCGCTCAGCTGATATCCTTTCGCCTGTTCACCTTTCATAAACCAGGTAGCAGCTATACGCTGTCCTGTTGCCAAGGGGCCATTCTCTGCCACTCGTTTTTTTGATTCTGATATCGGCTCAAATCGCCCCGGCAAAACGCCAACCGGTCCTGTACCGTATAGAATAAGGCGATTGATGCTTTGTGGAGATAACCGAGCCATCTCCTGAACGATCATACCGCCCATTGAGTGACCGACCAAATGAAAATGGTGAACGCCGGAATCGGATAGCTCTTTCAGGATGCTACGGGCATATTCCTCGATATGTTCGGGGGCTGTCATATGGCATTTTTCGCTAAATCCTGGAAGATCGGGGGTTATCACCCGAAACCGATCCTGAAAAACAGTGCATTGCTCAGCCCACTGGGCTCCCCCACCCATAAAGCCGTGAACGAATACTAAATTATCCACTAAGCCATTCCCCTTTCCCGATAAAATTACAGCTATTTGCGCTTACCCTGTACGATCCGATCCAGCATCATTGCACAGAACAAAATTGAGAAGCCGGCAAGGATTCCCTGTCCAACATTTGCATACTGCAGCGCTTCTAGCACATCCTCACCCAGTCCCTTTGCGCCAATAAGGGAGGCGACAACGACCATAGCCAGGCTCAGCATAATGGTTTGATTGATTCCAGCCCTGATTGAAGGACTGGCCAGGGGCAGATCTACGCGTGTCAATAAATACCATTTGCTGGCACCAAATGAAACTGCAGCCTCACGAACGTGTTCCGGGACACCGCGTAAACCCAACACCGTCAAGCGCACCACGGGTGTGCCGCCAAAAATCATGGTTGTTACCACAGCCGCTGGCTTGCCGGTGCCAAAAAAGGCAATAACCGGGATCATGAAGACAAATGCCGGCATGGTCTGCATAAAATCCATAATCGGCCGGATAAAAGAATAGAAGCGCGGACGACGGGCACAAAACATTCCTAACGGTATCCCAATGGCAATGGAGAGGCATGCGGCAGTTCCAAGAAGCCCCAGGGTGGTCATCGCTTTCCCCCAAAACCCCAAAAGTCCCATATAAGTCAAAAAGGCACCGGAGTAAATGGAAGCTCGAATACCTGCTGAAAGCCATGTCAACAAGACGATGAAGCTCATAATCACAATCCAGGGAGTTTGGACAAAAATCAGCTCAAGCCCATCCAACATCATTCGAATGCCAAGTGTTATTAAATCGAAGAACGCTTCTCCGTTGGAGACGGTAAAGGCAAAAAAATCTTCCACCCATTTGATCGATGTGAGCCGAATATTGGGGTTGGTTGGAAAATCAATCAGCAATTGAAACGCACCGGGGAAGCTGTAATGGATGACTGTTGCAACAACAATCATGATCACGAACACAGTGCTTAACACCATGTGTTTTACCGGCATGCCAAAAGTGATGGTGGAATCGGATAACCAATCTGAAAATCGTAGTTCCAGAGCAGTATTTGCAAAGACTGCCTGGACAACTTTTATCACAACCAGAAGAACAACCCCTCCTATCGCAATATATATTCCTGACTCTTCCAGCTGCTGGGCCTCCAGACGGATGCCGCCTATCGCACCCTCAAGAGATTCAACTGAGCGCTTGTATACATCAGTTTTATCGGAGTTGCTCTCAATTGCAGCCGCCAACTGCTGTGTGCGCAAAGTCAGGGTCCCCTCAATCTGGGCAATTCGCTCCCACGCCCCTGCCGCAATGTTTCCAAACAGTCCCCTGATGATCTGTACAAAGGCAAACGTTTCAATGATCAGAAACGTTAGGCCCCAGTTCCATAGACCGCGGGCAGAAAACCATATTGGCCCGAGAATGCCCGCCCATATATTAAAAGTCCACACGAAACGAGAGTTATTACCAATTTTTTCAAACTGTTTTTCATAATAATCAGGATTCGTTCGTACGAATTTTGTAATCTGTTCAGATTTTTCCTCTTCAGCCGCACGATCCAGGTTACTCTCAATAGATATTTTAGTAAACGACTCAAGCTGCGGATCGTTCATGATACCTCCGTTCCCTCTATCACAGTTTGAAGAATTCCACTACGCGTCACGATCCCTATGTCTTTGCCGTTATTCTGCACAACGATGGGGGCGTCGTCGTCAATGGCAAGCCGAATCAACGTACTTAGTGACTCGCTCTCTGCTACCCTTGGCGCATTTTCCGGAGGATTGCCATTTGATGCAACAAACTCAGCAAATGGCTGCATGACGGCATGGGCTTTAACAACCTTGAGTCGTGATATGCCAGCAACGAAATCTGCGACATAATCACCCTCCGGATTCATGACGATTTCTTCTGCTGTACCTATCTGATCAAAGCGACCGTCACGCATAATCGCAATCCGATCCCCTATTCGAACAGCTTCATCAAGGTCATGGGTAATGAAAATGGTTGTTTTGTTTAACTCTGCAGATAGTTTAATAAATTCGTCCTGGAGCTGCCGTCTGATTAACGGGTCCAAAGCACTGAACGGTTCGTCCATCAACAGAACATCCGGATTGGCGGCAAGGGCTCGAGCTAACCCGACCCGTTGTTGCATGCCACCGGAAAGTTCATGGGCAAATTTGTTTCCCCATGCGTCTAATTCAACTATCCTGAGCATATTCATGGCCTGCCTCATACGTTCATTTTTATTCATAGAACGGATTTCCAGTGGCATCGCCACGTTATCTATAACTGAGCGGTGGGGCATTAAAGCAAAATTCTGAAAAACCATGCCTATTTTTTTATTGCGAAATTCCCGCAGCGCCATGGGGTCCAGTCCCATAACATCAGTTCCTTCAATGATTATTTTACCGTCGGTGGGCTCCAACAGCCTGTTAAAATGACGAACAAGCGTTGATTTTCCGCTTCCGGACAACCCCATTATGCAAAATATTTCACCCTGTTTGACGTCAAGGCTCACATCAGCCACACCGACTACTGCATCATAACGATCAAGAACTTCTGCTTTTGACAATCCTTTTTCACGAATGGCGCGAAGGGCCGCTTGTGCATTGTCTCCAAATATTTTCCAGACATGCTCAACTTTAATCACTACTTCACTAGATTGTTTGTTTGATAACGTAGACAATTCCAACTCCTGTATTGAATAAGACCATTGTTGTGTAAAAAATCAAAGTGTTGCCGGCCAAGCAAAACCGGCAACGCCTCGTTAGACAATTACAAACAATTTAAAGTCCCAGCCAGGCGTCAACCCTCTTGGGATTGTTTTTTATCCATTCACTGGCAACTTCAGATGCGTCCCGTCCCTTTCCGGAAATTTGATAAGCAAAATTACTTACATCATCGGCTGTCAGCGAAAATCTCTCAAAAAATTCAACGATTGCCGGAGATCGTTCCTTTAATGAGTTGGACCAGGCAATTTGCACCTTTTTTAAAGCATCCTTTGTGGCGACTTTTGACTTCTTGTACCAATCTGGCGAGTCCGATGGCTGAACCATCTTGTACAGAGCCGGGTCATACTTCGGTTCTGTCAGCATCATTACATCAAACATATACCAAATTGCATGAGGCTTATAGCAATAGAATGCATATCCTTCGTCTTTGGCTATTGAATCTTTGACTCGTGCTGTTTTCACACTTTCATCCACCCGAATCGGATCAATAAAAGGTAAAAGATCGTAGTCCCGAACTTTGACCTCGTTTACATTTGCTGAAGCCCAGCCAGGAGCACCAATCCACATTTCACCTTTACTATTGCCGTCACTGTCCATTGCAGCCGCAACATCGGGCCGTCCTAAATCAGTGATATCGGTAATATTGAATTTTTTACCGAAGTTCTGGGATACACAAAACCCTTGGTTTCCCTCATATGGGTGATTGCTCAAGGTAACGGTTTTCGTTCCAAGTACATACTTATCGGTAAAACTTTCTTGATTCGGCAGCCAAACATCGGGATGCACGTCGATATCACCTTTACCTTGATGCATAGCCTGAAAAATGGTCGCATTGTTACCCGGTATCAATTCAGCCTGTCCTCCGATTCGTTCAACGACAACAGCCTTCAACAAAGCAGCTATCGCCTGGGCTCCTGTCCAGGATGGCGAACCGATGTTTACTTTTTCTCCACCCATGGCCGGCATCGAGACCAGTCCAATCATCCAGATACACGCTAAACTCATTAATAATTTTTTCATTTCTCCCTCCTTAAACTTGTAGGTAAATAATTAATTTTTCCTCCTCAATTGACTCGATATTACACCTATGTACTTCACGCAAATGACACTAATCATCTGCAACAGTAATCATTTCAGAAAGATCCATACCTGTTTTTTTAATTGCATCCGCAAAATTATTCTCAATTAAATTAATTGGAAATTTTAGCGATGGAAAATCAAAGCTGACTGCCCCGATCACACTATTTTTTCTGAAATTAATAAGAGGTGCAGCAATGGCATTGAGCCCAAGAATGTACTCTTCGTTTGCCAGCGCGTAACCTCTTTTTTTTATAATATTTAATTCAGAATCCAGTTTGTTTTTATCGACAATGGTATTTGCTGTTTTCGCCACTAACTGTATTTTAAAAATATAGTCTGAATATTCATCTGAGGACATGTTCGCCAATATAACTTTTCCTGTGGCCCTGGCATAAATTGACTCACTTCTCAAAGGATGCCTGAAGTTGATCGTAGCCTTTGATTCACGCCGATACAGTGCGATTATTGCGTTACCTTCTTTTAAAACAGTATCTACAGTTATGCCATGTTCTTGATATGTTTTATCAACGAGCGGTTTAATGGTTTGTAACAATTGGAAACCGAGTAGAAGCTGATACCCTAATGAAAGAGCCTTGGGGCCAAGTTTGATGGCTTTGGAATGGGAAGCTCTTTTAAGGTAGCCAAGTTCCACGAGTGTGTTCACGTATCGATATGTTGAAGTCGTGTTGATACCTAAAATCTTCGATATTTCAGTAAGATTTCTACGCGTGTTCTGTCCATTGAAAAGATTAATGATCGATAAACCCTTTTCAATAGTCACTGAATAATAATCATTTTTTCGATAAGCCATCACACATCCTTACGGTTATCGTAAACAACATACGTTTATCGTATTATATCAAGCGATTTTATAATGTCAACTGATTTTTTTACGGTCAACAAACCAGCTGAAACAAAATAAATTCGATCTATCCGGTTTGAGCATAAAAGAGGTCAGATCATTAGAAATATTTGTCACTCGAGGTGATGGATGGTAGGAGTCAGAGGCATCATAGTACCGTTAAAGGCTATCACAATATTTGTCCTGGTAAATTATCGGGAATGGTGGTGGGTGAAATTAAAATTATGTTCGACTGTGTAAAAAAAGTTTTAATATTTCTTAGTTTTAACGACTCTTCCATTAGGAAATAGGAGTGGATTTTGTCTATCATGGTTTCCCCAGAGTCTGCCCAAGACTATTATTATAGGGATCAATCCTGAAGAAATTTGGGAACCACTATATCTGGTACTTTCTATTTTCCCAAAATAGAATTTTCCATTCAAATATATGAACCAGGACATTATCTCCGGACCTTCTTCCAGATTAAATTTACTAATATATAGAGATTAAATCAACGAATTTCCCATAAATTATAGAAATAAGGGCAATTCCTGCCTGCCATATCTATCGATATTCAAAGAAACCAAACCATCCAAAAAGAAAGAATTTGAAGGTATGGGTGTTAGCCCCAGGTAAATGTGTTTTATCCTATCTTTCAATGGACCCCCTCGGTTATGATGGGAGCATACGATTAAATAAACGATTTGCAGACCTTATTTATAGTATGGATACGACCAATATATTCTTTGAACAACATTTATTAAGTCTGTTCCTTGAATCGGGAAAATAGTTCTGGTTCATATTTCTCAAAGAAATCTCGTTGTTCCTTTTTCAAATTACTGATTTTGATATCTTCAGGTGTAAGACCCCAATGTACTTGAAGCGTTGTCTGTTTATTATAAACCAAGGGGGGGTGAGGGCGATTTCTCGGATTAATGTAACCACCTCGAATATCATCCTTATAATAGTAATAAGAAAACTCTTCGTAGGCATCCATTCTTTCGCTTTGAAGATGGCTAATCCACCCGCTTATTGATAATATATAAAACTCATCTCTCGATAACTGCAATCCTTCGGACAATGTCCGCAATGGTTGAAGTCTTAGATCGTCAAGAAACAGATCGATTTCTTTTAGTTCTTTCTGGATATTAAAAAAAATCTCCTTGACTTCCCCTGATATTTCACCATGACAAAAGACATTCTGATGCATCCATTTCCTAAGGTTGAGTAAAAAAGAATTAGTGCATTTTACTCTCTCTTGTATTTTACTTAATCCAACTTGCAATGATGATATTTTTTCTTCCGACATTACCCCCCTCACTAATTTTAAAAATCAAGATCATTCAGTTGAAAATAATAATTAATATCGATTACTTCACAGCATTTGTTTCGGTAGATAATTATTATTGCATGAACTCAGTCCTCACACGATATAACGACCATATAAGTGACGGTAGGATAGGAAGTTGCTTTCTGTCAACCAAAATATAAAAAAATATCCAAAAACTGAAATATGCTCTCAGCCTGACACGGATATAACGCAATTAGCTTCAGATATTGGTGGGAATATTAGTCGTGTTCTGGTATTCTCCCACATTACACAAATATATTAACCGTAATACAACTCCCCAATTTATTTAAGGAAAGACCAACCCCATCACAGAACCGGTCTTTCACATCCTCAATCACTAAAAATCTCCCAATCAAGCAACATAATTCGCTCTTGGAACATATGGTTTCAAAATTTCACCCATCTCTTCAGAAAATTTCACAAAATCAGGATTATCAGGATCAAATTCTTCCCTTTGTCTTCTGCTGGATTCTCGAACCATTTCCATGACCTCTTCATTGGTTCTATGGTTTAAAACCTTAATACCATCATCTCCACCATCCCCATCCTCACTATTTTCAAGCATCTCACTGTCATCATAGGTGTTAAGGTCAACATCATCGCCAGAATCATGACTTAACACATCTTCACCAGAATCCAACCCCAAATCATACATCTGATACAATTCACCATCCAGATCCCACTTTTCATCTCCGGTCAATTCAAATGGAGTAGGAAGTCGATTCACGCCAACAACTTTCAAATAAGCTTTTCCAGAGTGCTTCATCTTTTTCAGATCCTTCTTTTTAATTCCCACGCCCTGATCATCACACCAGGTCAAAACCCCATTCTCCAACCAATTTTTTGACCACCCTGTAATAGCAGCTCCTGAAACACCCTCAACTTTAGCAAGATCTTTTGGTGCAACAGGACTTAATTTATCAACCAGCTGAATTCTTCTATCTGTAAACTTCCCGCCACCCAAGCTTTCTCTGAATGCATTATCTATTAATTGATACGCCAGAGCATAATCAGAAATATCTGCTATAACACGTCCCTGGTCGTCTTTTAAACGTTGTTTCTGATGCAATAAGCTTATGGTTTTGATCGATACTAAAACCCTTTTAAACGCTCGTCTTGCTGCAACTGGAAGATCGCCACCTTGATCAAAGAGCAATTGAATTTCAGGAGCAAATGGAATAACTACATCCAGAACCTCAAGAGAATCATGAAATATACGCCACATCAAAATTTCTTTCTCATCTATTGTTTCAAGAATTCCTGATGCTTGCTGCGCTTCAATATCAAGGACAGCACTCGTTTGTTTAGAACTTATATTTGGATGAATACTGAACATCCTGTCATCAAGCTGTTTTTCATGAGATCCATATATTGAAGTGGTAATTAGCGGCGTGGGACCCGAAACTGTTTGATAAGCTGTTATTTTATTTCCATCACTATCAAATGAAGTGTATTGATAGGTGACAGATCCTTCAGATAATAAGCAGCGAACAATATGGGTGAACTCATTATCACTTGAACTATTTCCTTCAAATGAAAATGCTTCATTCAGGATCAATGTTTTATGTTTCAAAGCATCTTTTTTCATATTGTAAATACTTTTCGCTGATCCATTATCTATTAAATGGTAACATCGTTTTGAATACAATTCTTTCACCGCCATAAGAGTAGCTGTTTTTCCTGCACCTGGTTTTCCTGTATTTTTTGCAGCTAATACATTTGCTCCTTTAACTCCCATTGGATTCAATCTACTATCCATGGTCAGAGTCAATACGCCAATATTAAGTTTTTCATTTATGATTCCAAGTTTATTGACCATATCAATGCGGTTTTTGAAAATATCAGGATTTAATGATAATTGCTCAGCTTTTTCAATAATTTCAGGATCTATTTCTTCTTTATCCTCTTCAGATAAATCATCACCTGGTTCGATTGCTGCAGTTGCCACCTCTTGCTTAAAAGCTTTAATTGATTCTTTTATGGTTTGTTTTCCCACAGAAAATTTCTTTTGAAGAACAACTGTGTAATAGTCCTGCATCCCGGCGTCCTCTTCTACAATTAAAGGGAAGATTTCACTTTTCAAAATTGAATTAGCATCTGGAAAATTATCTGGTAATTCATCAATTAGTTCATCTATGGTTTTTTCATTTTCAGCAACATCTTGCGGATTTTTAGTTTCCGCAGTATCCTGCGCTTTTGCTAATTCTTCAGGTATTATCTCAGGCGCCTGAGACTCATCATTATCATCCAGTTGAATCTTTGAAAAATCATATGATGGATCAATTATTCCATCTTCAATTTCACCTTCAAACTCATTTATATTTTCATCTTCAATTTCATATAGATCCTCTGCTAAATGGTTATACATCATCGTTATTTCTCCTTTTTATTTATTTCGCCATATCCGAGTTACATTGGACGCTATTTTACAATCGCAATTTCCGCCATTTTCTCTCATAACAATCAAAGTCTCCTTAATATCAATGGTCTTCATCGATTCAAGTATTTCTATAGTCAGAGTTAGATCGCCATTACAGCGATTGTGTATTTTATTATTGGTGTATGTGAAAAGCGTATCATCCAATTGTCTTCTGAAGATTGGCCACCATTTATGATCTGGAGTCAGCACCTCTTTTTTATTATTTTTCATTGTCATTGCTCCTACCCATCAAAGTTTCATAAAGTTCGCATTCACAATCAAAAGTCGTTTGAAAATTTGATTCTATCCTTTTTAAAAATGCATTAAGCTCAATCTGCAGACTTTTACAAAACTCTTTTGTATGAGTGAAATTTTCATCATAATTGTTTTCCCATATGCTGCTGTGTTCACAAGTTTGCTGTTCACCACCTGATAATTTTGAATTTAGATAATCTGTTAAAGATACAAGGACCTCATCTATTTTATCTGCTGACATTTCCCGCCAGAATTTTTGTTCTTCCCGCTGAAGCTTTTCCATTTTCTCTTTGATACAAATTCTAATTAATTCTGAAAGCGACACTCCTTTTCTGGAACTATATAATTTTAAAAGTTCATCCATATTGTCAGAAATTCCAAATACCCTGTTCTTTTTAAATCCTTTGTTATTGGTCATAGTCTAACCTCCATATTTAAAAGTTATTATTATTCAAATATATGTTCCATAACCTGAGTGTCATTGGAACCAGTTTGTAACTGAGGCGAGGATCTTCGAATGTGCTTGTTGACAAGCTTATCAATACTTTTAGGAAAGCTGTTTTAACCGTTAATATGCCTGAAATACGGGTGATTCCTACTTAATGAATATCCTTATATATAAAATGGACAAACCCTGTTTATTGAACCAATTTTCAAAAGTCCTGTTCTTAACCTGGGAGTATTGACCATATTCAAAAAGATATTGTTTTCTTATTTGCTTTGGTGGGGAAAAGTTATTAACTACAGCGGGAACCTGGGACTACGCATTGAATAAACTAACTGATTGCTTGTTGCTTTAACTTGAAGAATTATACATATTTTCAATTTGAGATTATATATTCAAAATCATTGAAGGCACTTATTTGAATATTTATGCTTTAAGGGTGTTTTTGGTTTGAATGCTGGTGATATTTCTCTTTTGAATAATCTTATATATTGCTTGAGCATAAAGGGTTTATTTCGACCAATTTGAATTTAATTACATGGGTTGCTTATCTTCTAATATTTGAATTTATATTAACCTTGGTGCTTTTTTTCTTATTGAAAATATGACGACCTTTGTTGAATTTAATATTCTGACGAAATATACTATTTCTAATAGTTCGGTTGAATTTTCTTTTGCTCTTGTGAACATTGCTTTAACATAAAGATTTCATGCTATCCAATTTGAATTCAACGACCAGGTTCTATCCAATGATTTCTTGTTGCTTTAAATTCTTATCCTACAAGTTCAGGTAGATAGTTTTTATGGTGATGGAGTTGACCGACTCCGAAGGAAAAGGAGGTCAAATTTCATCAACAATATTTTAATAAATTTTAATAAATTTATTAAGGAAATGAATGTATTGAAGGAGTAGGGTTTGACTGTCTTTTTTCAGATGAGAATTAGAGATATCGTATAAATTTCAAATGAGATTTAGAGATATTGTTACTTTTTCAAATGAGATATTGACCTTAGCAAATGAGATTTAGACCCTATAGCAAATGAGATATTGACCTTCAAATTCCTCCTGTGATGGTTTTCCAATCATTCTTTTTGTATTGATACCAATAAGAACCATCTTTTATAATTTCTTCTATATTTGAAATAAATCGATTTGATTCAAGTTTTTCCAGAATTCGCATAACAACTTTTCTGGACATTGAATTGTCTGATTTCAAAACAAGCCGTGCTTTTATTTCTTTCAAGCTCATAGGTATTTTTTTACCATTATAATATGGAAGGATAAGCATTCTGTAAAACAATTGAGCATATTCAGTCATGTTATAAAAATGTCCGGGTAACAAACTGGTATGACAGGAGAGAACGTTCTGCATAAAAAAGAAACCTAAAAGAGTATCGAATATAATTTGATATTTTCTTGAAAGAATATTCCCATTTGACGCTTTTTCAGAACTTAAAATTCTAAATCTAAACAAACTTGATGAGCACTCTCTATTAACAAATTGATGTTTTTTATATTGGCCATCTTCAAATTGAACAAAAGGAAAATACATTCGCAATTGACAGTTTGATGTTCTGTTTATTAATTCAAATAACCGTTTTGTTGTTTTTATCTTTTTTTTCAACAATGGTAGCTTTTTAAATAAGTCCAGGTCATTAAATTTAAGAGAACATGGAGGTTGCATAGTGTAGGTGATTCCATCGTCAAGTATTAAAGAACCTTTTTGTGGCACACAATAATACTTAGGAATTCTACAATCGTCCTGTTGATTTAACCTATGAATCAGGTGAGGTATCATTTTGGGTGGAATACGACTACCAGAGGTTTGTCGTACAAAATTGTCACTATTTTTTGGGATTCTTTTAGAAAAATCTATACCACTTTTTGAATCATTATTATAAACTCCATGAGTCGCCATGGTTCCGAGAATATCCATAAGCATTAGTTCATCTGCACCTATTACCCCCTGATCACATACCGATAACCCATCAATCTTTTTATTAAAAACTGAATACTCCTGAATTGGTTTTCCTTTAAGGCTGATAACTGGTGATATAATCTTATTCAAAGTTTTTTCGCTTATTAATTTAACTGGAAACTCCTCCATTATCTTATCTCCTAAAAATTCTTATCAAAATCTTGAAAGCTCATTTTGCTTTCAATTAATTTATCCTGTTCATGTTTATAAAAACCCAGTCTTGTAATCTCACGATACCATTGAGTAATAGTGATTTTTCTTTGATTTGTTAGTTCCTGCACCTTGCTATGGTCCTCTTCTGACAGATAAATTGTTAATGATTTTTTTGATTGAGATTCTTTCATCTCTTCCTCCTGTTTTGCGGTTTAATCAATCAAGGTAAATTACCTTTTTTATTTGTTCTTAGGTCGAACCTTAATCAACGCCCAGTTTGTATCTTGGATGGTGCCTGTTAAGGTATTAAGGGTGATTCCCGAATATCTGAATAAAATAAATAAAAAATGCGGGTATGGAAACAAACCCTGAATAGTGCTGCAAATAAAAATGGCCAACCCTCTATTGCAGGATTGGCCATTAAAACCTTAACAGTTAGCTTTCAAACTTCCCACTCTGGGTTAAACAGGATTGGTGCCATACGCCTCATAAGACCCTCTGGAACCTCAAAAGTGTGCCAAGTATGGCCACAACCCCCATCTTCAATCTGGTGAGTAATTTGACGTCTTTTAATGAAACTATTTTGATATGGTATCTGCTTGTAATTGGATGGTACTACTTTTGTTTTTACCAGGGTTTTGCAGATTGGACAATATTTTGTTGCCATCTTATGTTTCCTTTTTTTTTCAGTAGTTTAAATGGGGAAGGGATGATAACAATACCAGGATCATCCCTTTCCAATTGCATTATCAGCTGCCTGCGACTCCCTCTTGCAGGGACCTAATCTTCTGGTGCATCTTATTGATTTCTTCTTCGAGTTTTACATAATAATACATATTCACAATCATCTTATTATAGGCGTTGCTTTTACCCTCATTGTCTTTGTAAAAGAAATCATAGTACTTAAGGTTGAATGTGTTCAAAAGGTAGTTGTCGAAGTCTTCTTTGAACTCATAGCTGAAATATGAATATTTGTGTGAATTGCTGACACTCAAAAATTCTTCAAGATATACACGGTCAGTTTTATCATCACCTTTCCTATTAGGATTTAACCAGCAGAGATATCCATAACCGCCTTCACGTGCCCACATAGCAGAGTCTGATGAATCAATAAGGAAGTACCCAAGAAGATTAAACCCTGATTTACCCAGGGTATGGATTTTAATCCCAGTTCCATCCAAACGTCTCATGACATGCGCCATATCCCTTTGAGTATGTATTTGGGAAGACCCAAGCGCTATCCTTTTGTAACCAGCTTTAATGTACTGGTCAATTTCAGGACCATAAATATCATGTACGACAGGCACGGGATGCAGACCAGCGTCTTCTAAAACCATTTGATTGTACTGGTTTTCTTCAGCGCCAGCTTCAGTAAAATTACTGTCAAAATTGATATAAAAATCATAAAGATGTCCATATCGCATCAGGTAACACTGGTAATTATCAAGGGTAATCAATTTTATAGCAGAATCTTTCGCTTTATTTAAAGTCCAAGTGCCGCTATCAAGAATGATTTTGCCAAACCTATCACGATATGTATGCAGAAAATCAGATACTTCGTGGTTGAGCATGGCATAGCTGAGGAGTATGTTAACGATCAGGTCCGGAAACATTTCAATGAATCTAAGAAAAACTTCCAGGTTCAGACTCGCTTGATAATATCTAAATCTTTTGTACACGTTCACGAGGTTACTGAATAATTCTTGATCAGATCCATGACAGATCTGGTTTTTTCTTTCTAAAATAAATTTTTTCATATTTGATTTTCCTTTCAATGATACCCCCAGGTTTAACCCCAGGGGTATCGGTTTGTGTTATTTCGCTGTATTAACCAGCTTTCTTAATGCTGTGACCTGTGCTTGCAGGTCTTTCACATGTTGAGGAGTTATTTCCTTTATCAAAGCAGTATGATTGCTAAGATACGTGACTTTTGACTTCAACTCAGAGATGATCTTTGGAAAACCTTCAATTGTCTTTATATCTGTAAGAGTTCCTTTAAAATCACCAGAAAGCGTATTGGCACCAGTTTCAAGTAGATCATTCAAAAGAACATTTGGATCAGCGCCGCCTTTAGCAAACAAATAAAGATCACTGATAAGACTGGGTTTGCATTGTTTACCACTGCTTATGAGTTCATGAATCATACTTCTATCAACTGTGTCTTCAACTTGTTTATCTTCAGGCAGTTTTTCATTCTTTTTCTCAAAATGTTTGACAATTTTTTTGTTAGTGACAGCTTCATCAATAGAATTTCTCCATTTTTCAAGGTCTTCTTCCTGAAAATTAATTGCAATATTAGCATCCTGAAAAAATGCTCCGACCGGATCTGACTCTTTCATATAGTCAGTGCCTTTAATGACAGTGAAAATTGTTTCAAGTCTTTCCAACCCAAGAAACGCCCACCGGATAATATTGGAGATTTTTGCAAGCTTCATGTACTTTTCTGCAGAGCTCAGTGAACTCTTGAAGGGTTGTTCTGCGTAATGTTTCATCCAACTTGCTGTCTTGTCTTTCTGCTTAAGAGCTGATTGCAAAATAATTAGCACCATACCCCACATCAGTCTGCATTTGTTCAGAACTCCCAGGGTTAAAGATTCTTGAAGACCTACTTTGCTATCAAATTCAGAAGCAAGTTTCGTCCCAGCTTCAAGCAAGTCAGGATCATTTAGCTCTTCACCTGTTTTGGATTTGTTTGTCTGGATAAAATCTTTAATATCTTTGAAACCATCCATATCATCAATCAGTTGACCTTCATCATCATCGACGGGAACTGAAACAAGAGAAACTTCTTTACCATTTGAAACGTCTCTCAAGTCGGCTTGATTCTCGTTCTGTGGTGCAAGCGTTACACCAGGTTTAAGTCCGGTTTCTTCAGATTTCTTTTTCTCAGCTGCTTTAATATCTTCTGCAGTTTTAATATCCTGTTTTGTAATTTCTTTCTTGTCAGCCATTGTGGCCTCCTTTGATTCTTTCTTTGCTTCAACATCTGAGGATGCATCCGCACTGTTTTTAGTTTTTCCATCAGATTGTTCCGTGATGGGATCAGTCTTCTTTCCTTTTTTTTCAGTTTCTTTGGTACTCATTTTTGAGTGCTCCTTTATAAATGTTGCAATTTAGATTTGAACTTTGACATGTATTCTCCGCCACCGGAGATTGGTGGGTGGGTGGCGCTCTGGGGTATGAAAAAATTGTAACCTCCATCTGGTGTCTCCTTTTTTGTAAAATCGATCATTATTTAAGTATCCCCTCAATCAACTCGTCTATTTCACTGCCCTGCGTTGCTCTCTGGGAATCCATCCAAAGGTCAAACTCGCTCTTTTTTATCCGGATAATCCGACCAGCGGTTCCAACTCTGAAATGTGGGATAGGATTAACTGGATCATTCATTTGGGTGCGGAGGGTACGCTGTGAGATGCTGCAATATTTTTCTAATTCTGCAACTGTGAAGTACCCTTTTTCAATCCTATTTTTCATCCTTAACCTTCCCAATCCCTTGGTGTTTAAGTGTTTTATTCCTTTAGTCTCCCAAACGTAGATGAATAAAAGGATGACGTCACATCCAAGAAATTCAAAAAACTTGGATGTGAAAAATTTCTAAAAAAAGAAGAGAGTTGGGCGGGAATTAATGATATATAGTCCAGAGAGGTAAATTTGCGTGACTTTAGCTCAGATCTGGACAAAAGGAGTCCAAATTATGGGAGTTAAAGTTAGGGAAAAATCTAAAAAATCAGGAATTTGGTGGATTTTTATAAACCATAAAGGAAAAAGGGGGTCAAAAAAAGTAGGAAGGGATAAAAAGATTGCTTTGGCGATGGCCAAGAAGATTGAAGCAAGATTAATCTTGGGTGAAATTTCATTGGATAAGGATAAAAAGGAGGAAAATTATCCTCTTTTTGAAGAATATGCAGGCACTTGGATTCAAGTGATCATACCTGCTACTTGTAAACCATCAACACTAAGTGATTATCAGGGGATACTAAAAAACCATGTCTTGCCTAAGTTTGGAAAGACACAGGTAAACGAGATTACACGCTTGATGGTAAAAAGTTTTCTGATGAAAAAGTTCAATGACGGATTTGCATCAAGTACTGTTACACATATTAAAAATACTATCTCCAGTGTTTTGAGTTTAGCACTTGATGATGAAGTGATCTTATCTAACCCAGGACATAATATTGGTAAAATTTTCAAAAAACAGCAATCAAAATTAACTATTGAGCCGTATACCCAGGAAGAATTAAAAAAAGTTCTTGATACAGCAAAAATCAATTTTACAAAGCACTATCCTATGTTTCTAACCCTGGCAAGAACAGGAATTAGACTTGGTGAGTGCACAGGATTGCAGTGGAAGGATATTGATTTTGAAAATAGATTTATCAATATTGAAAGAGGGTTTTCCAAAGGTAAGATAGAAACACCTAAAAGCGGGCAGAGTAGAAAGGTTGATATGTCACTACAGCTTACAGATGTATTGAAAAAAGTATTGCGGCAACGCAAAATTGATACATTAAAAAATGGATGGGGTGATGTACCCGAGTGGGTTTTTGTTACAGATGCGGGAAAACCTTGTTATGAAAGTTATCCCAGGAGAGTATTTTACAGAGTAATTGAAAAAGCTGGGTTAAGAAAAATAAGGTTACATGATCTGCGCCACACATATGCAACATTGAGAATTACCAAGGGTGATAATGTTGCTGATGTTTCAAAGCAGCTTGGGCACCATTCTGTGAAATTTACAATGGATATTTATTATCATTGGATACCTGGGGGTAACAAGAATGAAATCGATGGTCTGGATGATGTGGATACAAGTGCAACCATCCGCACCCTATCCGCACCCAAATAAAAATAGGCCATGGTGTGCTGACCATAACCTATTGAAATTGTTGGCGTCCCCAAGGGGATTTGAACCCCTGTCGCCGGCGTGAAAGGCCGGTGTCCTGGACCAGGCTAGACGATGGGGACGCAGTATTTTTTTTAAATGGTGGGCCGTGCTG
>Ga0233437_1003563_pt1 | contig 20205 bp, 17 predicted proteins | sample SI_122_August201_FD_182714 | JGI IMG/M metagenome (GOLD analysis project Ga0233437, IMG submission 182714) | Seawater microbial communities from Saanich Inlet, British Columbia, Canada - SI_122_August2016_200_MG | ecosystem: Environmental > Aquatic > Marine > Inlet | place: Canada: British...
TCCTCCCATAAGGGAAATTCGACTACTCTTTCGTAGCATGTTGTTCCCGCATCGACAAGTTGTTGCATATTTTCCTCAGGAGCATTACCCATTGCAACAGTTCCAATATTTCCGACTGCCACTGCAGCGGATCCTGTTAGTGTTGCAATATCTATAACCAGTTCGGGATCATACTGCTTGGCATAGCTAAGAGCATCGGCAAGGATCATTCTGCCTTCAGCATCTGTATTCAGCACTTCAACGAAGTGCCCACTATGCATTTCAATAATATCACCAGGGACATATGCATTACCATCCAGACGGTTATCAGTAGCAGGAATAAGAGCAATTACCCTCAGCGGCCAGTTTAGTGCAGCAATGGCATACATGACTCCTGTAACTGCTGCTGCACCAGCCATGTCAGATTTCATATAATCCATACTGTTAGGCGTTGGTTTGAGACTAAGGCCTCCGGTATCATAAACAATGCCCTTACCAATCAGTACAAGTGGTTTTTCATTTATCGGATTTTCGGGATGGTAGTTCAGAATACAAAATCTAGGGGGGTCGATACTTCCCTTATTGACGGCAAGCAATCCACCCATTTTTTCTTTCTCGATCCTCTCTTTGTCAAACACATCAATCTGAATACCTGATTTCTGGGACATTTTGATAATCTCATCTGCAAATCGAGGTGCATTCAGAGATGACAATGGTTCGTTAACCAAATCACGGGCACGGCTAACAGCTTCGGTGAGCACAATTATTTTCCTCAGAAAAGATTCCGGCATCCCTTTAATACAAATTGACGCTAGACAGTTTTTCTTTTTCTCGGCTTCGGAAAAATATGGTAAAAATTGATAATTACTCAGTACAAGACCTTCAACAGTGGCGAAAAGGCGACCTTGTTCATCCGATAGGTCCTCAATACATAATTGTGTGATCTGGTTCTTATTTGCCCACGATTGAATGCCAGCACCATCAAGCCGGTATGACTCAAGCAAAACTTCATTCTTCTTTTGAGGATCAGGAAACACTAAAACCAACCAATGTTTATAGAGATTTACAGTGATGATTTGCATTGCCTTTTGTGGATCTTGTGGATTCCTGACAGAGGCAATATAGGCCAGTTGGTCTGTATCTAAATCAAACTGTTCCAATTTAGTATCTGTATTCACCAGTACCACCCTGTTAACATCCGGGTTAAAAGCCTCATTACCGATTATTTCCATCATATAAAAAATTGTCAATATAAGTTTGTAAAAGTAGTAAAAATTGGATACCAGAAAGCCTAAAATACACCCATACCAGACTTGCGAGTTTAGTGAATAAATTTACATTTGCATGGACAAATTAACAATTGAAATAGTGAATATATCCAAATTGTGTAACAAGGCCACTGACGGAGAAGCCCTTAGTGCGGAGGAAGGCCTGTATCTATATAATGAAGCTTCACTGGGTATTCTAATGGAAACAGCCAATACCATTCGTAAAATCAAACACCCTGATAATGATGTTGGCTGGATCATTGACCGGAATGTGAATATTACTAATGTTTGTTTTTCGTTTTGTAAGTTTTGTAACTTTTGCCGCACAGCCAGGAGCGATGAAGCCTATGTTACAACAATGGAGGAATACCGTGAGAAGATAAATGAACTATTTGAGCAAGGAGGCAATCAGATATTATTGCAGGGAGGCATGCATCCCAAATTTGGTATTGAAGATTATTGCAAATTATTCTCTGATCTCAAAAAAGAGTTCCCAACGCTTAAGTTTCATGCTCTGGGGCCACCAGAAATAGTTCATATTGCCAATCTGGCCGGGCTTGATTATGAGGCTACTTTAGTCAGGTTGAGAAAGGCCGGGCTTGATTCTTTACCCGGAGCCGGAGCTGAGGTTCTTGTTGACAGAGTTCGGCATGAGGTTTCACCTTCAAAATGTACAACAGATGAATGGCTGGATGTAATGCGTGTTGCTCACCGTCTGAATCTGCCTACCTCGGCCACAATGATGTTTGGTCATGTTGAGACTCTGGCCGAAAGAATTGAACATTTAATTCGGATCAGAGAAGTTCAGGATGAGGTACCATCGGGCCATTTTGGTTTCATAAACTTTGTTCCCTGGCCCTTTATGGATGAAGGAACGCAGTTGAAAGACAAATTAGGGATCTCAAATTCTGTTGATGCCCGTGCCTATATTCGCTTAATGGCAATGGCAAGGATTATGCTTAATAATATTTCTCACATCCAGGCTAGCTGGCTTACTGTTGGTCAATCAGTTGCAGAACTTTGCCTTCACGCTGGCGCTAATGATTTTGGCTCAATAATGATTGAAGAGAATGTAGTATCAAGTGCTGGTGCTAAATACACAATGGATGCGGATAGAATTCAGCGCAGCATCCGGCAGGCGGGATTTATCCCCTACCGGAGGAATCAAAAATTCGAAAAAATAGGCTAATCAGAAAACTTTACTGATTTAAGCAGGCTCTCAACTTTTCTGATATGATTTCTTTTTTGATATTTCGGGGCATAGACAAATCCGAAAACTGTTACAATTCTGCTATTTTTTTCATCAATGAATGACCAGGAGATAAAGGGTCCGCCCATTGAATCATTATGCATATCCCAAAGGCCTTTAATCTCCCTTACATAATGACCATCCTTAGTGAAAACTTTGCTATACAATGGTGCATGTTCCAATTCGAGTGTCATATAAGAACCTTTTGAAGGCCCCGGAACCCAGGTTTTTAACCATTCCTCAGTTCTAGGAATAAGATTTTCATATTCTATCTGGCTCTCATCAGTGTAAGGATAATAGTAAATAAGTACAGCCTGAGTAATCTGAGGAGGATTATACTGAACCCAAACGAAATTATTTGTGTCTAGCCTGGGCTGCCAACCTTTTGAAAATTGAACCACGACATCATGCTTTCGAATCAGACTGTTAACCAGCTCAGTATTCTCATATTTATTGTTTAGGTAAACATCACGATCAATTTCGGTATCACGAATGGTATTCCTTAGAAAATCATCCTTATTCACCATCAAATCAATCAACTCCTCTTGATTTGGAGCTGTCATTCGTATTAATAACTGCTGTTTGGCCCAATAACTTCGGTCAATCCGCATAGCTGCCTTTTCAAGAGTATCGTTAATACTAACTATTATAATATTCCGATTTGCTCTGAAAATATTGCCGAATCCGGTTGGAGGCACCTGAATTACATCAAACATTGGCTCAGCACCCTCCATTCCTGATTGTGGTAGTGCAGGTTCCTCTATACATAAAATTCCGTACAGTGTATCACCGGCAGGTCCATCATACAGTGCATCAGTCATTACCAGTGTAATCTCACCTGGCTTGCCCGTAATAGGTGGCATAAAGTTATCACTCTTTTTGTCCTTGTTACAGGATATTGTTCCGGCTACTATTAAGGCCAGCCACAATACTTTTGTAAGATTGTTCATCATACTAATTAGTTTGTTGTTAGCAAAAAGGGGACATGCTTAAAAGTACAGAAAGATGTCGCGAGATCAAATCGAAATGTGGAACAAATTGATTATCGCGTGAATAATTTTAGTATATCGTTGCCATTTGCATATAAAACCAGAGCTAATAAGAAAATCATTCCGGCGATTTGAGCATACTCCATGAATTTATCACTGGGCTTTCGACCGGTAATAATTTCAACAATAAGAAACAATACATGTCCACCATCCAGGGCAGGAATTGGTAAAACATTAAGAACAGCAAGCATGATAGAAAGAAAGGCTGTCATATTCCAGAAAGTATTCCAGTTCCATTGACCCGGAAAAATATTACCAATTGCTATGAAGCCACCGAGTGATTTATAAGCTTTTGTTTCAGGAGTGAATACCAGTTTAAGATCTTTGAGATAGCTTTTTATAGTGTTTATTCCTTTGTTAACTCCGGCAGGAATGGATGCAAAAAAGCCATATTCAATCTCTTTCAGCTCAAAAAAAGTTTTCGGATCAAGCGGATAAATTCCAGCTTTTCCATCAGAATCTACCAGGACAGTAAATTCCAGTAATTCGCCATCTCGATCTACCTGAAGATGAATTGGTTCATCTTTATATTTTTCTATTTCTGTTCCAACCAGATCATAATACAAAGTTTCCTTACCGTTAATACCAGTAATTCGATCACCTACTTTTACACCCGCAATTTCCGCGGGAGAGTCTTTAATAAACTCTCTTATTACAAAAGGAAATGCATAATTGATGAAACTTTTTTTCTCGATATACTGGGCAATAAAATCATCGGGCACAGGGATATCAATAACAGTACCTTTGCGATCAACTTGAATAGTTTTTGCACCATTATACACGATTTCAGGCACTATATCGTGAAAGTCCTCCACCTTTTTATGATCCAGAGTTATAATTTTATCGCCGTGCTGCATTCCCATGTCGAGTGCGATAGTATCGCACATAATTCCGAATTTTGCATTTTCTGTTGGCAGATATTTTTCGCCCCAGGCAAACAAAATCATCGAATAAACCAGGAAGGCAAAGATCACATTAAACATAACCCCACCCAGCATAATTAACAAGCGCTGACCCGATGGTTTAGATCTGAATTCATACGGTTCGGGATCCTTGCTCATCTGGTCTTTATCCATTGACTCATCAATCATTCCGGATATCTTCACGTAGCCCCCCAGAGGAAGCCAGCCTAAACCATATTCAGTTTCTCCTCTTTTGAATTTGAACAGGGAAAACCATGGATTAAAAAAGAGGTAGAATTTTTCCACCCTCGTTTTGAAAACCTTTGCAAAGGTAAAATGGCCTAATTCATGGATAATTACCAGAATTGAAAGACTTAATAATAATTGTGCTGCTTTAATCAGTATGGTCATGGTCAAGTTATTATTTTAATAAAGGATCGGGTTAGCTCACGTGCTTCCCGATCGGAATCAATATAATCCTGATATACCGGATGAGGCACAAAACTTGAAGCCTCCAGGGTTTTTTCAATCAGGATTGGGATATCTGTAAATCGAATTTTTTCTTTAAGAAATGCTTCAACGGCAATTTCATTTGCGGCATTTAAAACACCAGGCCAGTTCCCTCCTTTACTCAGACATTCACGGGCAATTCTCAAGTTAGGAAATCTTTGTGGATCAGGGCTTTCAAAGTTCAGCTCCGGATAATCAATAAAAGAGAACTGTTTATTTATACCGGGCAGGCGCTTCGGGAATCCAAGTGCGTATTGTATTGGCAATCGCATATCCGGTAATCCCATCTGAGCCTTAATAGATCCATCTTCAAATTCCACAAGACTGTGGATAATTGACTGGGGATGCACAACAACTTCCACCTGCTCGGCCCGGAGATTGAATAACCATTTTGCCTCAATAATTTCCAAACCTTTGTTCATCATTGTAGCAGAATCAATGGTGATTTTATCACCCATTGACCAATTTGGATGCCTGAGTGCCTCTTTCAGACTCACTTTTTGAATTTCCTCCAGAGTTTTTGTTCTGAAAGGGCCACCTGAAGCTGTTAAAATAATTTTTCCTACCGGATTAATGTCTTCTCCCACCAGGCATTGAAAAATAGCTGAGTGTTCAGAATCAACAGGAATAATCGGAACCTGATGTTCCATTGCCATTTTCATCACCAATTCTCCTGCTACCACAAGGGTTTCTTTGTTTGCCAGAGCGATGGCTTTACCTGCCTGAATAGCCTGAATTGTCGGGGCCAGGCCGGCGAATCCAACCATAGCGGTTAATACCATGTCGATGCTTCCCATCTGAACAATCTGCTCAAGAGCGGCAGACCCGGCATAAACTTTAATTCCCAGGGGATCCAGTATATCCTGCAGATAATTATACTGATCCTCTTTTACAATTACTACAGCATTAGGCTTATACTTTTTTGCCTGTGAGATTAAAAGATCCACGTTAGAATGCGCGGTCAGAACTTCCACTTCGAAAAGACGGGGATATTGTTCAATAACTTCCAGGGCCTGTGTACCAATAGATCCTGTAGATCCCAGAATAGCTATTCTTTTCTTGTGTATGCTTTGAGTCCCTTTGTCCATTGTATTCTATTCGAAAGAAATGAATTGCAGCGGATCAATGGGTTTCCCCTGATGCCATAATTCGAAGTGAAGGTGAGGTCCGGTGGTCAATTCACCTGAATTGCCAACAATTGCTATTGCTTCACCGGCACGAATTATATCGCCCGGCCTTTTAAGTAATTCTTTATTGTGTTTGTATGCTGAGATCAAATCGTTTTCATGCTGGATCTGAATAACGAAACCTGTTTCTGCAGTGTAATTAGCCAGTAAAACAGTACCATCCAGTAAGGCTTTAACAAGCAAATCTCCGCTTGCAGCTATATCCACGCCAAAATGTCTTTGACGAGCATTAAACTGTCCGGTAACCATGCCTTTTACCGGTGGGAAAAAGAACAGATCACTAAGTCGTCGTGCATCCGGATTAACGGTAAGAAGTGACAAACTATAGCGTTGCTGTTCTTCAACTTCCACCCTTAACAATGAATCCTCACGAGATCGGTAATCCTGAATATTCTGAGAGCTAACGGGAAATTCAGTTTCATTAGAATCATAGCTAACCGGTTCTTCACCCTTCATAATAGTCATCAGATTATCGATGAACTGGTCTTTCAGCGACAGCTGATCTTCAAGCGAATCCAACCTCAGAGCGTTCAATCTGATATTTCGGGTCATTTCAGCATCAGGATAGCCGGGAATCATTTCGCGCAATGGAGTATACACCATAAGGCTTATAACGATTGCTGCAACAATGATTAATGCACTGCTTAATACAGTAATCACATTCAGACGCGACAAGCGCATAAACCAAACCTCCTCAAAGGTGGTATCCCTCATAATTACCAATCGGTATTTTGAGCGGAGTTTTTGATATAGTTCTTTCCTTTTTCGACCCATAATCAGCTAAACGCAGCGCAAAGGTAATTAATTATGAGATAAGGGCAGAAAATAATTATAAAGCCCATAAAGATACTTGTCATTTTTTTAATTACCTTTGCACCCACATTGCGGGGTGGAGCAGTTGGTAGCTCGTTGGGCTCATAACCCAAAGGTCGCAGGTTCAAGTCCTGTCCCCGCTACAAAAGAAGCCCTTTAAGTCATTGACTTGGAGGGTTTTTGCTTTTTATGAAGTGTAAAATAAGTGTAATTTCCGACCAATTACCTAAAATCACATAAGCTAATCTAACTCCCTTTTAACACAGAATGTGACATAATCAGTAACATAACCATTTGGTTCAATGACAGTATATGTATGCTCTCGTTCCCATTCCTTTACTTGAGGAGAAGTAATGTCACAAATCCTGACTTTCGTTTCTGCTTCATGAATTGTTTGTCCAGTACTTGAACGTTCGGTTGCAGTTGTGATACAGAAATAGCATATATCCTCAGACTTTTCACAAGACACAGAAAACAAGCAAATAACACAGATAAAGGTTAACAGTTTTTTCATGGTGTTTATGGTTCTCTTGGCAAATTCAGTTCAAGATAATACTTTCAGCCCTTTTTTCTGGTCTCAATTCTGTCAACAAGTTCGGTAGATTTTCTATTCCCCTATGGGCAATGTCTTTTCCTCAAATAATTCAGGCTTTTCTTTTTTCAATCTGTCAAAAATTTCCGCTGGTATTCCTGAAGGATCTTCAAGAGTCAAAGTGCTTGCTAATTGATTATAAGTAAGACCCTTTACTCCATCTAGCCTAACGAGTTTAAAGTTAGCACCATCCAATTTTGCATCCTTAAACTCCGCTTTCTGCATGAGGGATGCATATAGAACAGCCTTTCTCAAGTCAGCTCCCACGAGAATTGCTCCTTTGAGATTAGCATATATTATCCTATTACCAGCCAAATTCGCTTTTTCAAGAAAAGCATTTGCAAGATTAGCTTCCGACAAGTCTACATCTGCAAATACAGCACCCTTTAATTTAGCTTCATACAATCGAGCATCATATAAACTGACGTTACAAAATTGAGCATAATTCAATTCAGCTTCGTTGAGGATTGCTTTACCAAATTCAACGTTGATAAAATGACATTTATTGAGCATTACTCCTTTTAGAATAGCTCCGGATAGATTCTTTTTCAATTTCTCATAAACAGTGTAAGAATCATCTTTAAATAGAACATCACAAGCGGTCTGAATTTCAACAGTTACTGATTCTATATTTTCATTGTGATCCCCATATTCAGGATCTCCAACTTCTTCTAATAATATCTTAGAATTTTCTCTCACATATGAACATAAGATACTGCAAATCTGCTCTTTTGTCTCATTTTCTTTTGACTCTTTAGCTATCCCATGAAGGGTGTAAATTCCTCCCATCCTGACTGAGGCATCATCATGACCAAGTTGCTCAATTGCTTGGTTAAACCTATTTATTTGATTTTCCTCCCTATGTGCTTTTGAACTCTCAAGTTGGGCTTTTGCAGTTTCTGCTTGAGCCTGTGCTGATTTTTCAGCAGCATTAGCTCTCTTCATTGTAGCATAGAAAGTTAGAAAGATACCGAGGCCTCCAAAAGCTGTCAAGACAATCTTAAGTAATGCACCACTCTGGTCATCAATCCCTGTATTAAAAAAGATATCTATAAGCTCCTGCCAATTACAAATCAAAAGAGTGATAACAACAAAAACAATAAAAGTTCCAATTAGCCACAATAGCCAAAGCTTCACTCTTCGTTTTTTTTCAATCATGTTTAGGGCTTTGGTTTGGTCAAGACTCCTAAAGTAAAAAAGAATAAATTGACCTGCAAATAGTTAAACCATAAAGACTGACGGAGATAATTTGCCAGAATCAATTGGGTATATCTAATATTGGAATAACATTCATGCATTTCACTTTTTGACCCTCAGATTGCTTTATCAGTATTCACCATCGCCTTACTGGACACTTTTAAGATATCAGGTATTTTGTTTTAATCCACTCGCTTATTTCGTTGACCAACTTGTCAAAAAGCCGTTCTCAATATATACATAATGAGAATTATATATCATCTGCTCATGAATACCCCAACTACCAACGTCCTTACTACTGCTATTTGGCCGACCCCAAGAGTCAAGCACCATTTCTTTGGTCATTCCTATTACTATTTTCTTGTCGATTATTGATTGTAAATATTTGTTATTTTTGTACTTATCACTCAATAGCCTTGCACGTTCTTCTATCATAGCCTTTCTCTCTGCTGCTATCCTATTCTCAGATTCAATCAATGCTTGCTCATTTTTCTGCTTTGCTTCGTCAATTCCAGCAATATAATCCTTGTTTCTTTCAATGATTTCATCTCTTTGCTTATCGTCATTAACAATAAGCTCGATCTTTTTAGCAAATGCTTTACTAAGACTGATTATGTTTAGATAAAAAACATAAGCCGAGTCCTCTTCATACAGAAATCCATAATAGCTATCCTTATAATCAATCACATCAATAACATAGCCACCTTCAAGCTTACCCATAGAGCCAAATGGCTTTGGTTGAGGATAGATGTCAGCATTCTTGTCAAGAACATAAAACCTATTTGAAAGAATACTATTTCTCTTGGCATTAACCCGGTCAGCTTTAATCCTATTCTTGGCTTCCAGTCTTACCTTTGCTATGCTATCAGCAACATAATAATCATAGTAATCAGAAACCCAATTAAAAAAAACAAATCCTCTTGTGCCATCTAACTCAACTTCAACCCAATCTCCCTGAGTGCTTAATCGTTTCAGTTGCGTCCCTGGTTCAACTTTTTGAATTTCCGTGTTTATTGATCCAGCAGTTCCATAAAGACTTACTTTGGATTTTACCGTAATAAGCCCTTTAAACTTGTTCTTGATTGGATCAACTTTTTTAAAAGTAACCTCTTGAGCGTGTAACCCAGAAAATGATAATATCAAAACACTTAGGATAATTTTAAAGCTATTCATAGCAACTGTTTTTTTTGGAATAGAAACTTGAAATTCGCTATACCCAATGTTCAAAGTATGAATATTACTGTTTGTGATTTCTTGTTACTCAAAGATACAAATATTATCTCTAAATACTTAAAGAAGAATATCATCCTCGTCAACAACTACAATAATATCTCTGCTATCAGAGTGAGTATTCTTTGGGACTACAAAGGACAACAGCCTTGTTACTATTTCAGCCCTTTTTTCTGGTTGCATTGACTCCATTAATGCCGGCAGTTGTTTCATTTCCTGCTCAAGAATCACAATGAGAGTTTCCCTAATCTCATGTGTCAATTTATTTGGTGTACCTTTTTCCCTGCCACCTGTTTTATATCCTTTTGCCATTGTTCTATTCTTGTCTATTTTAGATCAGCCATGTTATTTTATGTTATTTAAACGACAATTCAATCAGGCAAGGTGTACTTCCTTTACTTTCTGATCAAGCTCTCTGATCAATTCATTGCCCTCCTCTGGATTGTTATAACTTAATCCTTTTACAAAATTCCTCAGTTCATAAGCTTGTTTTTTATCTATCTCCCCCTTTACCCGCCATTCCTTAATCACACCCATTACCTTGGCTTGTCCCAATTCAAGGACAGCAAGGAGAGCTAAGTCTGATGCAAATTGTTTTTTACTCCCTGTTGGTTTCATGTTTGATAATTTTATGTTTACTTTTTGGATAGCTTTATACTCATCCCACCATCGTTCCTTCAGTCCCCTATAAAAGAGACTATCTGACAGGAGACCTGCTGTAACAGCAGGCTGATGAAGTTGGCTCCCAATCCTCTTTTTGAATCTTAATTCATATCTCAATACATTCTGCCCTTTATAAAGCTCAGGTATAGGCTCCCTTTTGACTCTTTGCTCATGCTCCTTTCCATAAAAAAGCAATTGCCTTTTGTTATTGTTATAATAGAGACCATTGTCCTGTTCCAATCTTCTGTAATACTGAGACTCCCCCAGATATGGATAGTAAACTGATTCAGGATACTTCATAATAAGATTCTGGGCAAAGTCAATCCTTGTGACATTGGCTTTCCCAAAGGGGAGGTGCAACCTATCACTAATACTTTGAATTGCCTTCTCTGTATCCCCTCTTGTCATTGTCTTGAAATTGTCACCCAAATAGAATTTACATAAACTACTGCCTGAGATTTTTACCCTTGAATCACTTACACTTACTTTTAAGCTATCTAAGAAGCCATTGCAATACCCACCATATTGAGATTCTCCAGTATTTGACACACGTGTTAAGAATTGAGGCACAAGCTCCAGAAAGTCTGTTCTTGGGCATTCATTCTTATACATACTCATATCAACATTATCATACATGGGTTACAAAATCAGGGTACTGAATACAACTTAACATAGAGATGCTATTAAACGGAGGAGAATTACTCCTCCCCCGAATTAGTTTCCTATCACACTTTTATTACAATAACTATGGCAGAGTCCCTCAACTTTTCAACCTCATGGTTCAACTCACCATCAACAAAGAAATTCCAAAGCCCATTTGTATCATTCCTCAATCCTCTGGCAATAAAAATCTCAATTGAAGTAATCCCCTGGCTTTTATAATCCTCATTAAAAACAATGATGCAACCATCTTTTGAGCCATTAATATCTCCAAAAGCAATATTTGACTCAAGGTCTGGTCTTTTGATACTCGTTATATTACTTGATCCTTTTGTAAGTGCTAAACTGGGCTTGCTTGTCTTCCATCTGTCCGGTCTGGTAATACAATTGATTGAATGCCCTCCTATATTAAACCCCCTCTTGTTAATAAGGAGACTTTCAAAAAAATCATAGGATTGAGTGGAGGCGATAATATCATACCTGCATTTAGCCTCAGTCAGTTTTTCTCCTTTATAATAATCTGTTAGAATCATTTCCGGCCTCCTTTCTGATTAAGAGTCACATACTTTGATGCTTCCTTGTCAATATCATCAGAGGAGGAATAGCGGTGTTGTTTCAACCATGCCTCAACCTCTGTCCTATCGAAGAATAAGTGTTTGGATTGCTTGTAATATGGAATCTTGCCATAACAAGTTAACTTATAAATATGGCTCTTTGACAGCCCTGTGAGCAAACAAAGCTCCTCCAGATTCAAAACCCGTTTGGACAACTTCAGAAGCTCCTCAATTTCATCCAATCTCTTTTCCTGCTTTTTCAATAATTGTATTGTTAAATCTTCCATGTCTTTTCTTTTAATTTATTAAATGGGCTTGGCCAAAACCACAATTCTATGACACAAAAATAATTAAAAGAAACAATCTAAAGTATTGATAATCATACTTTAAGTCGACCTTATGTGAGGTCGGGAAGGGTCGGCAGAATGGAAAGCCCTTTAGATTCAGAAGCTTGCTATGGTTAAAAAGAGTCGGCTAAAACTATTTGTTAGTCATTCCATGAAACCTATCCATTAATGCTTGATAATTTGGATCGTCTTTCGGCTTTGATAAAACAATCTGGTTTCCTGATTTATCAACAAAGAAAAACTTGCAGGCCTTATTAACATTTTGCCCTTCACCAAAAGAAGTGGTTAACATAGCTCTAAGGGCTGTCTTGTGTGGTTCAGATTTGGGATTTAAGCATGTCCATCTGATTGGAATAAAACCAGAGGGTAATTTGTCAATTTTGAATATTGATTTAAAGTGCTCAAATTTAGTGTTATTGGCAATAAAATCCTGTAACAAGCCATTATATAGTGCTTTTATCTGCCTGTCCTTCAGATTGCTTTCTAATCCACTGCCTAGGGACTTGACAGAGTAGTTCTTTAGCCATTCAAGATACTTATATGTCAGCCAAGAATCCAAGTTATTATTGAGGTGAATAAATCCATAAATATTATTGGTCTGCCATTTATCATATTTTCTCTTTACCTCTAAATATTGACTGCCTTTAATTAAACCAAACAGTTTAGTGCCTAATAGAATGGCTCTCCTCTCTCCACTTTTCTTGAGCTCAGCTTCTTGACTTTCAATTTCTAATCTTATGAACTCATCAGTGCTACCTCTAACATTATCAAGGATTTCAATAAATCCCTCTTTTTTAAAACAAAATGCCATGTCAAGTGCTTTATCAAATGTCCATAGCTGGTGTTTCTTAATATTCTCCCAATCTTCTTTTTCTAGTTGACCCTTCCCATGAAAATATTGAAGGCCTAAAGATTCAACTATTGGTTCACCAAACATAGTTTCAATGATTTCATCATTCAGCCATGAATCAAAAGTATAGGTCTTTCGTTTTTTCATTAGATTAAATTTCAATCTCAGGCAAACTGTTAACTGCTGTTTTCTTCATTCCATCGACAACCCTTGTGTATTTTTCAGTATGCTTGAGGCCGGTGTGCCCCAACAAACTGCTGACTGTTTTAATGTCATTCTTGTGAATAAGTAAATTTACTGCAAAAGAATGTCTTGCAGAATGCCATGTAATATTTTTATCAATTTTGGCTTTCTTAGTCCAGCTCTTTAATTGTAGCAGACAAGTAGTAAAACTGGGGAGATTAAACACACTTTCAGCCCCATCTCCTCTTTCCCCGAGTATTTTTACTGCATTGCTATTCAGGTCTATAAAGACTTTCTCCTGAGTCTTGGATTGAGTAACCGAGATTCTTGACTCATCAACTTGTCTCCAAGTAAGAACTTCTGCATCACAAAATCTCAAACCAGTATTGAGGCAAAAAAGGAATGCTCTCTTAACCTCTTTGTTATTACACTTTGCACTTGCCAATTTCTGAATCTCATCTGGCAAAAGAATATCCTTTTTCAATCCCTCTTTTCTACTGTTCTTCAGATTTAAAACCCTGGGATCAACAGGATAGCCTTCCTCCAATGCAGACCTGCAAATTTTCTTGAACTTAGTAAAGTAATTATGAGGAGTCTCCCCATTCAGACTGGCCTCAAGATACACCTTAAATTTAATCACTACCAACTCAGTTATCTCATTGGGCAGAATATAATCCAATCCCTTCTCTTTAGCTACAAACGCTTTAAAATACCTAATAGAATACTTTACAATCCTTATATCCTTATTGGGATATCCGGCAAGAAATCTATCACAATAATCCAAGAAGTTAATCCTCGCTTTGTTTTTATCCTGAATCTGAAGCCGGTTTGCAGTTATCTCATCCTCTCTTTTTTGTCTTATTGATCTGGCAAGCTTCAGGGTCTCAGTATTGTGCTTTCTGTCTTTCTTAGTTCTGGGATTAGCAAAAAGATAAAGGTTTAGGGTCTCTTGCTTTCTATTGTGCTTAATCTTTTCCTTACCTGACTCCTCATCAAACACTTTTTTATAACCCAGATAATATTCAAAATAGAGGCTTGTTCTTCCATCGGCAAGCTTTCTCTCCAGAAGTCTTGGGTTTTCCTTTTTGCTAGCTGATACTCTTGCCATGCTTTTGACTTATTGATTGCACTCAATAAAGATAAGCAAAAACAGCATGAAGTGTAAAGAAAGTGTAAATAATAAGCAAATAATGCATAACCAAAAGAAAGCAACAAGCCTTGGCATTTAGTTAAACTATTGCTATACTTGCACTTAACATTCCTCAGTTTTCCTCAATTTTCCTCAGATTACTTGGTTTTGTTCCTGTCCCCGCTACTACAAATAGTTATAAACCCCTTGTAATCCTGATGATTACAAGGGGTTCTTTTTTGTCTAGTGGCGTATTCAGTGGCAAAAAACAGAAAAATGTTTTTAATTAAGAATACTTTAGCAAGATGTAATAGCCTGATAATCTTGATGTAACAAAATCAACTTTGTCCATCAAAGAGCCATTTTTTGACTTCACGCCTTTTTTATCAATCCCAATCGATTATTGAAATCATTATAAATGATGAGCTATTTATCATTGCTTAGTTTACGGAAAGCAGATTAATTATGTAAAATAAAAGATTAACATATTTGCTCATAACAGATCAATAATTTTTATAAAGAAGAAGTCCATCATTGGACCTCTATACAGATTGACAAGCTTGTCAAAATTTCTCCCCACCCCATTTCATGGCTAAGTTTGATCAAAAAAAAGCCATGAAAAAACAAGTAGTCATTTATCAATTAGTATTAGATCGCTCCGGATCAATGGGATCAGTCACAGAAGAAACTATCAGTGGGTTTAATGAACAGGTGCAACGCATCCATGAGCTTGCAGAGCAGTATCCAAATCAGAAGATATGTGTGAATCTGTGTTTATTTAATCACCTGGTGGAACAAACCCTGAAGAATGTATCTGCTGGTATTTTACAGGAATTATCTTTCAAATCGTACCGACCAGAAGGCATGACTGCCCTTTATGATGCGGTGGGCTCAAGTATTCGTCAGGTTAAAAAGCAAATCAAGATGCTCACTGATGAGGTCAAGTACAAGGTGTATTTCGTCATCCTGACAGACGGACATGAGAATGCTTCAAGACAGTTTCGCTATGAAAAAATCAAGAAATCAATAAAGAAACTTGAGGATACCAAAAAATGGGAGTTTTCATATCTTGGATCCACTTTAGATGCCGTCGAGATTGCTACTTCACTGAACATTAAATCTTCAAATGCTACATATTTTCGCAAAGACCGCATTCAAGAATCATTTGGCGGAGTAAGTGACAAATTCTCATCGTGGGTTGATGATTTTTCCACAGAGATCGAAGAAGAGGAGAAGGAAAATAAGGAATAATTCATACTTTAGATTCAGGAACCTGAAACCATGAACGTCAATTTATTACGCTCTGAAGAATACCCCGAAAAGGATTTCCGCAATCTGCTACGATTTCTTGCTAAATCGCCTGGTCCGGTTTCTTTTATTCCGTCAGATGATGACGTAAAATGGGAAGAAAATGAACTACACGATTTAGATTGGGAGGATGCCGAACTAATGAAGAAGAAGGCTTTTCCCGATGTGAAATTCAGGATGAATCTTCTTAGTGAATCCTCCAGCAGCTATTTGGACTGGCCAGATGTTTTTCAAAAATGCAAAGACCACCGAAAAAAGAACAAGATTCCTAAAGATGAATCTGTGATTATTCTCACCAGTCATGCCAATGAGTTCAATTGGTTTTCTGCTGGCGATCCAGCAGGAGGCAAAGATTATTTTATTCATACCGATCTCTGGGATGCCTATGTTGATGGTCAGCCCAGGTGTGCTATTGCCTATGAAGTAGCTACCCTGGTTGTTCAGAGTCTATTGTTTGACAACTATTCCGAACTGGCATCATATGCCCACACCAATTCCACAGGTTGCATTAACGATCTCTGCAAGAACAAATCCGATATCGCTATCAAGTTTCGCACAGCTGATCTTTGTGCTGAATGTATGGCTTTTTTGGAATCCCGAGAAATCAATCCCGACATCATGGTTCAGGTTTATTCCATTCTTGACCGAGTAAGGCATCAATTTCTTTTTCGGGAACGATTTAAATTAACCCGTCAGCCATCTAGGCTGGAAATCAGGGAATGGAATCGTAGAATCTTCCTACCGGATCTTGATGATGAGGAAATCCGCCTTTCTCCCTTGCAACGAGCTGTCTATCTATTGTTCCTGAAGCATCCTGAAGGAATTGCATTTCATGATGTACCCGATTACCAGGATGAACTTGAAGAAATATACAGCCATACATGTAGAGGCGGATCAGTAGTTGTCATAAAAATGACCATTGAAAAACTAGTCACGAATGAAAACAGTAAGCTGAGCGAAGTCATATCAAAAACTAAAAACAAACTATTCCGGCAATTCGGAGAGGAACTGGGCAAGCAGTACATCATTTCAGGAGATCGAGCTGAAAAAAGGAAGATAATATTGAACCAGAATTTAGTGCAATTTGTCACCTCACCTACATTCTCTTAAGAATTGTTAAAAGTTGTGACGAAAAGGATGCAAAAGGACAGATTCACCAGCTAAAAGGCTAATTTTAGGTAGCTAAACAATAATTAGTTCAGGTAAAGTACAGACAAATGGAAGGAGATGCCTACTTAGGCGTTGTAGTTTTTCTATGCTCTATTTTCAAAACTATAATGGGACTGAGGAGGCGAAGCTTTATCAAATATTATTTTGGACCTAACTTTGTGTTTATTTAAAAGAGTAAGTTTAAGGTATGGAAACTAAAGAGCCTAAATATCCCATATATCTAGATTATTGTGGGACTACTCCTGTTGCTTTGGAGGTTTTGGACGCAATGTTACCTTACTTCACTTCTAAATTTGGTAATGCTTCGAGCACACAGCACTTATTTGGGTTAGAGGCTGAGATCGATTTAAATAGATCAATATCTCAGATCGCATCAAATCTTCATGTTGCTGCAAAAAATATTGTGATTACCTCGGGTGCTACAGAGGCTATAAATCTAGCAATAAGGGGATTATATTCTAAATACAGGACTAACGGTAACCATATTATAACGGTAAAAACTGAGCACAAAGCGGTTTTAGAGACTTGTAACTATTTGGAAAATATTGGTGCAGATGTGACCTATCTTGATGTCGACGAAAAAGGTCTAATTGATATTTTAGAACTTAAAGATCAAATACGAGATGAAACTATCTTGACCGCAATAATGTTTGCCAATAATGAAACTGGAGTAATTCAGGATGTCGAATCTATTGGGAAAGTATTGCGACAAAGCAGATCTTTTTTCTTTTGTGATGCAACTCAGGCAGTTGGGTTATATGATATCAACGTTGAAAGAATAGGCATTGATCTCCTTTGCATGTCAGCCCACAAAATGTATGGTCCAAAGGGATTAGGAGCATTATACATTAACAAGGGAATACAAATGGAACCACAAATACTCGGTGGTGGCCATCAAAATGGGTTAAGGGCTGGAACAGTAAATGTTCCTGGTGTTATTGGTTTTGCTAAAGCATGCGAAATGGCAATTAGAACTAGGGGAACTGAATACAAAAGATTAAAAGTTTTAAGAGACAAATTTGAAAGTGAGTTATTAAGTACAGGAAAAGTTAAGGTGAATGGAGATTATTCCCAACGATTACCCCATGTGAGTAATCTTTGTTTCATTGGAATGCAGGCTGACCATATAATGCTTTCCCTCCGCAATAAAATTGCTGTCTCAAACGGATCTGCATGCAACTCAAATATCATGAATCCATCACACGTCCTAACTGCTATGGGCCTCGATGTTACTGAATCAAATTCGTCAATAAGGTTTTGTTTCGGACTAAATACAACTTTAGACGATATTGTTGAGGTCATTGGATTCTTAAGAAAAATGATTCAAGAATGATTGATCTCGATAGAGCACTTACTAATATATATTTTACAAATGTAATGTGGTGTGCTCATGATAATGGATTTTAAATGAAAAGTGTAGGTAAGATAAGATAGGATCATATAAGTATTGAAATGTGGCTGTTTCATAATTATGATTCACTATTTCCTTAACTAGAAAAGAGTTTTTATTGGACAATAAAGACAGACCTAATAAATTAGTATAGCAGGAATTATCGATTGCATATGTGTCTGTGCAAAGCTTGAATTATACTACTATGTGGCTTTCCATAGAGTTGATATATCCTTCAACTTATATGATGATCATCAAATTTCTTATAATATTAAATGCACAATAATTATTGCTAAATTTAAAATCTAACCGCGCAATAAAAACCTTAATGAACCAATAATACCAGATGTCTGAACAACAATTCTCTCAAAACTCGAAATTTGAAGGGACAGCAGAATCACACTCCAATCCTTTTGTAGGCTATTTAAACTCGCTACAAAGATTTGGTGGAGGAAATGAAAATGCAATTGCTGAATCCCAAGCTTGCAACTCACAATTCGCTAAGATCTACGTGAATCATCCTTTGGCAGAGATAATTTTTAATGAGTTAATTAATCCTGCTGGCCAAAACATCATTCTAACTGGCCATGCCGGTGATGGAAAATCAACAATTGCTCTAGAAGTATATAAGAGATTAAAAGGTTTTCCAATAGATCAACCACTTTCAAATCCTATGGAGCCGAGAGAGGATATTGGAGATATATCCATTCTCAAGGATCTGAGTGAGCGAAAAATCGCTCATGATCGAGACCTTATTGTTGAGCTCTTAGAAAGATCCAATAGGTTTCTTTTAGTGTCCAATACGGGTACATTGCTGGATTTATTATTAAACAATCAGGAAGCATTAGATCGAGACAAAGTGACTTTGGAGAGTGATGTTTTAGAAGCCATTAGTTCAGAAAGTGGTGAAGAGGTATTAAAAATAGGTAATTTGAGTTTTAGGGTAATTAATTTAGCAAGAATAGATAATCTTGGAATTGCAAGGAGAATCTTCGAGAAAATGATTTCAGATGAACAATGGCAATTTTGTAAAAACCTGCCTTGTAAAGAGTACTGTCCAATAATATTCAATGTCGATTTAATTCGAAATAATGCCCAAATAATTGTCGAACGGATATTTATTATCTATCGAAAAATGTATGAATATGGAGCTAGGTTAACTATGCGACAGTTTACCGAGCACTTAGCTTATTTAATTACCTCTGGTATTGAAGAAAATGACATTCTGAATTTGCACCAAAAAGGCAAAGAGTTTGAAATGAGTGCATTCATGTTTTACAATCGTTTTTTTGGCGATAACGGGAGAACAATTGATCCCGAGGCTCGAAAAATGAAGGCTTTAAAGGAGATTATTAAACAAGGATTTGGACAGCAACCAAGCCCTTATTGGGAGCACAAGCTATGGTTGCGGGGTATGGAACGTAATATTACTCTTGGAATAAAAGATCTTGATAATGGTTTTGAAAAACTACGTCAAATTGGTTCTGGAGCAAAAATAAATTTGAGTATCAAGCCAAATAACGCAAGGGAGCAGGTTCGACGAATGCTTTTCTTTATGTACGATTTTGATGAAAATCATACCGATTTTCTGAGTCTATTTATTAATTCCCCGACATTGTTACGTTGGCTCGAATGGCAACATTCTGATATAAAAATTAGTCTAAGTGAAAAGAAAACATTAGAGTCAAAAATCTTTCATGTAATCCAAGAGCATTTTACTGGTGTTCGACTTCCAGAAGGATATTCTCAATTGGAGCAAAGACTTTATATCACACTTAAAAGAAGACGAAATGAATTTGTCCAAAGTGCTCAAGTTGTCTTGGCCCAAATAGATTGGAATGATGCGACGCAATTAGAGTTAAAGGCTTTTACAAGTTATTCTGGGGAGAAACGGCAAGACTTTGTACTTATGGGAAAAAACCAAATCAAGGGAATTGATCTCCACCTTCGTGTTCCCTTTCTAGATTATGTTTTG
>Ga0233437_1003564_pt1 | contig 20195 bp, 18 predicted proteins | sample SI_122_August201_FD_182714 | JGI IMG/M metagenome (GOLD analysis project Ga0233437, IMG submission 182714) | Seawater microbial communities from Saanich Inlet, British Columbia, Canada - SI_122_August2016_200_MG | ecosystem: Environmental > Aquatic > Marine > Inlet | place: Canada: British...
CGAGTTCGCATTTCCCACCTTACAACATTCGCCCATTGATTTATAAGTAGTGGCAGATCTCGATAAGAGTTCACCCATTTACTGAAAGATGCACCAATAATAGTTTCACTTGTAGGGCGCACAATAAGTTCTTCGGTTAATTTTCCGGCAGGTTTCAATCCACCCTCTCCATTGTCCTCCAATCTTGTATGTGTAACAACAGCGCACTCTTTGGCAAAACCTTCCACGTGTTCAGCTTCTTTTTCAAAAAAACTTTTTGGAATGAAAAGAGGGAAATATGCATTAACATGTCCTGTATCTTTAAACATTTCATCTAAATTCTTTTGAATATTTTCCCAAATTGCATAACCCCAAGGTTTTATAACCATGCATCCGCGAACATCGCTGCTTTCTGCCATATCAGCGGCTTTGACTACTTCCTGATACCAGCTTGGATAATCTTCATCTCTTCTTGGATTTATAGCTGTTCTGTTCTGTTTTGCCATATTTTATTAAACTCCTAAATTTTCAAATACTAATTGATGATCACTAATTTATTTTCTTACTTATTTCTTTGTAAGACATCAGCTTTCAAAACTTTAAACTGTGGTTTCCTTGTCAAATCAAAAAAAGCGTATAACTTGAACTATCTTGACACTTAAGGCTATTCTCAACATTTGGAAATTAATTAAATTAGATCGTTTAGGAAATTATGAATAAATATGATGTAATTGTTGTTGGTGCCGGTCATGCAGGAATAGAAGCTGCACTTGCCGCTGCAAGAATGGGAGCGAAAACTCTTATTTTTGTAATTAAGATAGAATCTATAGGACGCATGAGCTGTAACCCTTCTGTTGGCGGACCTGCAAAGGGGCATCTTGCCAGAGAGATCGATGCACTTGGTGGAGAGCTAGCCAGAGCGGCAGATCTAACCGGTATTCAATTTAGAATGTTGAATAGGAAAAAAGGACCAGCTGTTTGGGCACCAAGATCGCAGAATGATAGGATGGAATATTCAGCTGTTATGCATCGTGCATTAGAAACTCAAGATAATCTTGATATTGTTGAATCAATGATCGACGAGATAATTCTAAAGAGTGATGGAAAAACTGTGAAAGGAGTTCGTTCCAACCTGGGTGAGGAATATTTTGCACCAAAAGTAATTTTAGCAAATGGTACATTTTTAAAAGGGCTTGTTCATATTGGGAACGTGAATATCAGCGCCGGTAGAGCAGGTGAGCCTGCGTCGGATAAACTCTCTGATTCACTAACAAAATTGGGATTAAAACTTGCAAGATTCAAAACAGGAACACCACCCAGAATAGATTTGAGAACAATGGATATGAATCTGGTAGAAGAACAACCGGGAGATGAAAATCCTCAAGGATTTTCCTATTATAGGGATATAAAAGTAAGAAATGATGTGAGTTGTTACCTTACTTTTACAAATCCTGAAACGCATAAAATAATTGATTCAAATTTAGATAGGTCATCTCTTTATGGTGGATATATAAGTGGGATTGGACCAAGATATTGTCCTTCGATAGAAGATAAAATAGTTAAATTTTCCGGTAAGGATAGGCATCATGTTTTTATAGAGCCGGAAGGTGCAAATACTTTTGAAGCTTATGTGAATGGAACTTCCAATAGTTTGCCACCAGAAATTCAAAAGAAAATGATCCGTTCCATTTCTGGTTTACATAATGCTTCTATTATTCGTTATGGTTATGCTATCGAATACGATTATGTGATCCCTGATGAGATAAAAGCAACAATGGAAACAAAAGTAGTTTCGGGGTTGTACTTGGCAGGACAGATCAATGGAACATCCGGGTATGAAGAGGCTGGAGCTCAGGGGCTTGCTGCTGGGATTAATGCTGTTCTGGCTCTTGATAAAAAAGAACCAATGATCTTTGATAGATCTCAATCTTATATGGGAGTTTTATTAGATGACCTGGTAACAAAGGGAACAAATGAACCATATCGTCTTTTCACTTCTCGTGCTGAATACAGGTTGTTCCTACGACAAGATAATGCAGATGAAAGATTAATGCCAATAGGATATAAATTAGGATTAGTAAGTGATGTACGCTGGCAAAAGTTCCAAAATATGAAGAAAATATTTAACCGAGAAATGGAGTTTTTAAAAGTTACGGCTTCTAATAAACATCCCAAACTTAAAGAACCGATGAAGTTTGAGAAAATATTAAAACGTCCTGAGATTTCATTTGAAAATCTTGTGGAATTTGGATACAAAATCCCTGAAGATGTTACAGACGATATAAAAAACAGGATCTCCTTAAATGTTAAATACGAAGGATATATAAAACGGCAAATGGCAGAAATTGATAAATTCGCGAAAATGGAACATTCTGAAATTCCTACAGATACAGACTATATGAAGATCGAATCAATTGCCTACGAAGCAAGAGAAAAATTAAACAAGATCAAACCAACTTCACTAGGGCAGGCATCCAGAATTCCAGGTGTAAATCATGTTGATGTAACATCTTTGCTTGTTTACCTGAAGAAAAATAAAAAGAAGAAGAGTAAAAAATGAGAAATGCAATTATTTTTGTCTTTGTATTACTAATATTCACAGGTTGTGCAACACATAAAGAAATTTACAAACACGAAACTCAAGACAGATTAGAAATACCACCTTTGCCAAAGTGGGTTTACAATACACCGGATAATTTTGTTGTTGGCATTTCTCAAAAAAGTATGAATCCTGACGAGATGGTTGAGGCTGCAAAACAAATGGCAGCGGTGATGGAAAGCAGAAATAATGCATCATACACGATCGAGAAATATGCAGCTACTTCCAGTGATAACATCTTAAAATCTAATGTTACGGAATTCAAATTAAATGTGAGCTCTTCACCGCAAAAAACTAAAGAAATTTATAATTCACTTAAATTAGTAGACTCAGTAGAAGTATTGGGTTATTTTCTTGGATTATTCTCAATTTCTGGTATGGAAGTAGATGCAACTCTCAAAAGATCCAGTATACAAAGAATACCAGATTATTTCGAGGATGATAAATTAGAAATTACTAATAATACAATTATTTGTAATAAAACCATTAGCTCATCTTCATTGGTTTTAGCATGGAAAAATGCAGCTATAGAAGCAAGATATGAAATTGCTAAATATCTGGAGAAAGAGGTTCAATCCGCAATAATTAATACCGATGAGATAACAGAAAAAAGAATAGCTTTAGAGACTTCGGAAAAACTCTCTCACATGAAAATAAAAGCCAGTTACATCACAACAGAATTAAAGGATAATCTAAGACTATTTAAGGTTTGTCATCAACTAGAAATAGTTAAATAAAAGGTTAAAGATGAAGGTAATTGCCATAATTCCAGCCAGATTTGATTCAACAAGATTCCCTGGTAAGCCATTGGTTAAATTAGGGAATAAATATATCATTCAACATGTTTATGAACAAGCAATAAAAAGTAATCTTTTCGATGAAGTTATTGTAGGAACGGATGATCAGCGGATCTTTGAAGCAGTTGATGGGTTTGGTGGGAAAGTAACTTTAACAAGCAAGAAACATAAAAGTGGTACAGATCGAGTTGCTGAAGTTTGCAGCAAAATTCCTTGCTGTAAAGATGCAGATGTTATTGTTAATGTACAAGGTGATGAACCATTTATAACAGAGAAGCCACTAAAAAAACTTATTGATGCATTTACTTATCAATCTGTTCAGGTTGCTTCTTTGATGCATGAATTATCAAAAGATATAGAAAATCCAAATGTTGTAAAAGTAACTTGTGATGAAAATTTTAATGCAATCAATTTTTCACGAGTCCCAAATTACGAGTCCCAAATTATTAATTACAAACATATTGGAGTTTATGCTTTTCGCAGAAAAACACTTTTTGAATTTGTGAAGTTGCCGGAAAGTAAAATGGAGAAAATTGAAAAACTTGAACAACTCAGGCTTTTGGAAAATGGATATAAGATCAGGATGGTTCTCACTTCCTATAAAGGTATTGGAATCGACACTCCCGAGGATCTTGAAAAAGCAGAGAAATTATTGCTAAAATAGAAGTTAACTTTATAACAAAAAGCCTCCCGATCTCGGGAGGCTTTTTGTTTATACGAAATTTCTAAACTATTTGACCAACAGCATTTTCATGATCTTAGTATAATTGTTAGTCTTTAATTGGTAGAGATAAACTCCAGAAGCTTGATCACGTGCATCCCAAGGATACTGATGTCTGCCTTCTTCAAACTCGTCAGTAACAATTAACTGCCCTTTAATATTGAAAATTGAAAGTACTCCCTTTTCATCTTCTTTTATGTCAAAAGAGATGAGAGTACTTGGATTAAATGGATTTGGAAAATTCTGACGCAACTCAGTTACCAATGGGATCTCTTGAATGTCATTTCCTTCAGTTGGAATAGTTAATATAGCAGGTCCAAAAATTTCTGTTTCACCGGAACCGCTAATACTTTCTATCCAATACCAGTAAGTAAAGCCTTCATAAACATCAAATTCATCTGTATAGGAATAGAATGAAGGTTGAGTGGTTGTGCCGTTTCCTAAAATAGTTTCGGAGTTGAGTGTAAATGATTGCTCTATATCATTGGAAAGTGAACGATAAATATTCCAACCAACATTATCAGTTTCTGTTTGTGTAACCCAATTAATAATCGGTGATTCATTAATATAAGCAGCAGTGAAAGATGAAAGGGTGACTGGTAATGCAGAATCATCATTGATTGCAGCTAATATATCTAATTTGCCATATCCCCATGTACTATTTGGAACTCCACCCGTGTATACATCGGTTACTGCGTTATTCATTAGAGCATCATAAATATCTTGCGGAGAGACTGTTGGATATCTATCTAATATTAGTGCTGCAGCTCCAGCAACCATCGGACAAGACATACTTGTTCCTTGCATTATATAGTAATTATCATCATTATATGGTGAACCTCCAAGTCCTGCTCCATCATTATCTATCCAACTCGTACTATATGATGAATAAACATCTGTATCTCTTAAGGAAATTATTATTGCCCCTGGAGCAGTAATTTGAGGTTTTTGAACTCCATCAATTCGTGGTCCACGATTTGAAAAACTTGAAATTTCATCTTCAGGAAAAGCATCTAAACCATACCAATAATTACTTCCATCACTACATGTCCAATCTTCCCTTGTATTCCATGATCCTACAGCAAAAACATTATCGGCTTCTGCTGGACTTCCACAAGTGTAAAACGGATCAGCAATTCCGCTAGGAAATTCCGATCTTCCATCACCATATAATTCATATAAGTGGAAAAATTGAGAAGAACTAGAGTTGTTTGTAATCCTTACATAGTATGTACCTGCAGTTTGAGTAGCGTTAGTATCTGTTTGCCTGCTCTCGGTACCACGAGAGCTCTCAGTAAATGAATATTCATATCCTGTTACAGAGCTATATCCTGAATCATAATAATCGATATCAAGATCGATGTTTCTACCAGACCCATCATCCCAAACCAAATTAAACCCAATGTAACTGTTTGATGTATTATGTGTAACTTGAATGTATCCTGTCGTACTGTTTGCTGCGACAGTAGCGGAATAGTGCCTATAATCGTTAGCATCATTACCAGCTGACATAAAAACGGGAACACCTTGGTCATAACACCAATCAGCTTTTTGGCACATATCATCGGAGCCATCATGATACGTACTCCATCCACCATAACTCATCGTAATAACATTAGAGTTATAAGTGCTTACTGCAGCATCTAAAGCAGCATTTATTGCAGCATTTGAAGCACCACCAGAAGCATCGCTTTCTATTTTAAGGAAACAAAGATCAGCATCAGGAGCAACACCGGAATATGCTCCTCCTCCATTTCCTGTATTTGATGATGATAAACTTCCTCTTCCTAATACAGAACCAGTAACATGAGTTCCATGACCGGTTCTGCCATGTGTATTTTCAACATTGTCATCAAGAGAAGGATAATCTGAATAATCTTTTCTATCATACGTGGAAGGTATATCTGTTCCATCATAAAATGAATCAAGCCCAGAATCGAGAACAGCAACCTCTACACCAGTACCATCCCAGCCAGCCGTCCAAACGTCATTGGCATTTATCGCAGCATATCCACTATTATTTTGAGCATATAGTTTTTTTTCGGCACTAGCAACTCTAACGATTGCTTCTGTTGAAAGAACCTCTATGAAACTTTCAGTTGGTATTGAAGCAATAATAAATCCATTGGGATGATTCTTAAGTGGTGGAACCCATGAATCAAGGTAGCATTTAACTCCTTTATCCTTAAGTTTGCTAATTATAGCAGTTGAAGGATATTCAGTAAAATAAAGAATGACCTGTGCAAATTCAGTTTTGTCGTTTCTTACACCATCATTAAGTTGCTGCATTTTGCTGCTGATATTTCGAATCAAATATCCACATTCAATTTTATTTCGAAACTCCTCTGGTATTTGAATAATTTCATCTCGATTGAGAAGCAATTCTTCAAAAGAGAATAAAACAGATATAAATAAAAATAATAAAACAAATAATATAACTATTTTCTTCATTTCCCCTCCATAATGAATTTTAATTCATATTTGTAAAACATATAATGTTATGTCAAATTTAATTAATATTTATGAGTACTCCCTCCGATAAATTCTCTAATAACAGAATCTTGTGGAATTGCAGATTCGTCACTAAACCCAACAATTTGTTGCATGAAATTATTAATGCGTGAAGCACGCAAAAATGCATCTTTTTTTAATTCGTCATCTTTATATTCTTCTGTCCATTTTTCAAAATCTTTACCGAGTCTTGCTTTATAAATTGGAAGCTCATAAGGCATTGCACTATTAATAATGTAATCAGCAGAATTAAGGTAAGGAATAATATGACGAACCTCACTGGAACGAACATAATGCCAGTGCTCAAGAGTTTGAGTAGGATTATAAGCACGATGAATAGAATCACGTAACATTCTTCGAATTAACCTGAAATCAGTCCATCGCAGATATTTTCCATTACTATCTTTGATCTGGAACATTGGCTCAAGGTATAATTTGAATTTATGAACATCATCAATAGATTTGGTCATTTCGGGATAAAGTCCGTGCAGACTGTCGATAAGTAAAATTTCGTTTTCTTCTAATTTCATTGGAGTACGATCTAAAAATCTGGTTCCAGTTTTAAAATCATAAAATGGCAGAATAACTTCTTCACCATTGCAGAGCTTGCTAATATGCTCATTAATCAATTCTAGATCTAGTGCTTGAGGAGTCTCAAAATCGTAATCTCCAAATTCATCTATCGGATGCATTGCCAGATCATAAAAATAATTATCAACCGCGAACATTTTGAATTTGTAGCCTAATTTATTAAGGTGTTCTTCAAGTTTTATTGTGGTGGTTGTTTTCCCGGATGATGAAGGACCTGTAATCAGAACCATTTTCAATTTATCAATTCTATTGGAAATCAGCTCTGCCGCCATTGCAACTTCATCGGCATAAGCAGTTTCAGATTCATGAACTATATGTGGAAATTCACCATTTTCAACTCTTTTGTTCAATGCATTTATTGTTTGTAGGTTATTAGTTACTGACCAATCGAGGATCTTCCAGATCTTGTGCCATGGAATATTTTCGGATGGGGAAGAGGCTTTCGTTACCTTTTCCTTCCTACCTTGAATATTACTATTTCTATAAATAATATACGCTTTTGCAACCTGTGAATGTCCATTTTTAATTAATACTTTTTCAACAATATCTTGAATGTTTTCTATGCATGGAATTTTCTCATCAGAATAATTTTTGTTAAGGATGTTAACCACTTCATCTGCTAATTTATCAGCTGCTTGTTTATCACGTCCGCCAACTGCCACAGCGGCTCTAAAAATTGCATTGGAAATTCTTTCTTTTTTAAATGTGACGATGGCGCCACTACGTTTGATTACATGTGAGATTTTACTCATAATTGTTTTCCTATACGGTTAATTTATTAACGAACTAGATCAACTTTAAATTTTACTAAAACATCATTTTTGAAATCTAGAATAACTTCATCATAAAATCTATTTTTTCGTTTTTTAATGTAACGCTTATAAAAATATGCAGTTTCTGTTGAATCACTGGTTGCGACAACTCTTTCCGGATTTTCCATTTCTAATTTTTGCATTGTAGCAAAGACTACTTCTTTATTTTTCTTCAGTAGTTTTTTACACTCTTTATTTAACTCTCCATGACGTTGATTTACATCACCAATATTTATTACGCAGGAAATCACTAAAAATAGTAGAATTGGAATGAATAATTTATTCATTTATCCTCCTAAAAAAAAGATGTTCTTCCAAATAAGTTACTGATTCATAAGTCTTTCTGCCATTAACCACCCATGTGCAGTTGCATAAATAATTGATCTCGTGCCACCTGAGCAATCACCAACAAATTTCAAATCATCAAATTTATCGTTGCTAAGTTTATTAGAATAAAATTTGATTTCCGGGGCGTAAAGCAGGTTGTCACCATTGGCAATTCCAGGAACAACCACATTCAGGTTCTCAATAAAATCTATTATGCTCTCGGCAATCCTGCGAGGGAAAGCCAGGTTGATATCACCAAGGATGAAATCTTCTTTTTCTAATGTTGGCTCAACGCGGTACAAATGTTTTGTTCTTTTAGAAGATTTAAAATTTTTATAAGTTTGTAAGATTACTTTTCTCTCACCTGCCAAAAGATTGAATAATTTTGCAATATGAGAGCCATAACCTATAGGATCATTAAACGGATGTGTGAGTTTAACAGAAGTAAGAATCGCAAAGTTTGTATTCTTAGATTTTTCTTTAAGTTTAGAGTGGCCATTCACGGTTGCAAAATCTCCGTAATTTTCTGTTACAACAAATCCACTTGGATTATTACAGAAAGTGCGAACCATATATCCAGTTTTACTTTTGTATTTAACTTTGAATTCATACATTTCTTTGTTCAGTTCTTCTACAATATGGTTTGGAAGCTCAAAACGAACTCCCATATCGACCATTGTGTTATCGGTTACAACATCCGGGAATTTATTGATGATTGTCTTAATTAGTTTATGTCCACTTCTGCCAACTGCAACCACAACCTTATCAAACGCATCATCTTTATTCAGCAAAACTTTTCCGGGCAATACTTCTAGATCTTTTATGTTTTCATTAAAATGGAAATGTATGTTCTTATGTGTTTTGAAATCCTCATAAATTGTATATAATATCTGTTTTAATTGATCTGTTCCTAAATGAAAAAATTCAGATAAAATGGGTTGGAAGCCCTTTGCATAAAATTGTTTATAAAATTCTCTATTTGTAAAAGAGCTTCCGGTCTCAAATTTTCTATCTTCAGTTTTACTTATGTAATACTCAACCAGTTTTTCCTGCAACTTCAGATCTACTTCAATATCTCCACCCATTTCTTTAGAGACAAAAAGTTTACCATCCGCACGAATTCCGGAAATACTGGAAGAATAAATATCTTTGCTTTTTTCAAAAATATGAATTTCGTTGTTACTGTCTTTTATCTTTTCAATAAAACCTATCGCAGCTGCACCAAATCCAATTATGGCAATTCTCATTTTAATTCCTATTTAAGTAAAATAGCTTTTTTCTGTATGGAAATATCTTGTGTCCTTAAATTATAAAGATATATCCCCGAGGCAACTTGATCACCTTTTTCATTCTTTCCATTCCAAATAAAACTGTGCTCTCCTGCCACGAGATCATTATTTACAAGAGTTTTTATAAGTTGTCCTTTTATGTTGTAAATTTCCAATAAAGAATGCCCAGATTGTACTAAACTAAATTTTATGCTTGTTTCTGGGTTAAATGGATTTGGAATATTCTGATATAAAACGGCTTTGCTGTTTACGATATCGTTATTTATTCCTGTTCCGCCAGTAACATTTACCCACCACACTTTTGGCAGATCATAATTTTCATTGGAAACAACTCCCGTTACTTCATGCCAGCCATTTTCAGTTGGTGTATAATTAAATACAAAGCTTGTTCCAGCTTGTAGTTCATCATTAATATACCATGAATAAGTAATGTTTTCATCACTACAAACCAAAGCAAATGCCATTGCTTCACCAGCATTTACATAAAGTGTATCTTCAATTGGTAAGTAACTATCAAGTTGCGGAGTCATTATTCTAATGCTATCTATAACTACATCTGTTAATGGTTTGTTGTTGGCATTTGTTGGAACTTCGCTAATATTTTCTACAATATCGGAGCCCAAAGTTACATGACCAAAGATTGAATGAGCACCATTTAGCCAAGGAGTAGGTTCTACTGTAATGAAATATTGGGAACCACCGGTATTAGGACCTGCATTTGCCATACCAAGTACATAAGGTTCATTATAATCTAAGTCAGGATGAAATTCATCTGGAATTGTATATCCGGGATTACCATATCCTGTTCCCAAAGGGCAACCATCTTGTATCATAAAATCGCTGATAACACGATGAAAGATCAGGTTATCATAAAAATTGGAATTTGTAAGATCTACAAAATTTCCAACAGTGATTGGAACTAGATCTTCGCGTAGTGTAACTTCAAAATCTCCCATAGATGTATGCCATTTTGCTACTGATTGGCCCCAAAGTGTATTGATAGAAATGAGTAAAATAATTGTAATTAAGATAAAACGAATTTTATTCATAAGTTATCCTCCATTTTTTATTAATGTCAAACTCGAATATTCAAGTAACAAGAAATGCGTCAATTATTTTCCTTAATCATAGCATTAAACAAAAAAGCCATCCGCAAATTTCCGGATGGCTTTTTTATATAAATAATATTACATATGTTCTAATTCTTGTTCAAGGTCAGGAGCAATAATCCTTTGAATTGTTTCCAAAGGAAGTTCTAATTCTTTAGCAATTTCTTCAACTTCCCAATCTTTTGAAGCAAGATTTTTGGCTAATTCCTTCAAATACTCAATATCAGCGAAACCATCGGAAGGGCGTAAGCTATCATTATCTGTTTTAAAGGAAGAGGTTTTCTTGCGGGATAATTTTATAATTAGAAATATTACTATAACCATCAGAATTAAAGCGCTTAGAATAATTCCAATAAGTTTAAAATTAAGTTTTGAAACAAAATTTTGGAAATCAGATTTTACAATATTAACAACTTTAACCGATTCTTTTTTTGTAACAGCTTGCGTAGGATCTGTATCTGTTATCTTCTGCTGAGATTTTAATTCATTATGAAGTCCAACAACTTTATCATTATACTCTTTAGCTAATTTTGCATCACCTGTTTTCTCATAAAATTGTGCGTAACTTGTAAGCTCAGAAAGTGTTTGAGGATCTGTTGAAATAAAGATATCCAGCACAAGTTTGAAAACATCTCCCTGTAACTCCATACCTTCCACTTTATAAATCTCACCGGTTATTAACAATTGTGAAGTGTTTATACCTATCGAGACGCTAACCTTGTCTTTTGTAACTAGATAATTTAAACCTGTTATCACTTTACTGTTTGTTATATTTGATTCCCGTAATGATGCATCTTTTCGGCATCCTGAAAGATTTATCTGGAGGTCCGATTCGTGTTTTAATATCTCGTAGTCTGGTCTAGTATCAAATACCAATACCGTTCTGTCTATCACTCCATAATCTTTATGATATACATCGATAAGGTAATTTGCATTTAAAAGGCTGATAAATATTAAAAAAAATAATATGAAAGTTCTTCTCATTAAAGCTCCCGGAGTCTTCATTTTATACTTTCCTAACTTTTAAAATACTTTTTCTTTTGTCAATACTAGATTTTGAATGTTATCTTTTTGAAAAAGTACTCATTTTTTCCTAAGTTTTCTTTTTGTAATCTTTATATTAGTTTGGAATCTAGGATCATCTGGTTTTAATGCTACAGCTTTCATGGCAAAATTGTATGCTTTATTATAATCTTTCAGCATTATATAAAGCGTAGCAATATTATTAATTATTGTTGCATCTTGTGGGAAAAAATCGTGGGCTTGCATAAGTATATTAAGAGCCTTTTTATCGTTTTTTTGTTGGAGTTGCACCGTAGCATCATTGAATAATTCTTTTGCTTTTACATATTTTTCTCGAGCAACAACATCCTTTGCGATTTCTAGATACTGATTATAAGCTTTTTTATTTGGAAATAAACTAACTGCTTCTGTATAAAACTTAATTGCTTCATCCCATTTCTTTTGCATAATACTACATTCTGCTAATGCAAGCAAATTCAACTCATTCTCCGGATACTCAGCATAAATATTTTCTAGATATTTTTCTGCATTGGAATATTCGGAAAGAGAAAGTAGGGTTACAGCAAGGTTAAATTTGTTTTCCACTGAATTGTTAAGGAGTATAGCTTTTTGAAAAAGTAAATGAGCTTTTTTAAAGTCATTTCTAATTAGAAGCTTTTGTCCTTTTTTTCTTAGTCGCTTTTCAGTTAGATCTTCAAAAAAGCTCATCATAAAAAATTATTTTTCTTCCTTATTCTCATTAGCTTTTTGCTCTTCAAGTCTCTTTTTGATAGCTTCTGCCTTTGCTTTTGCAGCTGCTTTTTTCTGAGCACGAACTTCTTTTAATGGATCAAAAATGGCGGCAGTTGGGCAAACATCAGCACACATTCCGCAAACAATACACTTATCGTAATCTATTATTGCTAAATTGTTATCCATTGTTATTGCATCCACCGGACATTTCTTTACACACAGTGTACAGGCAATACAAGCAGTATTATTTCCACAAGCTTTCCGCGAAACAGCACCTTTATCGTGTGAAGCGCAAAGAATATGAACACGTTTTTTTATTGAGACCATTTCAATAAGATCTCTTGGACAGGCAATTGCACATGCTCCACAACCTGTACAATTATCATTATTAACAATTATCATTCCATTATCATCAATGTGCATTGCATCAAATTTACAAGCTCGCACACAATCATATTGGTAAACACAACCATAATTACATGCGTTTGGTCCACCCGAAACTAAGATCGCTGCTTTACAAGTTTCTATTCCCTGATAATTATATTTAAAGTTTGTATTGTCTTTTCCTCCGCTCTGGCAATGTATAATAGCAACTTTTCTATCTGCTGTTGTGGCTTCCATTCCCATAATCTCGGCAATGTTTTTGATTACATCATCTCCACCTGGAGCACAGAGATTTATCTCTGCACCTTTTTCTACAACTGCTTCTGCGTAAGCTGCACAACCAGGATATCCGCAAGCACCACAATTAGCACTTGGTAAGATCTCGTTTATGTCCTCAATTTTCGGGTCAATCTCAACATGGAATTTTTTAGAGGCGAATGCTAAACCTAAACCATAAATAAGTCCCAAAGCACCTAAGGTTAATACTGAATAAAGTAATATCGACATTAAATTTCCCCCTAAAATTTGAGACCGGAAAAGCCTAAGAAAGCAAGTGCCATGCTTCCGGCAACTATCATTGAAATAGGCATTCCCTTCATGCTAACTGGTAATTCAGCACGTTCCAAACGTTCCCTAATGCCAGCCATTAAAATTAGTACAAGTGTAAAACCAATTCCTGCAAATAATCCGTTTAATATTGCAAGTATAAAGTTGTATTCAGATTGAATGTTTAAAATTGCTACACCAAGTACAGCACAATTTGTTGTAATAAGAGGAAGGAAAACTCCCAACGATTTGTAAAGTGCAGGTGCTGTTTTTTGAATTACCATCTCTACAAGCTGTACAAGCGATGCAATTGTAAGAATGAATGCAATCGTTTGTAAAAATTCAATATGCAGAGGAACCAAAAGATATGTATGAATTAGCCATGTAAATGTAGACGCCATTGTCATCACAAAGATTACAGCCATTCCCATTCCTAAGGCGGAATCCAATTTTTTGGAGACACCAATGTAAGGGCATAATCCTAAGAATCTCATTAACACAAAGTTTTGAACGAAGATGGCCATTACTGCCATGAAAAGTATTTTTCCAACAAATTCCATCTATATCTCCTATTTCTTCTTCTTTAAATTCATTAAACCCATCAACAAACCCATTACGATAAATGCACCAGGTGCTAATATGGCTACGAGCATTGGTTGATAAGATTCAGGTAAAACGTTAATTCCTAGGAATTGTCCAGCACCCAATACTTCACGAATACCACCGATAACAACTAATGCTAAGGTAAATCCAAATCCCATTCCTAATCCATCAACAACAGATCTAAGAACATTGTTCTTGCTGGCAAAAGCCTCCGCTCTACCTAAAATTATACAGTTAACAACTATAAGCGGAATGAATAACCCCAAACTTTTATGTATCGCCGGAAGATATGCATGCATCATCATATCAACAATAGTTACAAATGATGCAATAACCACGATATATGCAGGAATTCTAATTTTTGATGGGATTAGATTTTTAATGAGTGAAATAAATATATTAGAAAAGACCAGTACGAAAGTTGCTGCTAATCCCATTCCTATCGCATTCACAACTGAGGATGTAACTGCAAGTGTGGGGCAGAGTCCTAATGCCATCACAAATACTGGATTTTCTTTAATGAATCCTTTTGTGAATTCTTTAAATAAAGTCATTATTCAACCTCCCCATCAGTCTCTTCTGTAGGAATATTAAGTTTATCCATAGCAGATCTAATTGAATTTGCAATAGTTCGTGTTGTAATAGTTGCACCGGTTAAACTAACAATAGTACCACCATCTTTATCAACTTTCATTTCAGCTTTTTGTTTTCCACTGAATTGAGCTTGGAATTCAAGCTTTTCGCAATTTGCACCTAACCCAGGTGTTTCTGCCTGAGATATAACTTTGATCTTTTCTATAATCAGATCAGTATTAATTCCCACCATTGTTTTAACATCACCGCTATAACCGTAAAGAGATGCTACAAAAGTGTAACCCACAACTTGTTCATCAGTATCTTTTCCAATATGATATGTGAGCTCGCCAACTACTTCTTCAAAAGTAACAGCAGAAGGAAGAACTTCCTTTCTTGCTTTTTCTTGTGCAACACGTTGATTCTCTTCGATAATTGGTTGAGTGATCGTATTTAAGTATGCTAAAACACCACTTGCGATTGCTGTAATAATAAAAAGTACAAAACCTAATTTTATGTAATATTTCATTTTTTTACCTCCCCAAATGGTTTGGGAATAGTATATCTATCTATCAATGGAACTGCAATATTCATAAGAAGAATTGAATATGAGACACCTTCCGGGTAACCTCCGATAAGCCTGATAACAACAGTAAGAATTCCGCAACCCATACCAAAAATTAGTCTTCCCTTTTTTGTAACAGGTGAGGTAACCATATCTGTTGCCATGAAGAATGCACCAAGTATGAGACCACCAGAAAGAATGTGGAATATTGGAAGCATAATAGACGCTGAGAACATTCCGTTGATTCCACCGAACATATATATAAGAACAAATACGGTTCCAATATAACTAACAGGAATTCTCCATTCAATTATATGTTTCCAAGCAAGATATGCGGCTCCAATAAGAAGTGCGGCAGCAGAAACTTCACCGATAACTCCACCAATATTTCCCCAAAAGAGATCTTGAAGTGTGTTCATGCCGGTTAAATTATCCATAACAGTATTTGCCATATCGCTACTTATTTGTGTCGTGTCACGTAATGCTTTTACCACACCTAAAGGAGTTGCAGAAGTTACAACATCTGGCACATTAGAAGGTAAATTTCTAAGTCCGTTAATAGAGCTTTGGAATAAATTGTTCATTGGTGTTGTGAACTTCCAACCTGCTGTCATGAGTGTTGGCCAAGAAGCCATCATGAATGCACGACCCAAAAGTGCAGGGTTGAAAATGTTGAAGCCTAAACCACCAAATATTTGCTTTCCAACTGCTATTGCAAAAATAGAACCAAGAACCGGTAGCCACCAAGGTGAAGATGAGTTAATATTGAAAGCAATAAGAATGCCAGTTACTACAGCACTTCCATCATTTACGGTTATTGGAACTTTTCTGAATTTTTGGATCAATGCTTCTGTAAAAACTGCAGCAGCAACTGCATAAATTGTAAGAAACAAAGACTGAATTCCGAAAAAGAAAATTCCTACCAGCAGTGCTGGTGTAAGAGCTAAAACGACCTGCCACATAACAGAATTTACTGATATTTTCTGCTTAATATGCGGTGCTGCAGAAACAGCAAAAACATCGTTCATATATCCTCCATAATTTTGAATTAGGGTTTAGGGTTTCGGGGTTTGTATTACCGATTCTCTATCCTTAATCCAACTTTTATTTAATATTATTTATTTACTTCGATTCTTTTCACTAACTTTAATTTTTCCGATATCTATCCATTGAATAAGTTTGATATGAGAAGGACACACATAAGCACAACTTCCACATTTTATGCAATCCATCACACCACTTTTCTCTGCTGAATCCCAATCATCATTACGAACGTGATGAGCAATAAAACTAGGAATAATATTCATTGGACAAATATCTACACAGCGAGCACAACGCAGACATACATCTTCACTATCTTTATGAGCTTCTTTTTTATTGAATAAAAGTAAGCCGGAACTTCCTTTGGTCATTGGTGTTTCTAAAGATGGAATTGCAAATCCCATCATAGGTCCACCCGATATCACTTTGCTAATATCTTCTGTGGTACCACCGCAATATTCCAAAAGGTCAGAATAATATGTTCCAATACGAGCTTTAATGTTTTTTGGATTTTTTACGATCTTACCGCTTATTGTGATAACTCTATCAACAAGAGGTTTTTTGTAACGTACAGCTTCAAAAACAGCGATAGCAGTTCCCACATTTTGAACAACTACATTCACATCCATGGGCAAACCACCCTTGTTAGGAACTTTACGTTTTGTTGCAGCGTAAATTAGTTGCTTTTCTGCTCCCTGTGGATATTTGAGGTGTAGACCAACAACACTTATGTTTTTTTCATTTTTTAGGAGATTCTTAAAAAGTTTTATAGCATCAGGTTTATTTGCTTCAATGCCAACAACTCCTTTCTTGGCATTCACTATCTTCATTAGAATTTTAAGCCCGGTTAAAATATCTTCAGCTTGTTCCAACATAATACGGTAATCAGCTGTAAGATATGGTTCACATTCTACACCATTTAATATTATCGTGTCGATTGTTTTTCCTTCAGGGGGTGAAAGCTTTACATGAGTAGGAAAACCTGCTCCACCCATTCCACAAACACCAGCTTCGGCAATCCGTTCTTTCATATCTTTTGCTGAGAGTTCCATAAAATTACTTTCATCAACCAATTCAACCCACTTATCTTCACCATCACCAGTAATCTCGAAACCTTGAACTAATGCACCTGTTGGATGATTGAATTGTGCAAGCTTTGTAACTTTGCCGGATATTGAGGAATGCATTGGAATTGATACAAAACCACCTGCACCTGCAATTTTTTGTCCTGCCAGAACCTCGTCACCAATTTTTACAACTGGCTTTGCTGGAGCTCCGATATGTTGAGATAGAGGAATTACAATTTTTTTGGGTAAAGGCATTGGTTCTATTTTTTTATCTTTAGAAAAAGCCTTATTATCGTGTGGGTGAATTCCACCTGGAAATGTTTTGAGACCCATAATCTCTCCCTTTATTTTAAATAATACTATTAATAATAATTTTTATACCAAATTTTAAACTTTTATATTAATAGCAAGTATTTTTTTTTGCTCTTGCTAAAGCATAATATCTTAAAGTTCAGCTGTTGAATTTATCGATTATCAGGATGAAAAAATATTTATACTTTAATAATAAAATAGCACGTTCGAGAATAAACGTGCTACGATTTTATTATACAATGCGAAACTTCTTACGAAGAAATTCTATAAAGAAAAACTTCACAAATCTTCTAATTGTTTATGCTTATGCCATTTCAACTTTGAAGGTTTGACGCATATGACTAATTTTATTCATGTATTCTTCTTTTTGCTTAGTGCCGAGAAGATCTTTAGATGCTTGCTCTTTCACCTCTTCAAATTTTGCTTCAGCAGATTCCTGCTTTTCGTTTAACCTTATAATATGATATCCAAATTGTGTTTTTACAGGTTCAGAGATCTCATCTTTTTTCATGTTAAATGCAACAGCTTCATATTCAGGAACCATTTGCCCTTTTGGATATGATCCTAAATTCCCACCTTTTTCTTTTGAAGGGCATTTTGAATGAGCTTTTGCAGCATCTTCAAAAGTGATCTCATTGCTAGTTATTTTATTATGAACCTCTTTGCATTCTTCTTCACTATCAACTAAGATATGACTTGTATCTGTTTTTTCTGGAGTAGAAAATTTGGTCTTATTTGTTTCAAAATGTGCTTTTACTTCTGTATCATCAATTTTCACAGAAGCCATAAGATTGTTCACATTCAATTGAGTTAATATCATGTCTTTCATTTTTGAAATTTCATTTTTGAATTCATCTGATTCTTCAAGTTTGGTAGCTTTTGCATCTGCTAAGAAGAGAGTTTGGTTAATAAGCTCTTGCAAGATATGCTTTTTACCTTCTTCGTTTTGATATTGCATTGCCTGCTGTGGATCTAATCTTTTAATAAAACTATCTACTTGTGATTGTGTAATTTGAACTCCGTCTACCGTTGCTAATACTTTGTTATCCATTTTATTCTCCTATTTAATTATTATTTGAGGTTAGAAAAAAAATGTAAGTTTTTGTGTCAAACGGTATATTATCAGTTTCATAATACTTATCAAAACTTAGTAAGTATTATTTTCAATATCATTACGAAATAATGATTAAATAATGTATAAATTGCAAAATATTTTATATAGACAAAAAAACTTTACTTAATGATTTTGCAAACAATTATTATATTGAGGTTTAGAAATGAAATTAGGATTTATTGAAAAGAGAACATTCTGGCTATTGATGCTGGCATCTTTTTTCAATGGCTTTGTTTTTGGTACTTTCAATATTCAGGATGTTGTCGCAAAAAAGGCGTTGCTTGCCCTAGATTGGCAAATAACAATTCTGGTTATGTTATGGCCGCTCTCGAATCTATTCTCTATCTGGTGGGGTAAGGCACTTGAACGTTCCAAAAGTTTCTCTAAGTTTTTTGTTCTTACTGCTTTTATTGGCAGACTAGTTTTAATTTTTATGTTATGGACGCACAGCTATTATTCTTATTTAATAATCATGATCTTTGTGTTTTCCTTTAACTCACTTATAAGCCCTGCCCAGAACTCTATATATCGGCATAATATTTCTGCAGAAAACAGAGGGGTTCTATTTGGGTATACAGCAAGCCTAGTTACACTTATAGCAATAATTTTCAGTTATTCTGCTGGGAAGTTGATGGATGTAAATGAAGATTGGTTCCGTTACATTTTCTCTGTTGCTGGGCTGATGGGCTGCATAAGTTCCTTACTTATGGCAATGATAAATATCGAGAATAAAAAATATAATACAGCTAAGTTAAAATTTAAGCAATTATTTATAACGCCTATAAATAGTACTATTAATATCTTAAAGAAAAACAAGGATTTTGCGATCTTCCAAAGGAATTTTTTCATTTATGGAATCGGTTTCATGATCATACTTCCTGCAATTCCCAAATTTTTGGTAGAAGAACTTAGGATGGACTATTCGCAAACATTTATGGCAAAAGGCATAATATCTCAGTTAGGAATTTTATTGCTCTCACCAATTGCTGGTAGAGTTCACGATAAAAAGAATCCATCATTTTTTACTTTTTTAGCTTTTTTCACTTTAGGATGCTATCCTGTAATTTTATTGATCTCCAGTTATTTTATAGGTTCAGGAATTGAGAATTACATTGTTTATTTTGCTTATCTTGTTTTTGGAGTTGGAATGTCTGGTATTGTTATCTCCTGGAATATGAGTTCCATTTTCTTTGCAGGTGATGATGATGTCTCTATGTATCAAAGCGTTCACGTTACACTTACAGGCTTAAGAGCGCTTATAGTTCCATTTATTGGATATATTGTCTTAAAATATTTTGGTGTGAAAGCTGTATTTATTATTTCTGTAAGCATGTTTTGGTTAGCTTCGGTTTTAAGCTATCTAGATTATGTAAGAATTTGCAAATCTGGCTTTGAATATTCAGCTAAATTTGACAAGATCGTAAAATATTTTCGTAGAATTCCACCCAGAGGATGATTATTGGAGGATCATTGAGAAAATCAATTTTATTTATTTTATTA
>Ga0233437_1003565_pt1 | contig 20195 bp, 13 predicted proteins | sample SI_122_August201_FD_182714 | JGI IMG/M metagenome (GOLD analysis project Ga0233437, IMG submission 182714) | Seawater microbial communities from Saanich Inlet, British Columbia, Canada - SI_122_August2016_200_MG | ecosystem: Environmental > Aquatic > Marine > Inlet | place: Canada: British...
TAGCGACAGTACCATCGTCGAATTTCATCGGAAATTTACCAGATGCACCAGTGGGTACGAAATAAACCTCGCCGGCTGGCAAATTCGCAATGTCAGGTGTTTTCCCTAGGCAAAGCCCATGACTCTTTTGTGCTTCTTGTCCACCACACTGGATCGTCAACTGATAATTGTTGTTTCCTAATTCGAAATCAATTTCAAAGTAGTCGGCCTTGGTCAGGGCAAGCCGCATTTTTTCGGCTTCAATACTGACCTCTCGATAGTCGACAGCGAGCCCGGTGGCAAGGATAGTATCGTTCAGTCCATGTAATGTAGCACCCCGAAAACCGAATTTTTTCGCGGAAGCTGTGAGTGGTGCCGTGGCGGAAAAAGTCGAAATACAGAGGATCAAGTCATACTTTGTGTACACGGAATTCTCAAGTGAGATAATATCTCCGTTGACGTCCACTGCTTCATCAGGAAGGTCGAGATTACTTCCGCCAGTTTCACAATAGGCGAACATCTCACCACCAGTAACGCCAATTTTTTCGGCGAGACCCTGCTTCAGGCCTTGATGAAAAACCTCATAGGCCTTTTTCTGTATAGGAAGATCAGGATCCTTCAAAAAGCTATAGTTGTACATCTGGCTGGTATCAGCAAGATCAATTAGGATCGCCACACGGCAGCCTTGTATTGGCTCAAATACTGTCCCGAGTAGTTTCTCTAGGTCGAAGTTCGGGAAGTCTTCAATTGCACGTCGTGCAATTGGTGTCAGTTTCATTGTTGCAGTACTCATAATGTAGTTATAGCAAACTCGTCGCCGGCGTCCGCTGTCAAATTTTATTCATTTATTGGCACCATGAACAAATGCACAGATGTTGAAGACTTTCCCAATAATCTACCCGTTGCAGGTGTTCTTTCAGATGTAGTGGCGGCTGCCAAGTTAGGTCCGGTAATTGTCTGTGCGCCCCCGGGTTCGGGGAAAACACTGTTGGTCCCAGCGGCGATACTGGACTCCCTTCGTGGGAGGGGAGAGGTCGTCTTGGTACAGCCTCGGCGGTTTGCTGCGCGAACCATTGCACGACAGATTGCAACTATACGCGGATGTCGAGTCGGCGAAGAGGTTGGATATCGGGTGCGTTTCGACTCACAAGTATCTCAGGCAACAACCCTCTGTGTGCAGACAACGGGTGTCCTTCTTCGCCAGTTTGTCACAGACCCTGCGTTATCTGATGTTGGCTGTGTTGTTCTTGATGAATTCCATGAGCGGTCACTCGATATGGATCTCCTCTTGGGCATGCTGAAGCGACTCCGTGATAAAAAGCGACCGGACTTATTAATAATAATCATGAGTGCCACACTTGATGCGGGAGGGCTTACTCGATTTCTCAATGGAGCTGAAGTAATTACCGCGACTGCTCGTGTGCATCCTGTCGAAGTTACGTACGCAAAAAATATTGGTTCGGAGATTTCGCCTAGAAATCTACCAGATGTCGTTCAGCAAACTATACCCAAGGCGTTACACGAGACGTCGGGCCACGTACTTGTTTTCCTACCTGGTGTTGGAGAAATATTTGCAACAGCGAAGATAGTTGAAGCAGATGTAGTACGTGCAGGTCATCGTCTTGTTAAGCTTTTTGGTGACCTTCCAGCAGAGCAGCAGGATGAAGCTTTGCAAGATGATGGTCGCCGTAAGATTATTCTTGCTACAAATATTGCAGAAACGTCAGTGACTATTCCAGGGGTTACGGCCGTCATTGATAGTGGTCTGGCTAGACAGCTGCATGTATCTTCAGCGACAGGGTTGCCTCAACTGCAAACGCTGGCAATTTCTCAGGCATCAGCGGAGCAACGTGCGGGAAGGGCTGGAAGGACCATAGCCGGCAGATGCTGGCGTCTCTGGAACGAAGCTGCGCATCAGCGACGTCCACAATTTGAGCGGCCTGAAGTTCTGCGGGCAGATCTCGCCCAAGCGATTTTAATGCTAAAGGTGCTCGGGCAGGCTGAGGCGTTCCCATGGCTGGATGAACCATCTCATGAGTTGCTGGCGCGGGGCCACCAACTTCTTGTAGGGTTGGGTTGTCTTCATGAGAGACAGGAAGGTGCCGTGCTTTCATATGATGTGACAGACCGGGGTAGGGACATTGCGAGCCTGCCACTGCATCCGAGACTGGCAAGCTTACTTGTTGAGGGCGAACGGAGAGGGGTTCTGCGTGAGGTAGCGCTGGCGGCCGCACTGCTCACTGAGCGTGATCCTTTTCGGGCTGGCGGTCGGTCTGGCGGTCGGTCTGGGCTTGGACCACGTGATACTACCGAGGCGAATGTTCGTTCAGATCTTTGGGAAAAAGTGCGTGTGATGCAGCACTTCAGTAAAAGTCGTACTGACATCAACATGTCTGGTTTACCACCGATTCACTTTGGTGCCGCCAACTCTGTTCTTCGGGCGGCCGAGCAGTACTTTCAGGTCGCTTCACAGGCCTGCAGCCCACAGGCCCCGAATATCGAAAAGGTTTTTCGGCAGGTCTTCCTGGCAGCTTTTCCAGATCGTCTGTGTCGTGTTCGGGCTGGCTCATCAGAACGTGGAACAATGGTTGGTGGGCGGGGGGTACGGCTGGACAAGAAGAGCTGCGTACGACATGAGAAGTTTTTCATCGCGATTGATATTGATGATTCAAAAAGTGAAGTCACAGTTCGGTCTGCTTCAGCAGTTGAACCGCAGTGGCTTACGGTCGACGGCCCTTTTCAGGAGCATGTTTCAGTTCTTTATGATGTGGCATTTAGTCGCGCTAAAAAACGGCTTGAGGGCAAGAGGAAAGTGTCATGGCATGGACTCATTCTGGAAGAATCACCTCAGCCGATTAAGGACGAAACTCAAGCACTCGATGTATTGTTTGAGGAAGCACTTCGCAAGCCGCTCGAAGTGCTGCCAGAAGAAAAAACAGAAGCAGCGAGTTTCCTCCAACGTGCACGATGGCTTCGGCAGGTGCTGCAAGAAAAGCGAAATGGTATTGCAGAAAAGCTCAAACGAGGGCTCGACACAGAATCACTTATTCGCTCCATACGAAACGATTCACATGGGTTTCGCTCATTTGAAGATATACGGAAGACAAATTGGATGATTCTCTTCTCAACTTTGCTAGGAGATGATGTTGTGGCCTTAGTCAATCGGCTGGCGCCAGTTCAATGTCTGCTCAGAAATGGGAAAAGATATAAAATTGAGTATACGACAGACAGTCAGCCTGAAGTTCGGATCCGTATTCAAGAACTCTTTGGTGTTGCCGAAATACCAGGGCTTGTTGATGGAGAAGTTGCGCTCGCGATCCAACTGTTGGGGCCAAACAATAAGCCGCAACAACGAACAAATGACCTGATGAGTTTTTGGTTGAATACGTACCCTACTGTGCGAAAAGAAATGAAAAACCGGTATCCGAAGCATGCGTGGCCGGATGACCCAACAGTTGTCATGCAAAAACAAGCAGGACGCTCTAGAAATGCATGAAGAAGAGAAGAAGTGTTCCGAAACAGAGCAGTTCGATGGGCAGCATGAACCCGGCGAATGGCTTACAAGACTCAGGAACTTTATGGTAGTCGAGCGACAAAAGAATCGCCCGCGTGGAAAACATGCTCAGCAGCGCAATGAGCCGACTCCAAACGCTCGTATTGCTGAAGTGCAACTGCTTGAAAGTCATATTGGTAGTTGGTTATCGCGCCTTGACAAACTGCTCGTTGGTGTCGATCGCTGGCATGCAAGGTATCCTGCTGTTGTCATTACCACAAATCCTGTTGGAGTTACTGCATGTAACAATCTGGCTTTGACCGAGTCGTTTCGCGATGTGGTTTCAAGGTGTTGTTGTCTTACGGAATATGAATATCGATATTGGTGCAAGGAAGAGCCGGATAAGCAGTTTGAGTCCCACATAAATTACTGGGCATGGATAAAGACTTCAGTCCCTGCAGTACGAGCGAAAGAGTTTCAGGAATTTCCAATAGCGGAAGGTAGCGTGTATTGGTTGTTACGGCATGGTGTGAGTGGTCTTGGCATACACGATTTTTTTGACTGCAAAGTATTTGAGTGGGATGGGATGAAGCCAACTTTGCTCACGGAGCACTTTCGAGAGGGTGTTCCCTCCGTGTAGCTGTTCAGTATTCTTTTATTTTAGAAGAAATGGTTTACGGTATAGTTTAGTAAATAGTGCAGTATCTAGCAGTTGAAGAAATATATGAAACCTCGCATTCTCGTCACGACAACCTCATTCCAAGACACCCCGGGCGCTCATCATGAGTTGTTAGCTGATACAGGCTGGGAAATTATCAAGGAGCGAGGGCCACTTTCTGAGGCGGATACCATGGCTGCAGTTGGTGCAATTGATGGGTATATCTGCGGTGATGACGTTATCACAAGAACAGTGCTTGAACGGGCGTGTCCGCGGTTAAAGGTCCTTAGTAAATATGGTATCGGTGTTGATAAGATCGACGTTGGTGCAGCTACAGAAATGGGTGTGCCGCTACTTTTCACACCAGGTGTGAATCATACAACGGTAGCTGAGCATACGTTTTTGCTACTTCTGGCAATTGAGAAGCATCTTCTGTTTCACGCAGACTCAACTCGGCAAGGTGGCTGGAAGCGAAAGACGGGCCGTGAGATTGCCGGCAAAACCATTGGTGTTGTCGGTATGGGCCGCATTGGGAAAGAGGTTGCCAAACGCGCAAAGGCTTTCGGCATGACTGTAATAGGTTTTGACGTTTACTGGGATGAATCCTTTGCTCTTGAGCATCAAGTAGAGCGAGTCGATGACATTCATGATCTCTTTCCTCGGGTTGATTATCTCTCTCTTCATACAAATCTCACACCTGACACGCGGGAACTTATTCGTGAGGAAACAATAAAGCTTCTGAAACCTGATGCAGTAATATTGAACTGTGCGCGTGGAGAGATAGTGAATACGATTGACGTTGCCGTGGCCTTGCAGTCCGGTGCGTTGCGTGGTTACGGGACTGATGTGCTGGATGAGGAACCGCCAGCCGCAGAACATCCACTTACAAAGCTGCCAAATTGCTTAGTGACACCGCATATTGGGTCACGGACTCGTGAAAGTGTTCAGCGACAGGCAGTTGCTGCTGTGAAAAATCTTGTTCATGCAATGCGGGGAGAACCACCGCTTGCACAGGTTAATCCAGAGGTTGCTGTTCAGAATGTTCTGGGATAAATCCATTCGATGGGACCAGCCTCACAGGATGAAAGAAGGGGAGATGTCAGAGTTGTTCTATGTTGTTCCTGTCGAGGAGCATGAGCGAATTGTTTGCGCTGCATATGCAAAACGCGGATTTACAGCTAATGAATCAAAGCAGGCAGCGAGGCTTGCGGCAGCCGCTACAAAGCATGGGATTCGGACCCATAATGCAATCAAGGCAATTCACCTCGATGATCTGTTTGGGTCGACTGTCGGTGGCTGCGTTCCCGGTGTAGCCGTACAACGGCTGGAGACCAGATTTGATGCAACAGAAGTTTGGGATGGCAAGAAAAAGCTTGGGCAGGCCGTTGCCTGGGAAGCAATTGAACGTTGTATTGAACTTGCAGAAATACATGGCTCCGGCACGGTTTCAGTTGACAATGCATTCCACTATCTGTGGGGCGGCGGCTACGTGATGGAGGCCGCAAAGCGCGGTTATATCGCTGTAACCAATTGCACGGCATCACTGGCCGAGGTTGTTCCCTTTGGTGGTGTGTTTCCGACCCTCGGTACCAATCCGCATTCTTGGGGTTTTCCAACAACCGATGCAGTTGGATTCCCAATTGTGATCGACTGGGCAACGTCGGTCATCGCAATGGGAAGAGTGCAGCAATTCCAGAGAGAGGGGAAGCAGCTTCCTCCGAATGCAGCTGTTGATAAAGACGGCAATCCAACGACGGATCCACATGCTGCGGTGTCCTTAATGCCTTTTGGTGCACATAAGGGGTACGGTCTGGCGTTAATGAACGAGGTTATCGCAGCCTTTATTGGTGGTTCGATACCGACAATTCGAAGTAGGCAGCAGGTAGATGGTGAGAAGCAGGGCTGCAACTTCTTTTTTCAGGTGTTGCATCCAGAGGCATTGTCAGCGGGACTATTTGCAAAGCATAGGTCACAGATAGAAAACGTGAAAATTGTTATCGAAGATATTCTTGGGCACGGCAATGATTCATGTCTCCTGCCAGGACAGTTGGAGGCTCAATTTGCTGCCCGTAGTGAAGAAGCTGGCGGGCTTCTCTTTTCGGAGGTTGAGGTCGATGCACTGAATGAGATCGCTATCGAAGCTGGTACACAGGGGTTTGAAAAGCAAGTTTTGAAAAATGTTTCTGTTGTTTGATCATAAAGAGGAGTAGAAATGGCATTACCACTAAAATCTCGTGAGGAATGTGGTTTTGACGCTGTGTCACTAGGTGAAGTCATGCTACGGCTTGATCCAGGAGAAGGCCGTATACGAACCTCGAGGGAATTTCATGCATGGGAAGGTGGCGGTGAATACAACGTTACCCGCGGATTGAGGAAATGCTTCGATCTGCGTACGGCAGTTGTCTCTGCATTTGTTGATAATGAGGTTGGCCACCTTATCGAGGACTGTATTATGCAGGGCGGAGTATGCACGGACTATATTGTGTGGAGGGATGATGATGGGATGGGGCGAACCGTTCGGAATGGTCTCAATTTCACAGAACGGGGACATGGAATCCGTGGTGCTGTGGGCAACCCAGACAGAGGGAATACTGCTGCGAGTCAGCTGAAACCGGGAGATGTCGACTGGGACCATATATTCGGCAAGGTTGGTGCCCGTTGGTTCCACACAGGAGGTATTTTTGCAGCGCTCTCCGAGACGACAGCTGCTCTGACCATTGAAGCTGTCACAGCAGCAAAAAAATACGGAACCATCGTTTCGTATGATCTAAATTATCGTCCAAGTCTTTGGAAAAGTATTGGTGGGATTGAGAAGGCTCGCGACGTCAATCGCGAGATCGCGAAGCATGTCGACGTCATGATCGGAAATGAAGAAGACTTTACGGCATCACTCGGATTCGCAGTTGAGGGTGTTGATGAGTCAATCAGTGAAATTGAGACAGATGCTTTCAAGCAGATGATTCAGCAGGCGGTTGCACAATTCCCTAACTTTCAAGTAGCAGCGACCACCTTACGACGAGTGCTGACAGCAACTCGTAATGATTGGTCAGCGATACTGTGGCACGAAGGTGAAATGTACGACAGTCAGAAATTTCCGGGGTTGGAAGTTCTTGATCGGGTTGGTGGGGGTGACAGTTTTGCGAGCGGTTTGGCCTTCGGCTTTCTCGAATTCAACGATCCGCAGCGAGCGGTAAGTTATGGAGCCGCTCATGGGGCTTTGGCGTCAACAACGCCCGGTGATACCTCGATGGCAACCCGCAAAGAAGTTGAGAAAGTCATTGCTGGTGCTGGGGCACGAGTGGTTCGGTGATATTTGAAGTGGGTGGAATTTATAATGTTTAACTGTGCGCAGAAGGATCGTTGTCTCATGCTTAAGAGGATAGCCATCTTGGTGGGGATGCTTGTAGGGTGCGGGCTTGTTGGGAAATGTTGTGCATTTCAAATAGTTTCAGAAGACGAGCAGGCCTTAGACATTAGGCAACATGGTTTTGACGGCGTATCGATGGTTGTACGAACGGGCTCACAGCTCAGAGTCACGCCAACGAAACGTGGCAGGTCGCAGAAGTTCGTCAGTCTCCCACGGTTCTGTGCACCGATTGCTTCCGTCGAATGTCTCGGGCACCCAGGAATAAAAGTCAAAGTCCAGCCAGAGCCGACGTTATGGCGGGTGCAATGGAGTGAAGAGCTGCCAGATGGTGCAAATTTTTTGATGAAGTTTGATATGGCTCCGTATCTGATTTCTGAGCAGATTGCGATTAAGTCGTCGTCAGATGGTTCATTACTTCTCCGGGCTTGCGAAGCAAATACGGTTGGTGAAAAGCTTCGTTATGAGCCGCAGCCTTTCAAAAACACGGTAGGCTTTTGGGTCGAACAGAGTGATATCGCAGTGTGGCAGTGCGAGGTTCAGGAGGCTGGATGGTATTCGGTCGCGCTCCTTCAGGGGTGTGGACGGGCGCAAGGTGGAAGCCAGGGTCGAATCGTTTTTCTTCAGAAAGGAGATGAAATCGACTCAGTTGATTGCAATATTAAAGAGACAGGACACTTTCAGAATTTTGAGTGGGTGCACAGTGGTCATGTGTTTCTTGGAGAAGCTGGTGGTTATACGGTGCGAATACAACCTGAGCATATTCGAGAAAAAGCATTTGGGGATATTCGTGCCGTGTCGATTGTTCGCCAACAGAAGCATGTTGGCACAAGTAATTAGTAGAAAAAGACAAGAGCGTGAGCTGTATGCAGCCCACGCTCTTGCTGAAAGCGTTACGTTGTTGGAACTTTCATCTCTAGCTTGTTTTTAAGCGATTAGGCGCTCGCCGGATCTTTACCGTCAATCCATGGGCCTGCCAATGATTGATAAGGTTTCGGTTGAAGTTCGCTGCCCGTCTCTCCAGCTTGCCAGCCAGGAACATGTTTCGGTTGTCCACGATGCTCAGAAAGAGTTTCCCAACGGTCTGCCCATGCAGGACTACCATCCGTATAACGGCCCCGTTCAGCATCAAAGTGATAGACTTTGCCATTTCGATAGCTCATGGCACCAAGAATCACAGTAGTTACAGCAGCAGCTCCCAGGTCAGGTGTATTGTTACACGCATTTGGATCATCGGCCTCCATCGCAGCAAGCCAGTTTGCGAAATGAAGTTTTGTCGTTCCTTGTTTCTCAAGGGCTTCGCTTGCCAGGTCAGTTTTGATCGTCTCGTCCTTGATTGAACTGTCCAGAGTAACCTGTGGGCGTTCGGCAAGGAACTGGAAGTCAGTGAAGGTCTCCCCATTTCCGAATTCAAACGCACCGTTATGACCTCGTATCGTTTGCTTGATGCGAGATCGTTCGTTGCACATTGTTGCTGTAATAAGCCCTTGGCAGCCCTCATTGTAGTCAGCTACAACGGTTGCCACGTCAGGAACGTCACGAGTGTCAAGCTCGAGGTATATTCCACCAGCTCCGACAACTCGTGCAGGGAATCGCAGGCCAGTCGCCTTGAGCATTGCTGTTGTTCGATGAACAAATAAGTCGGTAAACATGCCCGACCCAAATGGCCAATAACAACGCCACTGACGGTAGATCGCTCGATCGAACGGGATTTCTTCGGCTAGGCCGACATCGACACCAAGCCACCGTTTCCAATCAATTGTTTTTGGTGACATGTTTTTGGTGAGGTCATAGTAACGCCATTGTCCGACATTTGAATTCCGAAAGTATTCGGTCTGGTATCCAAGGACCTTACCTAGTTTTCCAGCATCAATAAGATTTCTTGCTTGGTCCCAGACCTGCAGGCTTGTTGACTGAACGCCTACCTGCATGACCCGACCACTTTCTTTCCAAACTTTGACAACGTCAAGAGCCTCTTCAACGGTCTTTGTCATTGGCTTTTCAGCGTAGACATGCTTGCCTGCCTTGAGGGCATCCACAATGTTGAGATGATGCCAGTGATCGGGTGTACCAATACATACCGCATCGATGCTGTCGTCTGCGAGCAGGTCCTGGTAGTCCAAATAACGCTTTGGTTCGGTCCCGGTCTCGGCCTTGATATACTCGCAAACTTTGTCTTCTTGTGCTTTGTAGACTTCGCAAACAGCTACAAGATCAATATTAGCACCTTCCGCGCGAAGCTTTGCGAGGGTCTTGACGTGAGCACCAAAACCTCTGCCACCAGGTCCAATAAAGCCAATACGGATTCTTTCATTGGCGTTTGCTGCCTGACTCTTTGTAGCGGCAGAGAGTGCTGTCGCAGCAGTCACGCCCGCTGCAGAGTGTGCAATAAAATTTCGTCTATTCAGTGGACTTGTACTGTCTTGTGTCGGAGTAGTTTGCGAGGCCTTTTTTTGAATCGTCATGAGAAACCTTTCTGAGACAGGAGTAGAAGTTGCAGTATGGTGGATATGTCAAATGATTTAGTTTTTTATTCAGTTCAGCAAATGATAGATGGGCCATCGAGTCCCACAATATTTGGTGCGCAGTTCGACATTCTAAAATGGCAATAAAAGTGTATCAGGATAGCCACAAAGCACGAAGTCTCTGCGGTTTTCCTATAGTTTCGGCACCGCTTCTCCGCTTTTCCATAATTCAATCATTTCAGTGTCATTTGCTGATTCGGAACCCACAGTGCTTCGACCACGGCGAACATCGGTCTCCAGGAAGTGAAAGAGCTGCTCTGCAATATCGCGGTTTTCGCTTTGCAGATTATGAAGTTCACCAGGGTCGTTAGCTATGTCATAAAGCTGAAAGGCCGGCAGTTGGTCTTTTTTTGCTTGTGCTTCTTTTGGAGTGGTCCAGCCCCCGGATCCTCTTGCGAGGAGGAGTTTCCAGTTGTTGCTTCGGTATCCAAAGTGGCCACTTATTGAGGCATGGATGAGGCCGTTTCGTGTGTTAGGAACTGGTTCCGCGTGGAGTGCAGGCAAGAAGCTTACGCTATCCTCCGCCGCGAGGGAGGGGGTATCGCTGACCAGTAGGTCAGCGATTGTTGCAAACATATCGGTGATACAAATTGTTTCATCAGAGGAGGTGTTGGGCTGGATTGTTCCCGTCCAACGCATGAAAAACGGAATTCGGTGACCTCCTTCCCAGAGGTCGGCTTTAGACCCTCTATAGGGGCCGCTCACCCGATGTCCTCGTTCTGCGAGTTGTTGAATACCTGCAGCCTTCGAGCAGCCATTGTCACTGGTGAAAACAATTAACGTGTGGTCTGATATTTCACATGAATCAATTGCAGTAATGATCTGCCCTACAACATCGTCAGTCTGCATGACGAAATCAGCATAAGGACTGAGCCCGCTTTTCCCCTCCCATTCAGCACTCGGGACAATTGGCGTGTGTGGAGAACTCAGGGGGACATAGAGAAAGAAAGGCTTCTTTGTGTTGGTGGCTTCTTTTATGTAACGGACGGATTGGCTTGCAAGGCGAGGCAGCATGTTCACCGAATTGTCGTGTTCAATAACTTCACCGTTTTCTATCACTGCATCCATATCTCTGCTGTGATGAAACCCATGGAAATAATCAAATCCTCGCGAGACCGGCCCGTCAGGGACCAGTGCTCCAACAGGTGGGATAGAGTTTTTTGCTCGTTTTAGGAAAGCCTTCGTCGAGGGATCTTGATATTGAAAATTGAGATGCCATTTGCCGATGATTGCCGTTTGGTAGCCAAGGCTTCGTAGGTATGTTGCAACCGTAGGACGTGATTCTGCAATAAGACAGGGAGCAAACCCCTGGACGACTCCATTCTGAAGTCTGGTGCGCCAGCAATGGCGGCCGGTGAGCAGCCCGTACCGTGTTGGCGTGCATACGGCAGAACCAGAATGAGCGTCGTTAAACGTCATGCCGTTGGCGGCAAGGGAATCAATACATGGTGTTTTGATTTTCCCAAACTTGGGATTGAGGCACTGGACATCACCATATCCAAGGTCATCGCACATGATAAATACAATATTCGGAGTCGGCGGTGCCTGTTGAAGAAGTTTACGAATAGTAGAACGATCAGGATTACCATCGAGCCAGCCGAGGTGATTGAGGAATTTGTCATTCCTGATGACGGTGTCGATACAGCATCGCTGTGATTTTGTTTCATTGAAAAAACCGTGGGGTTTTCCTGCGTAGATGTACAACTCTGAATGTATATCAGCGTTTCGTAACTCAGCATCAAATGATTGAGCCGTATTGACTGGTATGAGTTTGTCATTCGACCCAAGGAAGACAATCGTCGGTGGGTCGTCCGGGGTGATGTTGTGGGCAGGCGAAATTGCTGGAAACTGTTCTTGAACACGGTCGTGTCCATATCCGTTAGGACTATTGTCATACACAGGATTGAATAAAAGAAGTGCATTGGCTTTTGAACTCACGTGTCCGTTTTTGTCGTGTGGGTCCTCAAAATCGTCGCAGATTCCGGTCGCAGCAGCGACATGGCCTCCAGCCGAGCCGCCAGCTGCGGCTATTCGCTTAGGATCAATACCAAGACGAGGAGCATTTGAGCGAATCCATCGTACCGCAGATTTACCATCCTGTACGCACGCCACCGGTGGAGTGCCCTGTCTACTCTTGACACGATAATCTGCAACAAACGTAACCATTCCTCTGTGGGCAAAGTATCGGGCGTGTTGTTCGAACTGACGTACTGAGCCGCCGTTCCAACCACCGCCGAAGAAAAAGATCACCGCCGGACGGCGATGGATAGCTGGATCGTGGTCCTGTGGTTCGAAACGGTATATCGAAAGATCATCACCTGAGGCGGTTTTATAAATCTCTTCAACCACGCCAGGACCGAAATCAACCTTCTGCTTAGCTTCTGCATACGCTGAAAATGTGGTGAACCAGTGCGTCACAAAAAATGTGCAAATCAGTATACTTACGTTTCGCATGACAACATTTCTTAAAGGGGTTGAACGTGATCACTATGCATATACATACCATTCAGCGGAAAGCATTACATCAGATTCTTATAGTGATTTTTGTTGGGATCGGTATAGGTCTATGTTTAAGTAGTGTTGCGGCAGAAACAGCCCCTCCAGCATCAGGCGTCCTCTTTGAGGATCAGTTTGAGCGAACGGAAAAAATTCAAGGAAAGGAGCAGCCCGGAAATGGCTGGGGCACGAACAGTAAAACACGTGCAAAGGGAGTAAAGCAGGTTTTTCTTAGTGACGGAAAAATGCACATCAAGAGAGCAGCCGTCGCTGATCATGGTGTTTCGGTGACTCAGGACGTGAGTTTTTGTAATGCCCGCATTGCCCTCCGGTTCATGGTTCCAGAAAAAGGTGACCTTGGGATCAATATTGCAGATATGAATGAGAAATCAGTTCATGCTGGACATATTTGTATGGCCCGAATAAAGCCAACCTCTCTTGAGATCGTTGATCTTAAGACTGGCCGAATGAAAAAAGAAATGCATGACAAGAACAAAGCAAAGAAGCTGACGAAGGCAGACAAAGCACAGCTCGCAAAAAAATCCATTATCCTGCCACTAAAACTAAAGACAGGAGTCTGGCATGAGTTGGAGATTCTCATTGTGGATGACACGATGATGGTGAAGATTGACTCACGTAAGATCGGGTCTATGGCATCACCAGGAATCGCCCACAAAACCAAACAGCGAATCCGCCTGGCTGTAAATACTGAAGCATGGGTCGATGACATTACAATCTCTGCAGTCAAATAGACTGTTGGCATTTACAGCTGTTTTGAATGGTTGGTGAAAATTCATCTGTTTGAGTAGAAAGCATCAGCGTCCTGCATCATGGAGTAATCGTGTCGATTCAAATTCCTCAAGTATCCGTGCAGTGGCCAATGCGTCAGCCTCGGCACAGGTCGTAGCGAAGATGACTGGGGGATTGAAGTCGTCTGGAAGTGTTACAGCGTGCCCGGTTTGCGGATGTACCACAAGTTTTCCTTGCTGTAATGCAGCAATCGCAACAGCCTGCCCATCCTGAAGAGAGATGGTCGGCTGTGTTTGCGACTCGTTCAAGCGAAGGCGAACGTGCCAAGCCTGAGAGGGGTCTGGTTGCCCCCATGCTCGAACCTCACCGCCAAGTTCCACGAGGTGAGCCGAGGAACCGAGCGAGAGAAGGAGTTTACCAATTTGGTCAACAGCATACCCTGGTCCGATGCCGGAGAAATCCACGGTAATGCCCTCAGTTGTCTTCTGCACGCTCGCGTCGCACGGGTCATCTGAGAGTTGGATTTTCAGATGATTGAATCCAACACGATCCATCACTTCTTGTGGTGGATTACCGCTGGGTATGCCGATTGAGCCGAGTTCGTCATGAAGGTCCCTTGTACGCCACCACTGAATCAGAGGTCCAGCAGTGATGTCAAAACGCCCTTCGGTCTTGTGAAAAAGTGTTTCTGCAATGAGCAGAATATTGGTCATATGTTCATCAACTTGTAGCAGAGTGTGCGCTGGTGATTGATTGAGTGTTGTTGCGATTGAATCTTCTCGCCAGGTGCTCAGCGACTGATCAATCTGCCGAAGAAGAGAATCAGTTTCTCGATGAATCTCACCAAGGGGTTTCTGTGGGACGTTTTTGCCAAGAGTGACCCGGTAGGTTGTGCCCATTGATGGTCCGGAGAAGGTTGGCAGGCCTTCACCCGCAGACACTGGCAATCCAATGAATGAAAGAATAGCGAAGTAAAGGTTGGGAAATTTCGTACGCATTATGTGAAGGCTCCCGAGGCCACGGCCACAGTCAGCGCCACAGCGAAGCAGCCGCAGAGGACAGCGTCCTGCCAGGTAATGCGTCCAGATTGGCGGTGAAGACGAACATATCGAAGCATGGCGCCTGTTGGGCAGCCATATCTGCAATAAGCCATCGGTGAAAGACTACTGATGGCTAGGCCGACTATACATATCACAATAGCGGAGGTTCCAGCGACCGTAGGTAGATATGCATCGAACGGCTCGAAGTCGACGAGTGAAATCTTCATGTCAAATATTGAAAGAACAGCGCACGAAACAAAAAGCGTCCAGGGAAGCCACCGCACATGTTGAAGCAGCGGTCCAAGTGATCTTTGAACATGCTTGAGGATACGAAACCGTTGGCTAGGTATCGTGATCTTTAGCAGTTGCTGTGCAGCACCGTGTGCGCACAATTGGTTGCAGTAGACGTTTCTCCCTGTTGCTGCTGGACTGCCAACCGCCAGCAGACTAAGCAAGAGAAGCACTGTTGCTCCTTGAGGAATGCCATACATGGCCCACCCCCAGAGCTGGGCCTGCGAAAGCAATGCACCAGCCCCAAAACCGAGGTAGGTAAGTACGAGAAGTGGTAGGACAATTCGCCCGACCCAGTGGCCACGTAAGCGGGTATACCCGATTATGAGCCCGATAAACATGATGAAGACCGCACCCCATTGTGGAGCATTCAGGTTCTGGGTGCGTAAAACGAGATCTCCCACAAAAGATTGTCGTTCTTGACGTTCGCTGACCGACTGAGAAGCTACAACAATTGCTTCTGCAATAGCTTGGCTGGTCATCGTTGCGCCGCTGACACCCTCAATGGGTGACTTATCTGTTTCTGTGGATGCGATTTCCTCAAATGTCTGCCCAATGAAATACTTTTTGAAAGCCACGTCGTCGCGGACGTAGGACACGTAGGGCTCGTTGTCAAAAGTCTTTCTGATACACAAACCTACAGCTGTGCCAGTGCTATCAAAACCAATGAGGCTATCAGTAGGTCCTTGATAGCCAATGATGGAGTCTGCGGCAGGAGTGGTTCTGAGTGTCCATCCGAGGGGAATCCCTGCATGGTCATAGACATTCATAATCGACGAGTCTCCTGCGTCTGCACGCAGCTGTGTTGCTTTGGGGAATATCTCTTGTATTTCTGCAAGCTTTGGGTCATCAGGGAAACGGGTTATTTTGCGATCCTTTCCTAATCGTTTATTGAGTGCTTCAATCATGGCAAGGCTTGTGAGGGTAGCGCCAGCAGATGTGATATACGGTTCTTTGGGTGTCCGCTTGAGTTCTTTAAGAGTTTTGCCGAGAAATTGGTTCCAGAATGCTTTGTCACTTGTGACGACTGAAACGTGGTCGCGAGTATCTCCGCTGGAAAGGATTTCAATACCGCAGATAGTTTTTCTTGGGTCACAAATAATCAGCAGATTTGAAGGGCCGGAGAAACCAATCACGGTGTCGCTCACCGGGGAGGTCTGAAAGCAAAACCCCACGGCTTCACCCGATACGTCAAGCAGTTCAATAGCACCACGAACGTGACTTGATTGGGCCCCAAAACGGGCTGCTTGTGGCACGGCATTTTCAAATGTCAGAAGCGGCAGTGTCGTAAGTGAAGCAGGAGGCCTTTTGAGACTCGCAGCGTGCGAGTAGTAAAGACAAATAATGATACCTGACACCATGCACAGTCGGGCCGCGTGTATAAGGAATCTCATGGGGGGACATTTCTGGATTGCACGACGGTTTCGGTATTAATTCGCTACTAAGTATGATAAATATCCGATATGCTATCGAAGACTTAGGAAATCAAAAAAGGTGGGAAATGATTATAAAACAATATCAGAGACTACTCTGTAGCGTTCTTGGTGCTTTCACGCTGTTGTGTGGTTTTAATCCAAATCATGCTTATGCAGCTGAACAACAACCTAATGTAGTTCTCTTTCTAGTCGATGACATGGGACCGCTCGATACATCAGTTCCTTTTTTGACTGATTCCGAGGGTCGCCCCGAGCGCTATCCACTGAATGATTTCTATCGAACGCCATCGATGGAACGGCTGGCCTCACATGGTGTTAGGTTTAGTACCTTTTACGCGATGAGTGTTTGTTCGCCCACACGAACGTCAATTATCACGGGTCAAAACGCAGCGCGACATCGGGTGACGTCATGGATTCGCTCCGAAGAAAACAATCGGGGTGAATTTGGGCCACCTGATTGGCGATGGGTCGGTGTTCAGGATCCAAGTGTTACGCTGCCTGGAGTTCTCAGGGAAAATGGTTACCGCACAATCTTTGTGGGCAAAGCCCATTTCGGTCCTCTCGGCGAACCGTCTGAATGGCCAACGAATCTCGGTTTTGACGTGAATGTTGCAGGATGTTCCTGGGGACAGCCTGGCAGCTATTACGGACTTGATGGATATGGAAATATTAAAGGCAATAAGAGGCGTGCTGTTCCGCATCTCGAAAAATATCATGGAACCCAAACGTTTCTTTCAGAAGCGCTCACAATCGAGGCAAAGAAACAGATCACCATCGCAGTGGAGGATAAGAAACCATTCTTTCTCGATTTTGCGCACTATGCTGTGCATGCACCGTTTCAATCGGATCCACGATTTGCTTCGCACTACAAAGATTCCGAGAAACAAAAAAACGCGCAGGCATATGCAACATTGATCGAGGGCATGGATAAATCTCTTGGAGACATACTCGACCATCTTGATTCGTTGGGAATTGCTGAAGAGACACTTGTGATGTTTGTTGGCGATAATGGTAGCGATGCCCCGCTTGGTTCTGTTCATGAACATGCGAGTTCGTTTCCACTTCGCGCGAAAAAGGGCACGCATTACGAGGGCGGCATGAGAGTTCCGTTTATTGCTTCCTGGGCACGACCATCTCAGGAAAGTCCTGTTCAAAAGCGTTTGCCAATTCCTGAGGGTGCTATCCAGCAACAGCTTGGAACGGTTATGGATATCTACCCAACGGTTCTTGCCGTCACCGGCACACAACCTCCATCAGACTACACACTCGATGGCACGGATCTCCAGACTCAGTTGGAAGGGCGTCGAAATAGCAGCCGCGAGGAGAGGTTTCTCATGCATTTTCCGCATAAGCATAGAAGCAGTTACTTTACGTCGTTTCGTGATGGAGATTGGAAACTCGTGTACCACTATCGACCAAATGATAATCCAGCTAAGACTCCATACGAGCTGTTTAATCTTGCACAGGATCCATTTGAAAAGCACAATCTCGCTGATAGCAAGCCACAAGTACTCAAAAAGATGATGGCAACAATGACTGCATCGCTACAGGAGCACTCGGCACTCTATCCTGTCGATCCTGATGGGAATGAGTTATTACCGAAAGCCCCGTAGAAACGTGCTTCTACTTTTTGGGAACAAGCATCACAGCATCAGCGTGTGCAAGGCCACCTGCCGAGTGAGTGCCAATAGTTACGGTACAGCGTTCACCCTTCTTGAGGGAAACGTGACCGGCCGTACCAAACGTTGTATTGATTGGTGGTGGTTGTTTCATATTAATACGGGTTGTGATATCCAAATTCTCTGAAAGAACTGAGACTGGGACGGTATTTCCTCGATTTGCATGTGGTTGCCAGGCGACAAGAATCTCATAAGTGTTGGCGGCAGGTGCACGAAACGTGAAAGTTGCCGTGGCATTCGTTTCAGCGGGTGCGTATTGATAGCCATGTCCAATGTAGCCATCGAGACCGTGGCCTTTCTGCCATTTCCCCTGAAACGTTGCGTCACGATCATCAAGGACCGTGGCTGAAAATTGCTGTGCAAGTTTCACGGGATCAACTCCTGATGGTTCGCCGGTGGGTCCTGCAAGAGGTAGGGTGTTGGGTGGAATTTCAAGGGGGGCAGTAGGTGTCTTGCGGTGGGCTTTTCCAGGCAGTTGTAAAAGGTCAGCAAGTTCCGACCAATAGTCTTCGTAGACACTCCGTGGGTTACCATTATTCCGGATGGCAACACTTGCTGCCTTGCCAACAACTTCACCCATCATTCCGCACGTTTGCATGACACGTGTCGTACCAAGCGCCTTATGCGTGACTGAAATGCAACGGCCTGCCATAAAGAGGTTCGTAATTGTACGCGAATAGAAACAGCGGTAAGGAATAGGGTATCCAAATGAGCGATCTACGCGCCGGTCATGGACGGCAATTGAGATAAACGGATTATCTGGAAATTTAGCCGCATATTGTTCTTTTGGATAATGCAGATCGATTGACCATGTCGAGGGTACACATCCATCCGAAAATTCACGCTTCGCAACAATATCGTCTTGTGTTAACACAACGTCCCCAAGGATCCGACGGCTCTCCCGTGGGCCGCCGACGAATGCGAGCCAGGTGAGGCCTGCGTTTGTATGCTCTGGTGCGCCATCGCCGTTTTTCATTGCCGAAAAAGCCCCAAAGACTGCTCGAAGATTCCAATCACGGATCCCTTCAGCATCATGTAATGGGTCCTTGTCAAAACCGCTCTCCCAGAACCATTGGCCATGGTGGTCTCGCGGATAAGGAAAGTCATCCATCGCCAGTGGGAGCGCCCAGGGTGTTTCTGGAAATGGAACGGGTCCGGAAAGTTCGTCCCAAGCCCACATGTTGCTCATCCCCATTCGGCCAGTGGGTTCCATCGCTGTTTCAGCGCCGGCATGGTCCGCGATGGTTGCATGCCCTGTTGCGTCACAGAATAATGTGCCATGAAACACGTGAGTTTCGCTCGTGCGCGTATCGAGGGCAGTCACTGATTCTATGAGTGTTTGAGAAGTATCCGTCTTAACTGCAAAGGCGTGCATGTTTAAAAATAAATCAATCTTGTCTTCAGCCCGAACGATAGCTTCTTTTTTAGAGTCACCGAATTCTTCATATGTCCCGGGGCTTTTTTTGGCGTTGTCTCTAAATTCTTCAACAATTTCACCAATGCGAGGATACTTACCCCGGCGAATGAGTCCTTTGGCCCAGACACGCACCTCGCTTGAGCCATTGCCGCCAAGGACGGGACGGTTTTGAATTAGTGCAACACTTAGCCCCATGCGGGCGGCCGATATACTTGCGGCCGTCCCTGCGTACCCACCACCAACAACAACCAGATCGTAGGGTCCATGTGAAACTGGTGACTCGGATACCCTAAGCCTTTCTTTTCGCCATCCAGATTCATTCGGTGGTGAAAGTTTTTGAGAAGTCAGCGCAATACAATCACACCGGCCGTCAAAACCCGTTGCGTCAATTATGCGAATGGAGTTCGCCCCTTTTACGGTTTGTACGGTACCTCCATATTGCCAGTGCCATTCAGCACCCTCGGTCCCAAAGTCGGTTGCAAGTTTTTGTTCATTGAAGGAAACGTGGAATTTCCCAGGTGTACCTGGAGCGTCCCATCGAGCTACCCAGTCTTTGGTGCGTACCCAGACGTGATATATGCCGGCTGACTCTAAATCAAATGTTGTCGAAGCATCGGCGACTGGTACACCAAGCCCATGCGCGAGAAGATAAGGCGACCCCATCTCTTCAATGAACTGGGTGTCAAGTTTCCAACCGCCATGAGTTTCGAAGCTTTCTGCTTCAAGAAGAATAGTTGCTGGGTTGCCATTCACTATGGAGGCAATCACTATGTACATTGAGCATACGAGAAAACTGCGTAGAAAAAAGTTCATTGTTGATATCTCAATCGGTGAATCACAACAGGTATTCTGCTCTGAACGTACGAGGTCATCCAATACATTCTCTTACATTCCATTATGATTTTAATAATTTGTCCCCGGACCCTTTTTGTAACAGTACCCTCTGAAACGACCTAATCTAACTATTGTTTTTACAGTGCCGTGACGTTGAGGTAAAATATATAAACGGAAGAATAAATTCTGTCAGCGTCTGTAAATTTAACGAAGGCAAAGACATTTACCAAATC
>Ga0233437_1003568_pt1 | contig 20178 bp, 11 predicted proteins | sample SI_122_August201_FD_182714 | JGI IMG/M metagenome (GOLD analysis project Ga0233437, IMG submission 182714) | Seawater microbial communities from Saanich Inlet, British Columbia, Canada - SI_122_August2016_200_MG | ecosystem: Environmental > Aquatic > Marine > Inlet | place: Canada: British...
TTCGATAATGTCCGGCGCGATCGTGCCGTCCGCGATCCAGGAGGCGCCCAACTGGCCAATATGCCTGTCTGATACTTTCCTGTAGTTGCCGATAAACGTCTTGCGTTTCTCTTCACCGTCGGAAAGCCCCACCAATGGCGGGAGAATCTCGTCCCTTACTTCCAAGACCGTGAAATTCAGTGTGCTGAAGATCTCACGCGTGACTTCCCCCTCGGGCTTGTCGTTTATGAGGCGACGGCAGCCGTCTTCGATGAAGAACGCATGGAGGTCTTTGCCGACGATACGGTCGAGGAGAAATGCGGCGATCGTACTGTCGACGCCCCCGGAAGCGGAGAGAGCGATCTTCTCGCCCGGTTTCACCAGGCTTTTCACCCATGAAATCGCTTTCTCAACAAAGTCCGCGGGATTGAAATCTGCGGGATTCTCGGGAGTGGCGTAATCAAATCTGTGCGTCTGGATCTTGTTGTTCAAAGTCGACATGTTGCCTCCTGTTTGGATGGGTGGATTTGTTCGTTATAACGGTTAAGAAAAACTGCGTCTAAGCTCCTCCTGGAATATAGTCGCCATATGCAAATCCCTCAATACAAATCGAACCGGTGACAGGCAAACTGTCGCATGCACACATCCTGCTTGCTGCAAGCAGCCTGCACTCCCAGCACAAATCCTGTTGCGCAGAAAATCGCCACCTGTCACCGATACGGTGTTGGGCTCCTGCGAGAATACCCGTGCCGTTCCGCCAATGGCAGTGATCAGGAGAACGCGGCACTGACGAAGAACCCATACGAAGAGCTGGGCCACCGAAGCAAAAGGGCCATTCCTCATCTTTTCAAGTCTCCTACGTCGGCCAACGCTATTGAGCTAAGCAGATGGGGCGAATTCCAGTCCGCTTCGGCGAATTGTTGGGCTTTGCCATTATTTTTCGAAAATGTCCAAAGCAATCCTGCTCGGGTCTTCCGGATCGTATTTCACAGGAAGGACAGCTCCTGGCTGAATCTGAGGGATCCAGAGTATTGAGATGAGCGCCTTTGTTTCAGCTTTATATGGCGCCATCTCCTCCGCACGGATTTCCAGAATGAATCCCACGACCGGGTTGTCATTCACACGGACGCCTGTTTCCCATATCTTGAGCACTGTTCCTTTGGCCGGGAGTCCTTTTTCCCCATGATAACGGCGAGGAGATTGTTGTAGTCATGGGCAATACCGCCGGTGAGTGTGCTGAGAGCTTCCATCTTTTGGGCGTGCTGGAGTTGGGATTCCAGTCGCTTTTGTTCCGTAATATCTAAAACATGGTTAGCAATTGGGGTTTCCCCGAAATGTCAATGGTTCTGGTGTATATCTTCCCGGTCATTTTGCCACCTGATTTCGTGGGAACTTCTATCTCCAAACCATTTACAACACCCTTGTCTTTTAGTTCATTGATAAACTTTTCGCGGTTTTCCTTTGAAGAGAACGCATCGGTGGTGGTTTTGCCTATAATCTCTTCTTTCCGGTATCCCGTGAGTTCACAGAACTTGTTATTCACATCAAGAAGTCGTCCGTCCTCAATTTTAGTGACTGCTGCGGCATGTGGCGATTCATCAAAGAGGGTTCGGAATTTCATATTGCTTTCCCGGAGTGCCTCCTCGGCCAGCTTGCGATCGGTTATCTCGCGTGATACGCCCGTGAGGCATTCAGGTTGATTGAAACTATCCCTATGCAAAAGAGCGTTGATTTCCATCCAAACCGTTCCACCATCCTTGTGTCGATGTTCTGCCTCCATCAAAATTCGATTTGAATCACTATCGGCCTCTAATAATTTACCAAAGGCAGACAGCACCTCCTTTTTCGTTGTTGGTGAAAAAACATCATCCAAGGTAATAACAAGGCCCGCTTCTGGAGAATGACCAAGGACTTTTTCAGCTGAATTTGAAAAATAAGAGAAAGTCATCGACGATAAATCGAAAGTCCAAGTAATATCATTGGATTCTTCAACTAAAAACCGATAACGTTCCTCGCTCTCCCGCAGCGCCTCCTCTGCTCGCTTGCGGGCGGTGATGTCGGCAACACTGTTTATGAAATAAGCCGTACCCATTATTTCGATTGTTGCTGCCGACCACAACATTGACACAGATTCACCGTTCTTCTTTACAATAGTAACTTCCTGGTCTTGAATTCCTCCCTGCTCCTGAGCAATCTTCACAAGTCTGGATCTTTCTTCGTAATCAGCCCATAAACCAAGTTCCCTTGAAGTTTGACCGATTAACTCGTCCGGTTCGTAACCTGTGGTTTTCTTGGTCGCCTTATTGGCCTCTACAAAGAGCCCGTCTTCAAGTGTGCTAATATGAAGCCACTGAGGATTGGAATGGAAAAATTTTGAATACTTCTCTTCACTCTCCCGCAGTGCCTCTGCTGTTTGCCGCTGCTCCGTGATATCCAAAATTGCAGATTGGTAACCCACAATTTCCCCGGACTGGCCCCGGATGACTGTGGCCAGGCAGTGTGCTATGAATGTGGTTCCGTCCTTTTTGAGAGCAATAAATTCCCCTTCCCATTTGCCGGTCTTATTCAGGATGGTGATTATCTTCGCTGCCTCATTTTCCGACTCAAGGAGATCATGAATCGGTTTGCCGATTACTTCTTCTTTGTTCTCATATCCCCAGGTTCTGATGAAAGCGCTGTTAACGTTTGTGAGAATGCCTTTATCGTCCGATATGCTGTTTGCACTTAAGGATGTCTCGAAAACCTGTTCTTTCAGCAACAACGCCTTTTCGGCTCGCTTGCGTTCGGTGATGTCGGCAATACTGTTTATGAAATAATCCGTACCCATTATTTCGATTATTGCAGCTGACCACAACATTGACATGGGTTCACCGTTCTTCTTTATAAAGGTCATTTCTTGATCTCGAAGTCCTCCCTGCTCCTGAGCAAGCTTTTGAAATTGTGTTCTCTCTTCGTAATCATCCCATAAACCAAGTTCCTTTGAGGTCCGACCGATTAACTCGTCCGGTTCGTAACCCGTAATTTCCTTGGTCGCGTTGTTAGTTTCTACAAAACGTCCCTCATCAAATGTAGTGATGTGAAGCCACTGAGGATTGGAATGGAAAAGTTTGGAGTATTTCTCCTCGCTCTCCCGTAACGCCATTTCAGTTTTTTTTCGCGCCGCTATCTCCTCCTGCAGGTCAAGGTTGGTTTGTTCAAGACGTTCATGGGATTCTTCCAGTTTCAGTTCCAATTTCTTCCTGGAAAGGGCAATTTCCACAAAGGCATGGACCTCTTGTTCATCAAAGGGTTTCATCACATAGCCAAAGGGGGCTATTTCCTTTGCTGCTTCGATGTGCTCTGGATCACCGTATCCCGATAAAAAAATAATGGGGGTCCCCAACTCCGCCTTGATCTCCCTGGCAGCATCTATGCCGTTCATCTCTCCGGGCATTTTGATGTCCATGAGAACAAGATCGGGGTTCAGTTCCCGGGCCATGGCAACGGCTTCTGCGCCAGTTTCCGCCTGCCCGGCCACTTCATAACCCAGATCAGTGAGCATCCCTTCGATTTCGAGTCTTGTGAGCCATTCATCATCTACAATCAGAATTTTGGGCATATCGATTCCTCATTTTTATGATCCATTATTGCAATGACGTGGTGGGACTGGTTTTCATTTTTTCCATTATGAAGGTTTGGTATTTATAATATATTGGTACTTTTTAGAGGTATTGATATTGCGAGGAGTGCGAGTGCTTCAGGATGAGTTCTCCCTTCTCCTCAGCTTTTGCACCATCATTGTATGGTCTGTGTTACCGGTCCAGATACGCGGTTTCATGTCAATTTGAGATCGATTTCCATATATTGCATGTCCTGTCAACGCGTTCGGATGCTAAGATTCGTGCATAAGCCCAGCATGGCACATCCGCTAAGATTTCGCAAGGCTACCTGATCAACCCTTCACCTTTTGCCTGGGAATATCTGACAAAGGTTAAAAGTATCAGTGGGCTAAAACCATGTGAATTCTTGAGTTGTGGCGCTTGGCTTTCCGTGAATAGAGCTCCCGAAACCCGGCTTTTATATATTTTCTAATCCATTCCGATATCCAAATTAATCAGTGCCGGCCAAACCGCATAATATTCTGAAAGGCCCTGCATGCTCCTCGATTTATTAATTTCAGAAAAGCGTTTATGGCGAACTCTTTTGACTTAAGAAAAGGTATGTACACCATTATGGGCACTGCGATGCCAACGGCAGAGTATGCAAGGAACCACCACCCGTCGTTTGCAATAACTGGAAATTCTGCGATTTTATAAAGTGGAAGATTGTCCTTATGGACGATAAGCAGGCTGACAAGCTTAAAACACAGGAAATGCAGGGCCAATATGGCGATTGTTTGATTGCCGATAAAATTGAAGTATTTTGAAATGGAAAAACGTGAAATATATTGTGAAACATAGATGACCACATAGGTTCCTAAAATGGGGGTTGCAACCAGGTATAAAACACTCTTGTAAGAGAGACCCGTAACGCTGTAGATGCTGTCAATTTTGACGAAATCTGCTGCGTTGATAGCTAAAAGAATCAATAATGACACCAGCATGGGTAAAAATCTAACCGGTATTGATTTCTCATATTTTCTGTAGAGAAATCCAATGTGGTATAAAAACGTTGCCACGAAAAATAGCCGCACATCGTATGGGACAAAAGGAAAATGGATATTGAATGAAAACATTGCATTACCCGCAACAAACAGGGCTACAGTGAAAAGCGGCAGTAAACGGCTGAGAGACACTTTATTCAACAGCCAGGATAAGGTTAAAAAAATGGCCACCGAAAAAAACAGGCATTGAAGAAACCAGAAGGCGCCGAGAAGTTGCTCAGATGCCTTAAAAAGAAACAGCATGGCAATGTTTTTTGCCATTGCAAGAATGGAATAATGAGGAATGGAATGGCCTCTGAAAGTCACTTGCGAACTGTATACATAGATGGCGAAGAAGAAATTATGAAAAATAATAAATGGGATGGCCCAGCTGAAAAAGGGGACCCACAGGCTTTTTATTCTGCGAAAAATGAGCTCAATGGGTTTATGGATATATTTTTCATTAAAAAAATATCCTGAAACAATAAAAAAGAATGGAACATGAAAAAGATAAAGGAAGCTCCTTATTTTTGAGGTTGAATCCTCTGAGAAGGAATGGCCCAGTACGATAAGGCAAATCACCATGGCTTTGGCCACGTCCATGGAAAGGTTTCGCGACTGCTTTGCCATAACATCATTCATAGCCGATCCTCCACCCGGATCCCGGGATTGTTCGGTGTACTCTCGGGAGCCCTTTCCGCCATCATAGAGATCTCATGGGGAGACCAATCCCGCGGCGATTCTGTTTCCCAGCCGCCGGATGCCCGAACTCAAGAGGCATACAAAAGCGAAATACACCGGGAAGGTCACCATTAGCGGTCCCCTGAAAAGGATAAAGTCAAAGGAATACATGAACATGCCGTGAATGAGGAACATCTCGTACGAAATCCTGCCGCTATAGACCAGGAATCTGCTGTACCATCCGAAGCGCAGCGCCATTGTGGAGAAAAGAATGACCGCCAGGGAGAGAAGAAGTGAGGCGAGATTGCCGAATGTCCATCCGGCCATGTTCTCATGCCCCGCAAGGGCCTCGTGAAAGACCCAGATCAAATAGGGTCCTATGACGGCAAGAACAAACAGCACGGCGATCAACTCACGTGAGAAACGGATTCTGGATTTTCGGAGGAATGAATGTCCAAAAACCCCGATCCCGCACAGCAGCACAAGGAGTCCCACACCCCTGAAACCGGGCGCCATCAATCGGTCTGATAGATCAAACGTGATCGGTGACAGGAGGATGCCCGCTGCAGCCACAAGTGCCGCGAGGAAGAGTTTCTTCTTTACGAGTTGCTGGATACGCGCCGCTACTGCCTCCCTGTGAAACCCCATCCAGCAGCCCAGTGGGAAACTGAATGCGTTGATCTTCATGGAGGGCGACAGCCGGGGGATTGTCAGCATGAGCAGGGCAGCAAGGAAAAGGACCGCCACTTTGCCGTTGTCGCTCAGTTTCAACCGAAAGGTTATGAATATCAGGCAGTACCAGAAGAAAATGAACTGAACAAACCACATGTTGCGGTCCACGGCGGGAAGATTCACAACAATTCGAGCCAGGTCCTTAATCATACTGGAATCCGGCGTTAGAAGCGTATGTGTGAGAAGAACTTCGGGCACCATGACGAGAAATACCGGAATATAAATCCGGGCGACCCGCAGAAAGAAAAACCCCTGAATGCCCTTCCGCTTAAGCGATTGACTCAATCCATACCCCGACAGCACGAGAAAAAGGGTCACGCCTACGGTTCCGAGATACCTCAGGTGGTTCAGGCCGGGGCAGGGTTCAAGGGTGTGACCGAACAGGTGGCCGACCAGGATCATCAGGATGGCGATCCCCTTCATCTGATCCGTCTGGGGGATGGAAAAGGCCGCATCTTTCGACCCCCGCTTCAGACTCACCGCGGTAAGCAACGCGTAAAAGCAAAACAAGAAGATCACCAGCAGCAGGGGGGATTCCACTTGCAGTTTGGTGTGATCGTGATTCACGAAGAGCGTTTGAAGATTTAAGCCAAGCAGATGGTCCACGGGTCCTCCATGGGGGAAGGGAATCTAGCGCATGCCCGGCAGGGGGCTTTCGCCCAGGCTGTGCCGCAGGACTGCGGGGGGACGGTTCACCCATGTGGAGTCCACCCAATCCTTTAGAAGCTCATCAAAGGTGACGGGAACCTGAATCCCCTCCCAGGCTTCCAGGGTGCTGCTTGAAAGGGCGGCATAGGTCTCCGGGTCCGACAGGGCCGCCTTGATGGTCTGTGCCAGGGCCCTGGGATTCCGGGCCGGAAACATCCTGCATCCCACTCCGTCTTTAAGGCGCATGACGAAGGTGGGGTGATCCGAACAAATCAAGGGGGTCCGTGTCTCAAACCCTTCATAGATCACATTGGGCAGCCCTTCGGGATACTCGTGGCGGCTGGGAACCACCGCCAGGTGAGCGGCCCGCATTTTCTTCAAAACCTCCCGATTGGGGGTCATGCCACGAAAGACCACGGCATTTCCGAGCCCTTTAGTCTCGGCCAAGCGGGAAAGGCCTTCCATTTCCGCCCCCCCCCCGCAGACCTCCGCAGAGATGTCCATTCCTTCCCCGGTTAGGTATTCAACCGCTTCCACAAGGTCCCCGACCCCCTTGTCCTCAGATACGGCGCCGGCATAGAAGAGGCGAAATGGACGATCCCCCGTGTCGAGATGTTTTTCAGGGGACTCCTCCGGCCGATTGACCGGCACCCAGTCCCAGGGGACGACCTTGCGGGCATGAACACCGGCACGGACCATGGAGAGACAGGCGGGATAGTTGTGATTCGCCACCACGGTGATCCGGGCGTCATTCAATAAACGAACGACACGAAAATTCTTGATTCGATCTTTCAGCCCCTGGGTGTAGAAGAAGTCCGCGAACAGGGGCAGCAGGGGAATATTTCTTGTTAATACCCATCCCCCAATCTGCTCCATGACCCATCCGGGAGCCCGAACGATGACGTGGGAAGGGGAAAACTGCGCCAGGTGTTTAATAATGGCAACCCCCGAGCGCCGGGCCTCGCGCTGAAAGCGGAGCCCCCCGCTCCTGGGATCAAAGCGGCCGCCGATCAGGCGAAAATTGCCCCGAACTTCGTCGTAGGGTTCCGTATCGAGGCAGACCACCAGGCAGCGACCCTTTTCCACCAGTTCATCCACAACCGCCATGCTGGCATACTGTGCCCGGTAAACCTCGGGTTCATCCTGCGCCCGGGCATCCATGGCCGCCCGATAATCGCCGAACTGAATCATGGCCAGCCTGATTTCTTTTGTAGTCTCCCCCATTGGTTTTCATCCCCCATTGGACATCTCATCCGGTAAACAGCGGCTGGTGACGGGAATCTGGTGTTACCCCGTAACCCAATCAATCAACTTCAAGACAGGACGGTTCAAAATTGGGTACATGCCGCTGCAATACGATCAAACTTCCGCCTCCGGGGCTTCGTTAGAAGTTTGGCCACAACCTTCCCCGAAAAGGAAGAGGGGTTCCGAAGGGGTCCCAAGCCCTCCAGCCACTCAGAGATCGTTGGATGGTTCTCCCCGATCAACCCGAGCATCTCCTTGAAATAGTCAGGCCACATAAAGTCATGATAGTGGCAGATGCGCGCATCCTTCAAGGCCGTTTTGGAAACCGGTTTCTCCAGTTTGCTCCCGAGAATGAAATTGTGGGAGTAGGGGAGATTGCTGTGTCTCAAAGCCTTCCGGTGGGCCGTTAGACCCAGGGCGACCTGATCCGTAAAAAAAATGCCGGCGTTCTTGGAGGCGATGCCCGCCTCCAGCATCTCCGCGCACGTGTCGTAGAAGGCATTGGAAAAATGGAACCCCCGGCGATAAACGAACACGCCGCTGTTCCAGTATAGCCGGATCCGTGCCTGTTCCTGTTCTGTTGTAATCCAGGGAAGCGCTTCGATATCGATGGCCAGCGCCTTACATATGGCAGCCCAGTACGGCTCGTTTACGTCCCTTATGCCGCTCGTGCCCAGATTTTTATCCGACGGGCAGGCGGCAATATCCTGCCCGTTTTCCAGCAGTAATGCCTCCGGTTCTCCCAGTAAAATAATATCACTGTCGAGCCAGGCGACACATTCAGTCTGCGTCAGTTCTTCCACCTTCCGAAGCGCCCGGGGCTTGTTCATGAAATGATTCCATCCATAAGGGTCCCGGGCCGGGAATCGAAGGTAATGGACGTCCAGGGCCGCAAATGCGCGACGCGTACTCGGGAGGAGGGGAGCGCCGAGCCGGGGTGTCACCGCAAACACATCCATTTCGGAGAACCGTCCACCAAACTTCCTGAGGCTTTCCACCATACGGACAGCCATCAGCTCCAGAGGGCCCGCTTCCACGCAGCACACAACGGTAATATCTTTTGGTTCCATAGCTACCTCATGTCATAAGACCGGTTTTTCCGGTGGGGATTTTTTTCCGCTGCCAAAACGCCCAGCGATTTTCATGACCGGCTTTAATAAGATTTCCCATTCCCGGGGACTCAAGAACCACCGCTTGAGGATCACTGCCGTGAGGATCAGATAAGCGCCTCCGAAACCGAGCATTTCCGCCACGGTCCACCACCGGCTCAACTCCGGCATCAGCCGGAGCCCTGCGAACACAATCGCCCCCGCGATCAGAGCTGCTACCCCGGGAAACAGGGTCCAGGAGCAATATTCGCGAAAGGGGATCCGAAAGGCCACATTGGTCCTCTGTATGAAATAGAAGCTCGGCAGGACCATGCTGATCACTGTTCCGGCAACAGCCCCCAGCAACCCGCCCAGATAGGCCAGGCCCGGTATCCATATGAGGGCCAGAATGAGTTGGATCAGCGTGTATTCCAGCTCCCGGCCGGTTCGATTGACCCCTTTGAAGATGGACGAACCAACGCCCGTGGCCAGGTGGACAAAGCTCATTACCCCCACCAGATAGATGATGGGAATGGCGCTGCCGTACCCCGGGCCCACCCACGCCAGTAGAAGCTGGGGCGCAGCGGCAAGGATAAAGGCGTAGAGGATGAAGTTAATCAAATTGATATGGCGGCATCCGTTCAGATAGATGGTTTTTGTCTCCTCCGCCACCAGCCTTTCCCCACCCTTCATGAAGTCCCGTAACCACTTTACGAGCGGGATTCCCGGCCACAGTATGGACACGCCGCAGATCAACAAAATCCAGGTGCGGGGATCCGAGATTGACATCCCGGTTTTGTTAAGGGCCACGGCCAAAAAGGGAATGGCCCCCGCCATGGAGACTACCAGTGTCAGGGCGCATAGCCTGCCATATTTGTCCAGTTTCTCAGGGAGCTTCGGCCGGGGGCTCTCCTCCCAATAGTGACCGAGGGAAGAGGCGGCTGGCAGAAAGGGGGCGAAGGCTGCCCCGGTGACACTCCGGGCCGTAAAGGGCAGTTTCCGCCCCACTTCGAAGAGCCCTGTGGCATTCAGTCCCAGCATGGCGGTGACCACGATCCTGTCGAAGGTCCCCAGGAAAATGCCCAGAATCCCCAGAGCCTGCACCTTTCCCCCAAATACAAATAACGCATCAAAGGCCTCCCGCTTGAGCATGGGGCGGATCCGCAGTCCTTTGAAACGGCGAAACGCAAAAAATGTATCCAGCGCCATCTCAAAAAGGGTCTTGATCACATAGGCGTACATGACCCCCTTGATGCCGTATCCCATAACCAGGAGACCGACCACGAGACCCACTTCGAGCAGGGTGGACGCAAGCCAGACCATCCGGGCAAGGGCGATCTCCTGCAGTCCCTCCAGGAGGCATTTGAAGGCCCCGAGCCATAATTCCACCAGGAATGCCGCGGCTGTACCCAGGATCATGACTTCAGCCAGCTCCTGAAGTTTCGGGTCCACATGAAACCCGTCCATTATCAACTGGGAACCGAAGGCAATGGCGCAGAAGATTACCGCACATATCATGCCCATTATCGTCAGCCCCGTGCTCATCAGGATGTTGACTGAGCTGACATCGTTATGAACATTGTATTCGGCTGTATATTTGATGTAGGCGTTCTGAACACCGAAGGCGCTCATCCCCGCATAGGAAAGGATAATGAAGCAGACGGACCACAAGCCGTAGTGGGCCAGCGAAACATAATAAAGAATGATCGGCACCAGCAGCAGGCGGCTGACCAGATAGACGCCGGTGGCCGCCATTCCCACGGCGGAACCCAAAGCCATCTTGCGGCCCAGTGTCGATTTTCCGTCGGTATTCGGGACATCCAGATTCTGGGCCTTTTCTTCATCCATTCCGGTTCCTACCCATTTCCGGTTTTCGGGAAGCCGTCGCTGGCTCGAAACAATACATTCGAAAGGGTCTCCAAACGCCCTTTCTCAAAGTTGTCCCACCGATGGCGAAATGAAGATGAAATGATAAATTATGGTAAAAACTTACCTTCCGCAGGGTAAATATATTGAAAACGGGTCTGTGAGTCAAGAAAAATGGACCCACAACATACCATGCCTCCAGACGCCATTTGGGCCACGTTATGGGATCGAAAGGCCCATAAATTCCAGAATGGCCTGATATTTGGGGGCCTGGCCCGGGTCCTGATCCCGGTTCTCAAGAAGGCCCCAGCTTCCCCATTTTCCGTATGGGCTCATGGAAGCGAACGCGGCAAACATCCCGCCCCCCGCTTTTTTCCAACCGCCCAGATCTTCCAGATACAACTGCTTCATGCGGGGATCACGGTTGGCCGTAATGAAAAGCGCTGTGAGTTCTCTGTTGTTTTCAGCACCCCCAATCCCCACCAGATGCTGCCCGCCTTCATAGGCGATCAAATCCAGCCCGTGCTTCTGGGCCACAGCGGCCTGTTCCGCAACCTCTTTATGGCGGATAACCATGTCGCGCCTGCAATGTTCCAGAATTCCCTCCAACGACATCCTGACCACTTCAGCAACAGTTTCAGGTTTCCCAAGCGCGCCACCGAAATAGGGTGCGATCGCCAGAGCGTCGGCCTTTTTGTATGCTTTTCTAAATCCCAAAATCTTCTCACTGGTCCAGGGGTTGGCGCTCTGGGCCGCCAGGACCCGTACCAGGCGATCGGGGCCGCCAAAAACATCCTCCCATATTTGAAAGATCTCTTTTGAGCGGTTGGCATAGAAGAACAGCGTGGCCTCAAAGGGATCTTTACTGAACCCCAGGCCCAGCCCCACACGCCGGGCATACCGTGCCTGCTGAAACCGCAAATTCCACACCTCGTTGCTGTACTCCACATAGACCTTGAGTGAGGGGTCCAGCTTATCCTTAACCATTTTAGCGAAATTTTCCACGTAGTCGTGGGTGGCCTCATGGGGCATGCAGAACCATGGGTTGGCCTTTAGCCTGTTCGCGAGAAGGATCATGTATTCAAGGGCCACCCCACGTTCGCTCCCCTGGGTTTGCTGATCCGGTGCGGACCGGTCGGCCCAGGTTTCCACCCGTGAATTATTGGTGCACATCCAGTCCATGAAACGGATGGTCTTGAACCCGGTCCAGCGTTTCAGAAATGCAGGTTGAAAGACCCGTGTCTCATAGGTCCTTTCAAACCCGGGACTGATGAGGCGAATATTGCGGATGGGATCCCGGGGGTCGGTTTCCATCACTTTCAGCACGATGCCGCGAGGTGAAGGAGAGACAGAAAGTGTTATCCGGCCCTTATACCGTTTTCTGATTTTGGCGTCAAAATCGAATTCGATTCTTCCTTTCCCGTCGTACAGGCAGATGTACGCTCCTCCCTTGTAGTGCCCGCCCTCCCTGCAAATGATGGTATCCGCCCATTGACCGGGCTCAAGGCTTTTTATCCAGCCTTTCGGGTCCAGGTTGAGCGGGCCGCCCTTTCCGTATGGAGCCCCTTTCCTCTGTGCCTGAAAAACCTGGGATTGTTTGAAGACGTCCAGAAAGGGATTTTCAGTAGACCAGTAGCATACGGAGGTCAAATTGATCCCCATGGGAAAGGGGTCATCGGATGGGTTTTCCGCTGATGCCCGGGTGAAGGTAAGGATGACGAAAAGAAAGGCAAAAAGGACTCTGCGCATGGCTCTCTAACCGAATTTTTGTCTGTTAAAATCCACAATCCAAAATCCGCAATCAGCCCATAAGGTCTTCGTAGATCTCTATCATCCTGTCAGCCTTGGCTCCCCACTCAAATTCTTTGACCCGTTCGATGGCTTTTTCGGCCATCTGGTGAATCAATTCACGGTTTTCGAAAAAAATCAGGATTTTTTTTGCCAGTTCGCTGACCAGGTATTCCCTTGAAACGGGTCTGATTTTGAATCCGGTCTCTTCGGTCACATATTCACCCAATCCCGCATGATCCGGGACAATGCACGGAAGCCCGCTGGCCATGGCCTCCAGGGCCACCGCTCCGCCGAACTCCCTCACAGAGGGGAAACAGAAGACATCTGATTCCTTATAATATCTGGCTGTTTCATTCTGATCGATCCAGCCTGTGAAGGTGATGGTTTTCTCGAGCCCCAGATTGCGGGTCTGTTTTTCCAGGTTTTCCTTTTCCGAACCGTCGCCCACGATGGTGAAATGAACCTTGTTCCTGACCCGGTCGTCCAGGTGGGTCAGGGCTTCAATGGCCATATCAGCACCTTTGTACGGCACCAGCCTTCCCACAAAGAGCAGCTTCAGCTTCTCCCCGGTGCGCTTCCGGGGTGTTCCGATAAATTCATTGATAATACCATTTTCATAAAAGAGGCTGATATGGTGATCAATCCCGAACAAATCCTTTAACATGTTCATGGTGTAAGTGGAGCCTGCCAGGACCCTGTCCGCTTTTTTGTAGGTGCTGGCATAACCGGGAAGCATCCTGGAAAATATTCTCAGAAAATTAAATCGGGCGAATTCCTTCCTGGCCACATCCGTGAACCCCTCCGGGAAGGGAACGCCCCCGTTCACCGGTCCCAACAGGAATGGGATTTCATGGCAGGCTTCTATGATCTTGACGGGATACCTGGGAAGGATGGGGGTCATGGCATGGACCAGGTCATACTCTTTCTGCATGACACGCCTGGCATATCGCTGGTAAACCTGCCGGTTAAATCCCCCATAAACGGGATATGAAAGCGCGTGCTGAAGCGGCCAGTTTACCCCGCCCCTGGATGTCAATCGATTGACAAACCCGTAATATTTTTTCAAGCTGTCGCTTTCATTAATATAGTCTATTTCATGACCGTCTTTTACTTTCTCAAGGGCCTCTTTGTTCCGTTCATGGGTGACCAGGGTTATATTAACCCGTTTTCGAATTCCCTCATAAAAATTGTATCCCACAAGGGGTACGGAAGCCCACTCCGGATTGCATTGTTCCATGATGAGCAATACATTCAGCGTATGGTTTGTTTTCATTCCCGTTCTCCTCAGGCATTTGCCGTTATCATTTCTTCAGGCCATCTTTTACCGGTTTGAGGGAATCTTTGTGGACAATAATGATTGCTGTTTCTTCCTTATCCCTGAAAATTTCAGCGGCTGTGGCAGCGGCGTCAAGATTCCCGTGATCGGACAAATGTACGGCATACCACGTGCGGTTTTTCGGGTCAGTTGCCTCAAAAATATAGGGTTTATATCCTTTTTCTTTCAAATTTGAGACCAGGCCTTCCGCGTTTTTTTTCTCCAGAAATGCGCCCAGCCGAAGGGAAAATTTTGGGTTGCTTGACGCAGCGGGGGCGAGTAACACAGTGTCTTGTTCCGAGGTGATTACAGCTTCCGGTGGTATGGCGGATTCATGGGAATCTATTTCCCCCGGATCAGTCAGAGATGTCTTTTCAGGGGGGGATTCTACCGGTGATGCCTGAAGTTCGGTTTCCACAAAAGGCGGGGTTAAATCTTGCATCGCGTCAGGCACCAGGATTAATTCAGGTTCAGCAATGGCATTCGGCGGGGGTTGGGATGCCGTGCGGTTCGAGGTCTCCAATAAATCGGGAATAGTGGCGGTTTCAGCCTTTACCGTGTTTTCCGGTTCCGCCAGGATTGGGTTCCCCTGCTGAGGGTCCCGACCCTGTGAGGGGGGCGGCACAAGTGGAGGATCGTTGCCGGAAATGCTGGCTTTTGGAAGCGTTGTTTCTGAATTGTCGGGTTCGGGAGGGTTCTTTATGGGATGATTCCTTACGGGATGATCTGGCCCGGTAGTTTTTTGAGCTTCCTCCTTGATGGCGGTTTTTCGAGGAGAAGGCTCAGTGAGGGCGGGCGATGGCGGTCCCGGTTTGTTCTCTAAAAAAATTACCCAGACGATATAACCCACAACCAGCAGAAGCAAGAGGATAATCAGCTTGGATTTCCACGATTTTTTCGGGGTTTTCGTTACTTCATCTTCCAGCGTCTCTTCGTTTGGTTTTTCATCTTCCGTGGCCACGAAACGGGTGTCGGGCGCACCGGCCTTAAACCTCTTTTTCGAACCGCCGGTTCGAAAGAAAAACCGGATAGCCAGCGCCAGAAAAATGCCGACAACGGCTCCCACATTGTTGGCAATCATATCCTCCGGGGAAAAATTCCTTCCCGGAACATATCTCTGAAACATCTCCAGGAGAAAACCAAGGGGTGCTATGGAGGTGGATATGATCAGGCCCATTCGAATGGAAGAAAAAAAGGCTGCGGGATAAAATGCCAGAATAGAGAAAATGATGACGCGCGCAATCTTGTCTGTCCCGAAACTGGACTCTATTTCAGAAAGGCCGGCCTGGGGAATAACGGATGCGACGATCAAAGCGAGAACCCCCCCGAACCACAGCACGGCAAGGGGTTTGGATATGATTGCCAGGAAGTGATTGCCCGGGTTTCTATTCGCCTCTAATTTCATTTTTTCCCTGTTTTGTCACCCGGCGAGACATCAGTTTCGGTACGGTTTTTCCGGGGATTTCAAGGTTCCTCGGCCCCGCACGGTTGAAGCCCCTCGTTTTCATTCGGGTACTCCGACTTTTTCCGCTTCCGGTAGGAAGCGATCCATGGGTACGCCTGCTCCCATGGCGTGTTTGAGATTCGGCGTCTTCGTCCTTCGGCCCAGACAGCCCCATTCTTATGCCAACCCTGCCGGCGCTTCCGGATAACGCCGGATGTAGCAATGGCCGGATACCCGAAGGGGCCCGCATGCCGCCTTCCTCTGGTTCTGGAAAGCGCAAGGCCCCTAAATTCAGTTGGGTTTTGGCGGCGCCTTTATGAGGGGTCGGCGCGGCTGTTAACGGGTCTTTATCAGATTTGGCGCCGCTCTCCAGCGTGGCGATGCCGTATTTGGCCAGCAAACCCGATGCACCGCCTGCGAATATGACATAAATCTGATTTATCATGCCATTGAGCAAACAATCAATCATAAACAAAAGGGGAATTAAGGATATTACGGCCGTTGGTGCAAATTCGGGTTTACTCCAAAGCCTGAGCGGGCATTTCAGCAGAAAAAGAAACATGGGTAATATCAAGATCAGGGTTACTGAAATGAGACCGAAATACCCCCGCGTGCCCAGGACGATAATCCAAAAGCCGTCTGTGACGCTGACATCTTCTTCAGTTTCTTCATCATAGACCCTGGATCGGCCCCAGCCCCCCCATCCGAAAAGGGGCCGCTCCAGGGCCTTTTCGGCGAGAATGGTTTCGGCTTCAAATCTGAACTGTAATGACGCCGCCCGGTCTTCACTGAACTTTTCCGCCACCAGGTCAACCAGGTTCTGACCATCCCAAAGCCCCGTGGCACGGGTGCCCACATAGGCTGGGGGGATAAGCAGAAGAATCCAGACCACAAGTCCAATTTTAAGTTTTGCCGATAGTACGAGGGCCAGAAGCCCCAAGAGGCACAAGGCGATGGCGCCGGATGATTTGCAGGCAATAGCTGTTCCCAGAACAACGATGGCCAGCAAAATGGTGGGCGCTTGCCACATTTTTTTGGGAAATGCTTTCGTCCATGTGCACCACAACCCCACAAGGGCCGCCATGGCTATCCAGGTTCCGAGCATGATGCCGTGCTCCATAAAGACCATGGGCCTGTAGCCGCCCCCGCGAATCACCTGTGAAAAGTCATGCTGCATATAACCGTAGACAATACGGTGGGTCTGGGGGCTCATTTTGAGTTCAAACAGCACGAAGGGGGTATAAATGAGCCCGGCCGCAAAAATGGATTGGCACAGCAGCTTTATGCTTTCGGGGTTTGAAAAATACAAACGCCCGGCCATGTAGGGAATACCCCAGATGGTGAATGTATTGAAGGCTTCCTGGAGCCCGTCTTTGGGCCCCAGACCATTGGTGATGGAAGACAGAAATCCGGAAAGGCACCAGAAAACCATCGGGATGTCAACCGGGTGGAGAGCCGCGCCTTCCAGCTTTTCGGGATCATACATCTTGATGGCGATGAATACACCGATGGCTGTTGCGGTCATTTTGTTATAGAGAATCAGCGGGATATTCAGTTCCTCCATGGGGAGAAACATGAGTGCGCCGAAAAAACAGATGATGACAGCCCGTTCCGGTTTGTATTTTGAGAAGCAATACAAGACCATCGGGATGCAGCCATAAAGGGCTAGTAGACAGATGATATTGCCGCGCATGTTGAAACTCGAAAATTATAAACGATTAATGCTGCTCCTGTCATTCAGCCTGTTGAGAATGAATTTCAAATAGGGCTTTTCCAGGAATTTTTCCATCTTGGTGGTGTATTTTACCCCCCCCCAGTTGAGCACCGGCGCCAGGGCGGGAACCTCCAGCCGTATGAAAAGCTGCGCGATTTCCCGGACCGAACGATACAGTGTGCGGTCCCCTTGAATGACCATGATTACCACGTCCGAATGCATGGCGAGATACTCTGTAAAATCACTTCTCATGATCTGGGTGGAGTCGATGAGGACGATGTCGAAATGCTTCCTTGCTTCGGCCAGAATGGACTCAAAGACGAGGCTGGACTCAATGGTGTAAGGGGGGGGTGATGAGAAAATGAAGTTTACGTTCCGCTCAAAATCCGTGTAAATGGCCTCTTCAAATGTCGCTTTTCCGGTCAGGACCTCTGAGAATCCAGGGTGTTCGGGCGGCAGGTCCAGTAACTTTCTCAAGGTCGGATGGGAGGATGTGGCCTCAATGACCAGAACGCTGGGCAGCATCTGTCCCAGATGGTGCGCGGTATTCAGAATAATCTCTGTAACACCGCTTTTATTGTCAACACCATTGAAAAGGAATAATTTTGAATCGTTGCGGGCCGCGTCGCGGTGAATCCGTAAAGCCAGGCTTCTCAATGCTTTGCTGGTTACCGATTCCCGCGCGTCCAGTGTCACTCTTGAGAAGGGAATCCCTTCGGGTGCTCTTGATATGGGCCAGCTGGAAGGATACCCCAGGGCGCTGACGATGTTCCTGGGGCTTGTGATCCGATTGTCCATGAACTCTATGACCAAAAGGATGAATGTGACGATGCCGAAGGGCAGGACCAGGCATACCATGAAAAGTTTCTTGGCATTGCTGCCGGATGGTGATTCGGGTTCGCGGGCTTTGGTGTAGATGGATATGCGGCTGGCCACATTGGTCTGAACCATTAATACATTGATTCGATTTTCATACGAAAACAGGAGTTGGCGCATTTGCCCCAGTTCAGCCTGTATCTGCTCTCCGATAATGAGACGTTCGGAATTAATACCTGCCTCTTTTTTTGCTGCCTCCAGTTTCAAAGAGATATCCTCCATGGAGGTTTTTATGCTGTCATATTTGGATTTTGCCTCGACCAGCTTTTTTTCTAGATCATATTCGCGTTTGCCATAGATGACTTTCCTGCCCAGTTCACGCACTTCCTCCGTCATGTCCAGCTCGTACTTCCGCATGGATTTCATACGGTCTTCCGTATGCTTGCGCTCGGGATTTTTTTCGGTCAATCCATCCAGTGAAGAGCGCATCCCCTGCAGCTGCTGATATGTCCAGGATTGGGTTGAATCAAGCCCCCAGTCATTGGCCACCATTTCCTCCAGATGAGGTTCCATGGAAAGCTTGGAGATTTCGATCTTTTCTTTTGACCGCCGCAAATAGAGGTACTTGGCATCCACCATTTTAAGGTAAAGCCCCACATAGGCTTTCTGTAGCTGTTCCGCTTGTTTAAAATAGAAATTGAACTGTTCGTCGAAGCTGCTGGTGTTGGTCAGTTTTGCCAATTTCCGCAGCTTTGTCCGTTTCGCAATAATCTGCTGCTGCAACTTATCGCGCTCTGAATTAAGATATGCTAGACGGGTGTCGTTTTGCGCCCGTTTTTCGGAATCGACGGTTTCTTTGTAAACATCCATTATTTCGTTGAGGACAGGGGCAAGTCCGTCAGGGCTATCTCCCTGAATGGCAAGGCCAATCAGGTATGTCCGGCTTATCGGTGCAACAAACAGCCTCTTTGCAAGTAGTCTTGCACATTTTTCTGCGGCAAGTCCTTTCGGAAAGAGGGCGTCTTTCTGTTCGGGTGTGAGTTTTTTGATTGCTTTTTCAATAATCGTCGCATCCCGAATCCGGTTGGCCTGGGTCATGATAAAATCCTTGTATTGCCCAAGGATGGAGGTTTCCTCATCCTTGCCGGTGATGGACTGCACCACAGGTTCTATTTTCAACTTGGCTGAGGCTTTATAAAAGGGCTTGATGCCCATAAAGGCAAAGGGTGCGAGGAGGGTAAAACCGAAGTTGCCGATGACAATAATGAGGACGATATTTCGTTTCAGAAACCTGACAATATCGATCGGTTTGTTCTTTTTAGTCCCCGGAAGGAATGCGCTGTCGGCGCCTGCTATTGCCATCGCTAAATCCTGCGTTTTGAAGATATGCATGGATAATAACCTAAGATAAAAGACTTGGTCAAGATAAAGCATGTTTCACTTCTTTTGAGACCGTTTTTATGAGCCAGCGTTGCCAATAAAATCTATTGTATCAAAATATTGAACCAAATATGTCAACATTGACTAAATGATGCGTAATAAGGGTTTTTTCCGGAAATTTGGCCTTTACTTGTTACCAGCGTAACGGTATCATTAAACGAGTCTGTTGTTACCAGAACACTACATATCTGTATTAAATCTAAGATGTATCCACCGATAAGGTCGGTGGTAGTTTATTCAGACATCAATTGTGAGGGAGATTTATAATGAAACCTAAAAGTTGCAAGTGTCTCTTTTGCCGGAGATACAAGGCATCAAGCGTGCAGCCGTATGGCATACTGCAAACGCTTGATAACGCAGTAGATTCGGTGAAAGGGGCGCTCCCGAAGGGTTCAACTTTTTAGATGAAAGGCCCTGAAGTACTGACAGCATTTCGGTGCCCCCAAAAAGCTTGTATTCTCTTGCAAGATATTGAAATTATGTTGTTTAAATTCACCATATAAAAGTTGAATGCAACTTTTAGGTGAAAGGGGTTGTTCTGGCGGCGGGCTCCGGGGCAAGGCTTTATCCGCTTACCCGGGTTGTCAGCAAGCAATTGATGCCCGTTTATGATAAACCGATGGCCAATCATTTCAGAAGGGGAGATGGAAAACAATGGCTTTGAAATTTTTTGAGAAATCTCTTCCGGGAGTTTTGTTGATTGAACCGATGGTGTTTGAGGATGATCGGGGGTATTTTATGGAGACCTACCACACGGGGAAGTATAGTGAGGCGGGGCTCGATCAGGCTTTTGTGCAG
>Ga0233437_1003569_pt1 | contig 20177 bp, 21 predicted proteins | sample SI_122_August201_FD_182714 | JGI IMG/M metagenome (GOLD analysis project Ga0233437, IMG submission 182714) | Seawater microbial communities from Saanich Inlet, British Columbia, Canada - SI_122_August2016_200_MG | ecosystem: Environmental > Aquatic > Marine > Inlet | place: Canada: British...
ACAATCTGCACTTAACCCACAACGGAATGCAAAATTGGGTCATTGGATGTGGAGTATGCCAAGTCGAGATGGAAAATTTTGTAGATAGAGAGCAGGCCATCAAAGCCTGGAACACCCGCACACCACCGGAGGAGGACGATGATATATGTCCAAACTGTGAGCAACCTCTCATGTGCGGCCAGGATGGTTTGCCGTTTTGTTTTGGCTGCGGATATTCTAACGCACCACCGGAGGAGGAGGGATGAAAAAGACCGGGGAGAGTGTGCTTGTCATGGGAGTGATTTTACGCTTTCGCAACCAGTTCAGAGGCATCCCCGGTCAACCTACTACCTTCCTAACTCCCGCAGCATCATATCCCTACGACTCTTAATCTCTTGATACTCACGGCTCTGTTGTGCTTTGTCCCTACCGTAGTACCTTTCAAGATCCCACATACGTCTCTCCAAGTCCCTTGCATCATCCATCAACAGCCTTCTCTCAAACCTCTGCTTCAGTTGCCTATGATCTCCAGCCCTTGTATAAGTACAATCAAAAGCCCATAAACCACCAATGATTGAGAACCCTCCCACTATCATAGTCACTATAAGCGCCACCTTTTTCATCCCCACTACCTCCCTTACCTACCTACTCAAAAAGAGTCTCCTCCAATATATAATCTCTCTTAGTCTTACCCATCATCTCTCTATCTTCCCACGGCACGTTCCTACCAATAGCTCCCTTTCTATACCCACCAAAATTATACAACCTCATACCTAAGTCAATAGACTTATCCATATCTCCTTCAGCAATAGCCTTGTTCAAGTCCTTCTGCAGACTTCCTTCAATCCTACTGTTTTCAAATTTAAGACTTTTCTTCTTACTCAAATCTGTAACCTTTTTTATATTAGGCCCAAAGAATGTAGTAAGAGCTTCGCCCGCCGTCAAGTCCTGATTCAAATACCCGCGACTGTCAAACTGAGGAATCTTATACCCCTCAGGACTATCATAAGCAGCCTTAACACCTTTATACAACTTCTCACCTTTTTTATACTGCACCGGTTTTAACTCTTCTACCAACGCATCAACACCACGATAATTCTTAATCCCTTCTGCAATCTTAGTCGCCGCACCAAGCGTCGGCCCAACCCCTGGAACTGTATTACCACCACTCAAAGCCATCTTACTATGCTTCAAAAAATTATCCCAGTCTCCTTCCGGCACTTGCTTCACCGCTTCGATCACCGCGCCAAAGTCAATCCCCGTACCCATCGCGGTACCTAATTCCCATCCGGTCTCATCTTCTACCAACTTCTTCCCACCTTCAGCATAAGCCACCCATCTCAGTAAAGCCTTTGGATTATTCCTCAGCAGTCCTAACAAGAACTCAGTCTGCTTAATAGGATAACTGCTGAACTGAAACGCGGTCCTACCTATTGGATTCCGCAACGGCCCTGGCATACCCACACTACCATATCTAAACTGTGTCCTATGTGCCAGATCAATACCATGTTGCTTTGCCTCAACCCCTTTCAAGCCCATTTTCTTGGCCTGTTCAAGCCCGGACAAAAAGGCGTGCTTTCTATTCCCCAACTCCGCCATCGTGAACATCTTGCCCATTATAGCCTTGTACGCCTGTAACGGCTTAGGAATCTTACCCTCAAGCAAAACCTCTGGCACCTCTTGAGCCAGCCCCGATTCATCAAACAACCTCTTGCCTTCTTTTGTCCACCCTTTTGCATACCCTACTGTCGCGTGTTTCTCTCCCACCAACGCAAGTGTATTAACCCGCTGCAAAACATTCTGCATTGCACTCCTAGGATTCGCACCCAGCTTCAGAGACCACTGTACTGTAGTCAACCAATCGGCAACTTGCTGTCCTCCCGTCCTCTCTTTCCCTACCCAATCTTTAACGTGTTTCTGAGTATACTGTTTATACTCCGGACTCAACTCCTTAAACAAAACCTTGATCTTTTTCAACGCCGGGTCTTTATAAATCTTCTCAGCAATACCTCTTGCATAATTACTATACGCTTTCACAGAATCAAACTTATACCCGGCAGCACCTTTCCGCGTGTCAAAAAACTTAAACCGTAAATTCTGCGGCAAGTGCTCATACGTAACCAACTCTCCTCCCCTTAACCTGTCTATATTCTCCTGTACTGTAACCAACCTTCTCTTAATCTTATCTATTTCTTTCGGGTCTTGAGTCCTCCGTAACCCCTTCCGCAGTAAATCACCCTCATCACTAAACCCTTTTAACAACTCATTCTTGTCAAATATATGCGGCAGGTAGTTCTTAATCTTTCTCTTCAACAGACTATACACACCCTTCTCTGCTTCGTCAAGTGACTCCACCCACCCTCGATGCTTAATCTTACCTAACTCTTTCCTCATATTATCTACAATCTTCTGGTCTTTCTTATTCAACTTATTCCCTGGAACTCCGCGCTTCACTCCAAACTTAAGTATCTTAGCAACCTGCTTGTCATACTTAACCCTCAAACTCTTGCTCAAGTCCTTCAACTCTATCTCCGGCGGCTTGTCACTACTCGCCGCGTTCACAATCTTTCTATACCTAGCAGGAGTACCCAACGCAGTTTTAGCATATTTATTAATTAAAAAGTCAAACTGACCCTTTAAATACTTATACAGCTTCAACTCCTTACTGTCCAACTCACCCACTAACTTCCCTACATCTGCATCCTTCGCGTCCAAAGCCTTCCCCACCTTAATACTACTATCACTCCCGGCCTTAATACCACCCGACGCTTTCTTAAACTCCCTTACTACCTTAGTCCCAAACCTATTCAACCCTTGATCCGCCTTGTCCATAGTATCATAGATAACCCTACCAGCACCAGTCTTCTCCCAATTATAAACGTGCTGAGGACTCACGGGAGCAACACTCAAACCAGCTTTCTTCAAGTTCCCAAACTTACTACTCCCAGGTATCTCTCCACCCATCTCGGCTACTAACTTACTACTAACATTATCAATTCCTACTGTGTCAACCTGCATCTCTTTGGCGATTTTCTGTAGCGTTGCCTCACTCAGCGTGTTCTTCAAATTCTTGGCTGTCTGAGTCTTAACACCACTCCCAGCCAGTACCCCACCTGCACTCCTCACCGGAACCATCGCGACTCCAGCCAGCTCAAACGCGGCCCCGACCATCTCTTCAACATCACCCTCGGTCAACACAGGATTAGTAGCATACACTCGTGCCTTATCAAACACATCCTTCAACCCCTTCGGTACTGTCCCAGGTAACTTACCCTGGATATACTTACTTAAATTCCTCACCGTCTCCGGCTTGGCCTTGCTCCCTCTCACGGCATTAACTAAAAACTCTTTCTTCTGCTCACTGTCTAACACACTCCAAAAGGTTTTCCAGTAATCCCACGTTACCTTCCTCTCTACATTCTCACCAATCTCCTTTAAGACTATCTTCAGTAAATCAAAAGGAGTATATTCCTTATCACTACCTTTAACCTTTGCCATGATTTATTCCTTTTAAGGTGCTACTCTAGTGTCAACTTCAAAAGGTTTGGGCCTATCTTTCCTCTCAACTTTAATTTTCTCTGCTAGTCTATTCATAAAGGATATAAAATCCCAGTTATTATTTTTTATTCTATCCATGAGTCCATCTAAGAACTTCCTACCTTCTGGCTCATTGTAGGTGTCCTCAAGTATCTTAACATTCTCAGGAGATCCTCCTTCAATCGCAAACTTACTTATCCCACTAGCACCAGGTGATACACCTTTTGTAGGACCCCCCACTTGGGTAGGATCACTCACACTCCCACCACCCAACTTCTTCAACCCGCCCATGGCCCACACCTTCTTCTGCATAGCTTCGTCATAAGACTTAACTATACCTTTCTTACTAGGATCATTCCTCAGTTTGGTAATAATAAAATCGGGCGGCAAACCAGCAAGTGTTTTATTAGCACTATCAAGCTCTTTCAAGTAATAAGTCTTATCCAGTCCTACATCCAATCGAGTGTCAGACTGCCGCGCGGTGACCAGATTGACTCCCACTTCCCTAGTCCATCCAGGTCCAGGCAACTCCTCTCCCTCATACACTCTCTTCTTATTTCCTCTTCCATCTGTATACACGGTAAAAGAACCCTTATCACTATCCCTAAGATCCTGCGCTCTCCTACCTAGTCTAGTCAAATCCTCACGTCTCTTAATCTGACTTAAATAATTAAGCCCCTTTAGATCCGTCCCACCACCCTTCCTCTTCTTCAAATACCCTACATTCCCTACTCTCAACACCCCACCATCTGCCACTCCTTCCTTACCTACTGGCTCCCACTCACCACTCTGCATCAACTTACTATACGTGGCCATAGCACTAGTATCTCTTGCAAGCTCTTCCTTAGTCTGCAACTCCTGAGCACTAGCCGCCCCACTCAATATCCCAGAGCCTAACGCAGCTCCCATACTCGGTCCCGCGAATTTCATTTTAGACTCCTTTCTTTTTACTCCAGTCCGTATTCATCAAGGCCTTCCCAAGCACTACCACTACTCCAGGTATTCCCAGGGCTTCCACTACTTAAAGTACTACCAGCACCAACAGGAGGTTTAGCTGACTCTAGAGGCTTCGTATATGTCAACCCACTCCCAGCACTCTTCCCCAAACTCCCAGCCAGTCTACCCATACTCTGCCCAATCCCGTACATATTATTCTGACTACCCATCAATCCCTGCATTCCATAGGCAAATTGTGTATCATACCCAACTCCATTCTGCCGCCCCATCGCGCCGGTCATATACTCATTAGTCAGCTTAACATCCAAATCATTCTTCTTAGCTTCAAACTCCTGATTCACCCGATTCTTTGCATCTTGACTTTTAATACTCAACTCAGCCAATGCCCGTAACTTACTACCACCACTTGGCATAGTATCCTCAATCAACTGCCGACTATTCCTCACCTCTTCATCAACCATCTTTTCTTGTTCTTCACGCATAAAATCCAGCTGTCCAAACTGCTGACTAAACCCAGGTATATCATAGTCAATCGCTCTCCCGCCTCCTAAGAAATACCTATCAACCCCCTCTATCAACTCTCTATTACCCTGTCCTTGATCCACCAAACTCTGCATATAATCCGTCTGATCGTCCGCAGCACTTTTCGCCATCACCGCGCTGCCAATACCCACTGCCGCATTTGCCGCTGCACCCCACACTGCGTCTCCCATTATCTAAACTCCCTTCCTAGATTGGTTTGACTCAACGTTCCCGTACTGTCAATAGTCACCCTCCAATAATTCGGCGGATCACTCTCATCCTTCAACACCACACCATTACCATTACTCTCACCGTCCACCACAAGATCACCCACATTCACCTGCCTATTCCACACCTTCGGCTCACCTCGATACCCTTCAATCTGATCTAATCTATTAGAAATAGACTCCAACAATCTATTAATCTCAACTCTAGTATCTGCAGGGTCACTACCAATAACCTTATAATGACTCATCAGTCAACCTCCAGACTCTTAAACACTCTATTCCCGTGATCGCTACTCCCAGTAGCCACCACCTTAGCATAAACATTAAACCCTTTTATCTCTTCGTCAAAATCATACCAGATATACCTATCACTCCCATCAATCCCACTCAATGCTTTAGTATACCTCAACACATTATCAACATAGAAATAAACAATCCAACTCCCTTCCGCATCTACTCTAAATCTCCTCAACCACTTCACCCGACTTCCATCTTTACTTCGACCAAACTCCACACTCTTAGTAACAAACTCCGGCGTTGGATCGTTATCTCCCAACACCCCACTCACCAACTCAAGCAACTCTAAAACAGTATACCTACTATCTACTAAATAACTCCCATACACCTTTCCTCTACCTTTATCAGAATAAATATAGTCACAATCCAGACTCAGCTCCGTCCAGGTCTGCTGAAATATATCATAACTTAATACCACATTGGTCACACTACCATTATTATCAATCACAGGTAGCAACATATACAAAACACCATTCAAGAAACAACTCCGGCACACCTCATCCACTGTGTCCCAATTCACTATCGAGATCCAATCCGTAGTCAGTTTCCCAAATGTCCGTCCAACTTGCTCACTCACTCTTACACTCTTAACTCCATCAAACCTATACACCCCATCAAACCCTAAGAAATAAATCCCGTCAGGTCCACTCACCGCAGAATACTTCCCGGCTATACCTACATGACTCCTCGTTTTATACCAAGCAAAGGTATCAGGTGTTGTTCCATACAGTCCAGAAATCCCGGCCGTCTGCATAAAGAACAAAGTTCCTTCGAACTCCACCATGTCTACAACTCTATCATCTACCGTCCCTACTTCAAGATAATAATCTGTAGGATAATTTCCTGGTCTGCTCCCTCTGCTATACCACACTCTATTCGGAAAGTCACTGTTCCCACCCAAAAACAACCTGTTCTGAAAGTTCCTCACAGTGTCAACCGTCGGCGGAACCCCTTGATCCGTGTTCATCTTAGTAGTCAAATTATCATCATCTTCTACATCAATAAAGCTAGTAGTTACATTATCACCTATATCCCTCACCAAGTAATGACTCCCACCGTCGACTAGACTTCTGTACAATCTCCGACTAGTCACCTGACTATTACTACTCGTCTCAATGCCCTTTACATCCGCACTGTCTAAAGCCCCTGCCGTCTCCGCGCCCATCAACAAACACGGATTACTCTCAGTTCCGGTATTACTATTATAGAAAGTATACTGCCATGTATAATCTCCGGCTTGTAACAATCCACCGCTGCCGTACATACTCGCACTCAACGCATTCTCCGGCGGATCAATTCCCCAAGTGTAACTACTAGACCCATTATCACACAACATAGTCGTCCCGTCGGTAATATAAATATAAGTGATATTACTCAACGTCGGTTTAAACGGCGCATAGCTTACATTGGTCTCATTAATACTATCACTCAACTCAGTACTAACACCAGTAAAACTATTATACCTATACAAACTCCCACCCGTAGTATAATAAACCAACAGCACTCCATTTCCTTCTACATCCAGTTGATAAACATTCTTTACTTCACTTCCATACCCCTGCGCGGCAAAGTACCCAAGCTCACTACTTCCTTTAACACACCTTAGCACACCCAATTCCAGCATATCCAAGTCAACACACCTATACAACGCCTCATCTTTCATCAGGTCATGCCCGGCTCTGTTCTGCCACCCTAAAGAAAAGTTCTCAAACACATAACCCATAATTACCACCTCTTGCCAAAGGTATTTCTTATTGCGTCACATTCACTCAAAAACACATTCCCTAGTAACTTACTCTTTTCTTTATCCTGTCCGTCCCCATCCTTATTCAAAGCCCGTGCTATTACTCCATGCTTGATCACTGGCAGCAACCCATCGCTTATCACCAACTCTGTATAAAGATTAAACACTTCTTTCGGAAGTCCCTTATACCACATCGTGCCCTCTCCTAAGTACTGATCCCCAAATTGCACCATGCCATAATCATCACTCAACTTACCCACGTGCTCAGGAGTAGTACTAGTCCCTGTGGCATACAAGTCGACTAAAATCCCATAATCAGAATTCCCATCCTGATATGTATCAACACTACTTTCACTCACTATAACTCCTGTACACAATCCCGGCCCCCATTGGCCTAGATCAGTCACCAACACTCCACTCAGTCCTGCACTCACCGCCCAATCCCGTCCATCAAGTGCAATATCTATCAAGACCAAGTCACTGCTAGTCGTTGAGCTACTCGCCGTAAGAGTCAACTCTCCGCTAGTATTAATCCCCAGATCCCAGTAAGCACTAAAACCATAAACCACCTGTACTGCACTCGCCGTCACCCCTGCTTTAGTACTTATCAAAATTCCCTCAGAAGCAGTCACAGTCCATATATCCACCCCGTCATCTATCAGAACACTTGCAACTCCAGTACCACCACCAGCGGGTACCTCGATAGTAGTCGGCACTGGTATAACTCGTGCCTTCGCATCGTCTCCGCTGCCCCAAAGTGTAATCCCTTGAGGCACTCCAGTCCCGTCCGCCATCCACGCTTCTGCCAGAAATTCAGTCTCCTCCAGCCCGACTATATCCAAGAACTCCTGAGAAAACTGCCCGAAGAACAACTGACCAAAATCATTCGGAAGCGCGATCTCACCAGTAGTATAATCCACCAAACACGCGCGGCACCTGTCCACCAGTAAGGTCAACTCCCCAAACATCCTCACGACCACTATCAAATCCTTAACCAGTTCATCCTTGGTCCACAGTGGATTATGGGTAAAGTCCTCCCCAAGTAACTCACCTATTTCGTCTATCAACTCAGTGGCTTTCATATCACACTCCTAAGCTACTTGCCTTTCTCCATCTTTCCGTTGACTATCCATGTCAAATCTTGTTATAGTGTCATAGTCAAACTCAACCGGCACCGGTTTAATACCCTGATCTGAAGGAAACCTACTTGCACTCTCCTCAGCCATAAGACCTATCAATCTTACATAATCTTTATAAGAATCCATACACTCCTGCACCATTCCAGGTACACTCACATACGCATAAAACAAACCATAATAATATAACACCTCTCCATACTGCTCTGGAAAAGCAATATCGTCTGTGTCAATTACAGTCACCGGAACATAAGCACCTATAACATCCAGCTGCACAAGTCCAATATTCTGTATAGGACTGCACATCAACTCCACCTCAAGCTCATGCACCGGGCTTAGGACTAAATAATACTCACTATCAGCTCCACTAATAACTCCTTCCCAGTTGCTATTCGACAACTCAAAATCAATCATCCTTACCGGATTGACTCTATTACCACTAACGCTATTTGCTACATACCTAGGCACGATCATCTCGGCACCATCTGAGTCAGCAGGTAACTCCGTAACATTCCGCGTTCCAGTCAGTAACAGACTACTTCTTCTCTCATCATAAAGTGTCAGATAACTAGTCAGCTTCAACGCTTCGTTAATACCTTTCAACACAAAAGCACTACTCCGATAAACCCCTGTAGTCTGTAAGGTATTCTGTATGTTTGTAATAACAGTACTGACCAACATAGTAATACCTCCTTAGTACACGTCGTGATCTAGTGCGTATACATTGTTGTAAAATTCAGAACCATACCTATTCACAACGTCACGTACTCCTCCTGGGAGTGAAGTACTATTCAAATCCTGTATGATAGTATCTCTTAACATCCTTTGATACTCTAGCATAGCATCCCGCGCCAATCCCATAAAGGCAGGATTTTGCGTGGTGCCAAAACTGAGTCTGTAACAATCCCAAAGCGCGGCAGCTTCTAGGAGTGCAGAATCAAAAACCGGCTCGGAAGAATTACTAGTCAACAAATCAACCGTTTTCTTATAATAAACTCTCACTCCATAATTATCATCAGGCACCGGCCAGATGTCAAAACTAGTCACTCCACTCTCTGAAGCTCTGTTCACTACACTATAATAAACCGGACTCCCTGTGCTACTCCTCTCAGGGTCAAGTCTCTGAAAGTAATCCTGTGATTTCTCAACCAATTCTGTCTGATATGCCACACTACTTATCCTGGCGATCTCACTTGATGTGGGTGAGTATTTCTCATTCCAGTATTCAAAATCCTTACCAGTCACAGTATCCTGAGCATAGGTTTTTTCTAGTATCAATGTCGTAGTATTAGTAACACTACTCACCCTATAAAACTGAGCATCATCGTTAACCCTAAAAAACTTACCCTCAATAGCAGAAGTCCAACTTGTCCCAGTACCACTCACAGTAGTCGATCCAAAGGTAGCACCGCAAGATTCTGTACTTGTATTCTCCACTCTTTCAGGAAGAGTCACAACCTCAGAATCATTTAGAAACAACCAATCTTCCTGCTCCAGTATCTGCCTATACCTCACATTAATCCTCTGTTTAATAACCGGGATACTCAACCCTGGACAAAACTGCTTGATATTCAACGCGATTAATTTAAGATTCATAGTCTCCTACCTCTCTTCTAGTTTGTCCAGTCTATCGCTCAACAATGCCAGTTGACTCTCCAGTTTTTTATTCTCGTTATTTAGTTGTATGATATAGAGTGCTTGCTCCTCAGCCTTAACAACCAACTCAGCAACGGCCTTGCCTAGATCCAACTTATCCATGCCTTTATTAACAGTCATTCCAGGCAGGTGATTCTCTTTCTCTATAAAACTTTCCAAAGCAGGTATACTCAATAAATCATACCCAGGTTCAAACACATAATCACAGGTCAATGTCCCGCAAGAAGCTACTACAACACCTGAAGTTGATATATTTCCACTTGCATAAATAGCTCCTGCAACTGTAAACATAGAAGTTCCAGTGCCTGTCCAATTCAATGTAGACCCATCACAAGTCAATCTTCCAACTGCCGCGCCGGAGGTCTCCCAAGTAATTTCATTATCTGCAGGAAGTGCAATAGCTTCTTTATGCCCACCTACTGACTTAATCGCAGTAGAACTAACCACGATTCCTTTATAGAACTCAGATGTAGGATTATTATAAATACCCAGAGCCGAGCTGGTATCTTTAGTATTATAATATCTACCTGTTCCACCGTTTGTCAAAATCAAAGCAGTGACTATTGGCCCAGAAGCGGTTCCAGTTCCGAATATATTATGGGGAGTTGGATTCTTAGGAGTCAGTAAAGTATCATTAGACCCTACAATCTCAGCACCCCAAGTCACATTAGAGTTCCTGGCCTGTCCTTCGATGAAAGCACCGTAGGCATTGATACCTGATACACCTCCAGAATAGTCATTCCAAGTCACCCCATAAAACGCGGCAGTGGACATCAAGTCAGTAGGAGGTGCTAACAAACCAGAACTCTTAGCATACCCTACAATAGCCTGATACCCATGTTCATTAGTCACATCCAGCGCAGCCCCACCCGCAAATGCACTACTCGTCCCGACAACCAATCCTGAGGCACTTGTGTTAGTAGGATACAGATGATACCAAGGATTGGGTAGCTGAGTCGACGCACCTAAATTACTACTTTGTGACCAATAAGTAGTACCTCCTCCACTCCAATTAGCATCTCCATACGCTTTAACCGCCGCGCCATCTGGCAGATTACTCCCATCTGTCAGTGTATCCTCAGCATTTCTAGTTGCCGCCGTTCCCAGACCTAAGCTAGTCCTGCCAGTACTCGCCGTCAATCCACTACTGGTTCCACTCCATTTAACATCTGTATACCTACTAGTACTCAGCGTCCCAGTACTTATATTACTCGCATTAAGTGCAGTCAGCGAAGCCCCACTCCCTGCTTTACCTTCCAATAAAGGATCACCATTAGCCATATTAAAACCTCCATTGATTACCTACAACACCTGTACCCTTGTCCATACCCTATATCATAAATCAGGTTCCACGTTCCAGTAAAAACATTAGTGACATCTACACCTATATACATACTATACACCTGCGCCCTATTAGGATAAGTAGTAATTCCCGTAGCACAATAAGAACCTGCTTCACATGGCACATCGCTCCCTACAACCCCTGGTCCATAAGGATAATCCGACGCATAAGCATACCCTCTTGTCATATAAACAGTCTGATAATCAGGGCTAAAGCAAAAGGTACAGTTCCATAATATATAGCTAGGAGTATACCCTACATCATCATATGCCTGTATTCCAGTACTACTCACAGGCGTACCTGGAAAAGGCTCTGAGGCACTACGTGGATCAGCGGGACTTGCAAGATACACATAAGTAAGAGTACTCCCATCAGTCATAGCTCCTGCAAGTAATTGCTTAGTAAAATCACCCTCCACTCCAAAAATTAATAAATTACTCCCGTTCCAGATCACTCCTACATTCTCAACACATATAGCACTAGAGCAAGAGTAACTCCCTGGAGTATTAACCGTATAAGGTCCGACCCAGTTAATACCATCGTTAGAAAAAGCCACATCTAAAACACCCCAAGAAAAACCTTTCCAGTTAGTCGTTTGATTAGTAATGTACATCACTTGCTTATAATGAGTAGCATCCGCAGTGTTATAAAAAATAGCTGTAGAATTAGCTATAATATCGGCAACTGCCACAGCACCATCATTCTCAGGATAAGTCACCACCGCGATACTCTCAGGGTAAGTCCATACTCCTGCTGTATATTTATTATAATAGATCTTAGTATGTGCACTATCAGTACTAAAATACACATGAATCACACCATAGACATCTTTATAGACAGTGAAAAAAGCCTGTGCGTCCTGACCCTCAACAAAATCCTCCGCATCAGGAACTTCAAACCTACTCAAAGACGGTGATCCACCATGCACCAATGTATAAGGCCGAAACTCAGAAGTAGTAATCCTACTGCACTTACTCCTCTCTCCATTCCCAGAAGCCACAACCAATATCTGATTATCCGTATGCCTAGTCCCAATCTCAGTTCTCATATAGCTACAACTATTCACATCCGATTCTACATTAGATTGACTCCCGGTCAATGGTGTTAGTCTACATCACATATCCGTCCAGTCTCCGCCAGTAGTTCTATACTGCATATTACCCGCAGCATCACTTCTAACTCCTACAGTAACATCACCCCATCCTATAATATCACCAGGATAGAGTATAGTATTAGTCCCAGGTGCCATGCCACCAGTGGCCCATTGACCCCTACCAGATCCATCAGATTTCCACACCTGTCCTGCCGCGCCGACTGAATTAACTCCATACGTGGCCACATCAGCAATGCCTAGATTAGTAAGTGCCCCATTAGCAGTAGTACTACCAGTACCTCCTTTCGACACCGGTAGCACACCATACAAATTATTAATATCCAGAGTAGTTAAAGACTGACCACTACCCGCTTTCCCTTCTAGTAAAGGATCACCTATTGACATCTGAAATCCTCCTTAATCAATTCATTTAATGAATCATTCTTACGCATTATTAGCTCTACTAATTTCTACCCAACCGCCGCCATAACCCATTAACATGACAGTATCATAGTTACTAGTATAAGTGAAATTATTCTGACATTGAATATTTCCACCGTCACCCATAACAATCCCCGACGCTGCTCTAATGACCAAAACGTGTCCGTCAGGTCCAGTCGTTCCGTCAACAGTAGCCCCTGTAAAAGTCCCGCTACCTGTTACATAAATATTATGTGCATTTCCTGTTACCAATAAAACAGTAGCCCTGGCGACATTACTAACACTTCCATATTCACCACTTGCAGAAGCACCACTACTGCCCGAACTCCCGGAAGATCCCCCAGTACCTGTCGATCCTATAGTTCCACTACTACCACTCGTTCCATCTGTACCATCGCTCCCAGAAGTACCAGCAGACCCACTCGACCCCGAAGATCCGGAGGTTCCAGAACTTCCACTCGACCCTGAAGTTCCACTAGTTCCTGAACTACCTGAACTCCCACTAGTCCCCGCCGCACCCCAAGTATCCCAGACATCATCCCAAGTGCCACCACTTTCTGGCTTGCTTCCAGTCCCGCTAGTGTGCTCTACTGAACAAATATAACTTGTCCCTGCGGCAGTATCAATACCAGTAACCGCCTGACCGCTTTTATACACAATAGGAAAGTCCCAAGGACCGATATAAGAAATTCCGCTCGATCCACCGCCGCTTACTACACTCGCATATCCATCAACGGCAGAGTTAAAAGTAACTACACAATCAGTTGTATCTGTAAAAGTAACTCCATCAGGTATGATAACCTCATCAGAAGTATTAATAACTTCTACATTTACATACTTATACCCTAAACTATGTGTAATACTCCAGCTAGTACTCGCACCTCCTGCTGTGTATACATAAGCACCTGCTAAGTAAGAACTACCACTCGTACCCGAAGTACCACTATCTCCACTCGTTCCTGAAGTACCTGAGTCTCCACTACTCCCACTCGTACCACTTGTACCAGAATCTCCGCTAGTACCACTCGTTATCCCGACTGTAGAAGTACCACTCGTACCGCTTGTTCCATCAGTCCCTGACGTTCCTGAACTACCGCTCGTACCGCTCGACCCGCTAGTGCCACTCGTACCACTACTTCCAGACCCGGCCACAATCGCGGCAAAGCCATCTGTTGAAGTACCAAACTGCGCCGTTAGATTATTAGTATCAGTAAAAACAATATTAGTAGGATATACTAAATCCCCACTGGTATCTATAATCTCAACATTGACATATTTATACCCAAGATTATGCGTGATCCCCCAACTAGTACTTGCAATTCCTGAGGTATACTGATAAAAACCTGCTAGGACAGAACTCCCAGAAGACCCACTAGTTCCTGAACTTCCTGCTGTGCCTGTATCCCCGCTCGATCCACTCGAACCACTCGTCACCCCTATCGCAGATGTTCCACTCGTTCCATCGGTTCCATTAGTTCCACTACTCCCTGAACTACCGCTTGTCACACCCACCGAAGAAGTACCCGAAGATCCAGAAGTTCCGCTGCTACCTGCCGCGCCAGTGCCTCCTTCTACCCCACTACTACCAGAACTACCTGAACTGCCTCCACCTGCACTAATAGAAGCAAACCCATCTACAGCCGTACCAAACCCCACTGTCAAATTATCCGCATCGGTGAAGGTAATACTATTAGGTATGATCCCTAAATCACTGTCATTAATAATCTCTACATTAACATACTTCGCATTTAAATTATGATTAATAGCCCAACTCGTACTTGCTCCCCCAGCAGTATAGGAAAAAGCCCCAGCAATGGCAGAGATCCCACTACTACCTGAACTACCATCAGTGCCGCTAGTCCCATCAGTACCAGCCGCACCACTACTCCCAGAACTTCCATCTGCTCCAGAGGTACCACTACTCCCGCTCGTAATCCCCAATAAAGAAGTACCAGAGCTACCACTCGTTCCACTACTCCCTGAGTCACCACTACTCCCAGAACTCCCATTAGTTCCGCTCGTCCCGTTAGTCCCATCTACTCCACTTGTCCCGCTACTACCCGCAACACCAGAACTTCCTGACGTACCAGAGCTTCCAGTATTTCCACTACTACCGCTACTTCCATTACTTCCTGAAGTCCCACTACTTCCACTACTCCCGTCCGTTCCATCTGTACCGCTACTCCCCGCAGTACCTGAAGTTCCGCTACTCCCTGAACTTCCATCCACTCCACTACTTCCGCTTGTCCCACTCGTCCCCGAACTTCCCCCAGTCCCTGATGTAGAAATAACAGAATCTGCATACGCTTTAATAGCACCCTCTGCTACCGCCTTTGTCATACTAGTACCAAGACTAGTACTTATACTAAAATCATCAAAATAATTGCCACTAGTATCAGCGTAAAACCTCCCACTAGTACCAATATGCAACCCACTCGTACCTGAGTAAGTATGCTTTGCAGTAATAGTAGCATCAACACTTTTCGTTAAATGCGTAGGCATTAGTCTACTCCTTTTTCAAAGATTCAATAGCCAACATAACCATTTCAGGAGTGATTACACGAGTGCATTCAAAATCCTTATCTCTTGGACACCAGTTCCAGTTCCCTCTGTCGAAGGAATACTCTTTATCGTTAAAACAACCGTGACATACACTCTTATCCATCACCCGCGCTACTCCTGAAGTAAACTCATTAAACTCCTCCGTAAATCCACTTATCAAAACCACTGGAACTCCTAAAGCCCAAGCAACCCAAGCAAGACCAGAACTGACTCCTATGAATAATTTAGCGTTTTTTAATGTGGCGATAGTGTCTTTCATCTTTCTATCGTTAAGTCTCAACACGTTACTTCCCAAGCCAGTAGGTTCTTTACTGATAGATACTACCCTCTCTCCTGCTTCTGTTAGTCTATCGACAACATCTTGCCATCCATTTAACCGATTCCATAACTTACACCTAGCAGTGGAAAATTCGGCAATGCAGATGTAGTCTCCGTCTCCGTCTACGTCCACACTCCCTCCAAGATCTGCAATCTTGGATCTTACCTCTTTATAACTAATCCCAAGTATATCCGAAGCTACTTTCTGCAGCGGTACACTTCTCCAATCTTCTCTATGTTTGTTCGTATCCCCGTCATACACACCCATGGTATAACTAGCGTACAAATCTGGAACTGACTCACCCACCTTCATGAAAGTAATCTCAGGGTAAACTGGTGCTAGTAATTCATTCCACCAAGTAGCAGTGAATACTTCACAGTTATGTTTCTTCCTAAATTCTTCCAAGTAAGGCATCCAAGCAAGAGTATCACCAAGTGACTTACTCCCAAGCCATATTGCTACTCTACGTCCACTTGGATCAAACTCATGTTTTAGTACTCTCTCCCTGTCAAAAACTCTAAATACTTCCACGAGCCACTTGGTAAAATACTTCTTATTAGGTCTCACCCAGTGATTAGGTTTAATTTTATTCCTGTAGGAAATCTCCCCAGTAGTCAGATCAGTAAAAGAAACTATATACTCCTCATCTCCTTCACCCTTGATCTCACAAAAAGGACCGTCTACAAAATGTACTACATACTCTTCTACACTCTCTTCACCCCTATAAGCATAGATCATGTATAAGTGTTTATTATCACCCAGTGGAACTATACTTACTACAAACCCATTTTCTCTCAGTTTCTCAACAAGACCTTCCATAAGTGAAAGATCAAAATCATATATCATGTTGTGATACTCGAGTGCAATCTTATTTATCTTACTAAGGTTCTCGTCAGAGAGTCCGTTAAAAGCCTCTAATTCCGCACCCTCAATGTCCATCTTTAGAAAGTCTATGTGAGTAATATTCTCTTGTTCTATAAAAGAGTCTAGAGTAATACCCCTGACAATCTGCTTGTCACCCGTTTGAGTATTATTAATATTATTGTCTATAACACTATGACCACCTCTAGAAGTGTGTGTATACAACTCCACCTCTTCAAGAGTACCTCCCACAGCATAATTAAACACATTCCCTGTCAAGATATTCTTCTTCAATGCCGCGAAATTCCCGCGCTCTGCCTCAATAGAGTACACTCTTCCACATCCATTCAACAAAGCCCATCTGGAAAAAGTCCCTATATTAGCACCACAGTCTACAACCACAGCGGAGTTCTTGGGAGTACACTTACCCTTACAATAAGTAAGATCTTTAAAGACCTCCTTATAAGTATACCCATGTTCACCTGTATCCTGACTAAGATCCTTAAGAACATTCCCAGGAGATGTGTAAAAGGTAGAATTTCCGGAGATCTTACCTACTGTTTTAACTCCTGAATGTAGAGCAGAAATCTCTGCCATGCCTTGAGTTGCCGCATTTTCCCAAGTAAACTCCTTCATCACACTGAGCGAATCCGTGAGCGCGGCATTTCTCAGATTGATATTCAACGGATGTCTGGCATACTCATAAGCATACCTTAGCTTTTCTCTGAGCTGACTAAAATCAGGCTCATACCACATCCCTGGAAACACACTCCCTTCTGGATATGTAAACCTAGGCTCGGTCTCGCCTAACACTCTCACCTTCATCGCACCAATAGTAGTATCCAAATACTCTTTCTGCCCACTACAGTCACTACATATAACAGGAACCCCACACGAGATTGCTTCTAAGAGTGGTAAGTTCCACCCCTCACTTCTAGAACAACTTACAAAGGTATCACAAGTACTCAACAACCTAACATACTCTTCCTGACTCACAAACCCTAGTGACTTAATCCTAGGATCTGTAAACCCATTCTTTCTCAATCTTTCATTAGTACTAGAATACCCATCAACTGCAAAAGGATTATCTACCAAACATTGAAACACAACATCCTCAGTAGGAAACTCATCAATCAATGCTTGGAGTATCTCACTAGTTGACTTCCTATACTCCCACCGGCCTACTACCAAGAACTTAAACTTCCCAGTCCGCTCCAGATCAGGCTTGAATACACTTCCGTCCACTCCCTCTCTGACCACTTTCACCCTATCCTCAGGGTACCCTTGGTTTATACTACACTGTCTCTGCCACTCACTCGGTACCCATAGTTGGTCATAGTCAAGAAGTCTCCTAAAAAACTCATCTGGTTGTTTAGTACTCTCCCATACATTATAAGCAATCTTTGGACCTTTTATATCTTCATAAAAGACAGGATTATTACTAGTCTCTAGAACAATATGCAGACTATTATCAACTTCCCCACACTTCTCAAGCATCTCTAACTGCTTAACACTCATCTCCGTACTAGGATCATAAGTACTGCTAATCACACTCACAGGAATCAACTCATTCAGCTGAGTAAAAAACCTCCTTGCATGATTGGCATACCCAGTATGTCCCATGAAACAAGTATGTGCTATTACTTTATTATACATAATCAAAATCTCCCTCCAAGAGTTGAGTGCTCCCTAAAGCACCTTTTATCCCTATCCACTTATATCTTCATCACCTCTGTCTAAAAACGGCGGCATACCAACCGGACACTGTCTATGACTCAACCATGCTATCCCACCTCCGCAAGTCAAAGCAACCCAAGCTAGTAAATTCGCAAAATGAACCCCATTGACCTGCTGTCCCACCGCCCTAAACAACAAGTCCCAGAACCTCTTCCCACCTCCCTCATTATACTTAACCAACTTACCATCTTTCTTCTCTAGTAAAAAATCATACATATAAGCAAAATCATGAAATAGCCCAGGTACTAACAACAAACCAGTAGGAGCAAGTACACTCCAGAATAATCTAGGCACACTTGCTCCATCAAAAACAAACCCTTTCGGTATCACTAACTCATGTCCTTCAAAGTCAAAGGTAAAATCCTCATAAACTTCCCACTTTCTACTTGACGCAAACCATTTCAACACACGTGCTATCGAGCCTAGTTCCTTAGTCGGAATGATCAGCGGTCTCAGTATCGGCATTTCCATTTCTTACCTTCTCAGCTTCTTCGAGGTTAAAAATCTTCAGTTCATGCTTCTGTACTCTTGAGGACATATGTGACATTTTCTCGACCTCAGCATGAAAGAAGTGACATTGTCTTTCCAGGTCCTTAACCCGTTCAAGTATCGTCACTGTCCGTGGTCCTCCGACCATATTGTACTCCTGTACCCCGTCCTCTTGCCCAAGATACCGCGCGAATGCTCATATGAATACATAAAGCAATCAGTACCAGCAAGATAACCCACGTTCGTAACTGCCACCAGATTGTCTGTGAAAACTTAGCAAATAAATGTGGATCAGCAAGTACTAAAGTCCTGCCATAGAGCGCAATCACTGAGGAGAAAAAAGTTCCAAAGATCCATAACATAGTGTAAGCGAAAACACTACTCGTTCTAAATCTATTCAAGGCCATCCACCACAAAAACAACCCAGTCCCATAAGCAGAAACAACAGTGGTAGTCAAATATGTCACCCACGCAACGTCATAGTGAATTAAGTCACACTGCATATCTCCTCCACGGCGTGTGTTAAAGACTTCTCACGCTCACGAGCTTCTCCGGACTCTACAACTAAAAACCAATCTATTTCACCGTCCAGAGTCGCTTTCATAGAATCTATTTGTTTGTTAGTCTCGTCTAGCTGCCTACGAGACTCAGCCATTTGAAGTTCTACCTTACATGGACTTTTCTTTTTAAAAAGGGAGCATAGGTTCATGATCGCCTCCCATTGACTAATACAGAAATCAACGTACTTAATTTACAAGTTGCCTCGGAGTTAGAACTAATTAAATTCCCTAACTCCTGCACCATCTTGTCTTTACGATCAATGCACCGAAACAGCCAGATTATAACTATCAAGAGAGCTATATTAGTAGGAGGAATCAGCGTTAGAATCTCTGTCCAGTCCATTGGTTTACTCCCATCCATTCCGCCTAATCATGTCGTAGATTAATTCTACGAGCTTCTTAAAGGTTGTTCTGCTACTAGCAATATTTGTCCAGTTCTCGTTGATGTAAGTATTCAACTGAGCCTTGGTCTTGCTAGTTAAAATATTCGCTTTTAAGTCACTCTTTGCAGTTTCTTTTACCTGATGCTTTACTGGATCATATGTATGTGCCATTTTCTATACCTCCGGCCATGACGGTGTGACCGCCAGGGCATCATCTATGGTTGCTGCCACTTCAACCAGATCCTCGCAACGATTACTCTCGGTGATTACGAGGGCGATATACGCTGTCATTGCGTCACCTGTGGCAGATGGGTATAGACCATTAGCACAGTTGT